>Ga0272445_1000690_pt1 | contig 29972 bp, 24 predicted proteins | sample YNPCB0031_FD_194404 | JGI IMG/M metagenome (GOLD analysis project Ga0272445, IMG submission 194404) | Hot spring sediment microbial communities from Yellowstone National Park, WY, United States - YNP-CB-003-1 | ecosystem: Environmental > Aquatic > Thermal springs > Hot (42-90C) > Sediment... | reverse complement strand
TTCGATAACCAATCATCATATAAGCGAAAATAACTAAAGGGACTTAACTTAAAGACCCGCCTATCTCGATGAAGTGCGCTCTATTTGGAAATTCCTTTATTCTTACCTTCTTAAGTCTTGTAGAAATACTGAAATCGCTGATAAGAATACTGTTTGACAATGTAAACATCTAATATCGCCTTTTATAAAGCTGGTTACTTCATAACCATCTCTTGAGTCACAGAGAGGACACCTTGGAAAAGCATCACTCATCATCTTTAACATTTTTTCTTTTCATTAACCATAACAAGTTAATATCGCTAAGAACCAACTAATATGCGTTCTAGTTTTAACGGTTTTAAGGAAATGACCTTAGGTTAGTGCTTAAGTATGCTGTTATGTGCGTTGCATCTAATTTTTAATTAAAGTCTATTTCAATCGTTAGTAATCATGATTTTATTCGCCGGAAAACGGCAAGTCTTTTAAAGTTAATGTTCAAAAAGAAGAATAGAATGGTTAGCGGAAGGAAAATAGTTTATGAAGGGAAAAACCGCAATTATCGGTATTGGCAGAACAAGATTTGGCGAGCATTACGAATTGGATCCTGAGGATTTAATTGATGAAGCGGGATTGATGGCTTTAGATTCAGCTGGGATAGAGCGTAAGGATTTAGATGCTTGCTATATTTCCGATTATCTGCTTCAGGTAACCAATAAAATAGGTTTAGAAGAGGGATTCATATCTCAATTACTGGAGAGAAATATACCTATTGAAAGAATGCGATCATTCAGTTCAGCCTTACTAAATGCATGCAACGCCATAGAATCCGGCAAATATGATGTTGTCCTGGTTGGCGGAATGGAGAAGATGACTGATAGATGGAGTAAAATAAGGGATAACCTAATGCTTCTTGAGGATCACTGGGCATATTACGCTGGTGGAACCCCGGAAACCAGCCATGAACTGCTACTTAGAGAATATATGAAGAGTTATGGTATTCGCGGTGAGAACCAAGAAAAATTAATGATGACCCTCGCGCAAATATCAGTTAAAAACCATCGTAATGCTGTAAAGAATGAGTATGCCCATTTTCAGAGGGAGATCGATGTTAAAAGGGTTTTAGCCGCCAGGACTGAGGAAAAAAGGATTCTTGGACTTTACGATTTCGCGCCAATATCTGACGGCGCAACCGCCCTAATATTGGCAAGCTCCAAGAAAGCTGATGAGTACACGGATAGCCCGGTTTACGTGCTCGCTACTGCCCTAGCAACCGACTATATATCCTATCCATCTAGATCTTATAGGGCAGGTTTCATAGCCAGCAGAATATCTATGGAAAAAGCCCTAAAGAGCGCGGGCATAACTCTAGACGACATAAAGATACTTGAGGTTTACGATCAGTCGACAGTTCTCGAAATGACGTCATTAGAAGATTTAGGCTTCGTTGAAAGAGGTAAAGCTTGGATAGAGCTCTACAAGAACTTTGAGGATTTCAAGGGTTTTTATCGTCTCGGCAGCAGGGAAGTTTATGTAAACACGGATGGCGGACTTAAGGCTGATGGAAATCCTCTCGGTGCAACCGGTGGAGCGCAAATATTTGAGGTTGTTAAGCAGCTTAAGGGTGAAGCCGGTCAGAGACAGATAAAACCGGATGGCGATCTCCTCTTCGGATGCGTTCAAGAAATTGAAGGTTTTGGAACTAAAGTTTATGTTCATATTTTAGGGAGGGAGAAAAGTGGGAAGTGAACCTATAGAGAGAAGGGTTTCTTACATTGGGGATAGACTCAAGGGGAGCCGATGCCCATTCTGCGGCAAAGAATATTTTAGAATGAGAAAATACTGTGGAAACTGCGGTAGAAAAAGTCTTGGAAAAATGGAGGATATAGATTATTTCTACGAGAAGGGCGTTTTAGAAAACTGCACAATTGTTAGGGAACCAACTAACAGGTTCACAAGGCTAGGCTCATACATTTATGGAATAATCTCGTTTCATAATGGGAAAGTTAGGATCCCTGGAAGACTAACAGATATGATCCTAAGAAATGATGAGTCAATTAACCTAGAAGATCTTGAAGGTAGAGAGGTTGTCCCAAGATTTAGGCGGAGATATTCCGTTGAAAAAAATGATATAATACCAACAACTTCTTTAGCGTTCACATTCGCCGATGAATATTATCCATACCAAGAATATAAGATAAGTGAGCTGGGCAAGGAATACGATGCTCCTGGAATAGTCGGCTACGGAGTATACGTGTCCAGATTTAGGATTAAGGAGGGCGGAATGGAAAGGTCGGTGCCATTTATAGATGAAGATGCTATAACAGCAGCGGTTGAAGCTGGGAAGCTAGCTCTAATACATTCCGGCGTGGACCATAAACTTGTTGATAAGATATATGTTGGTTCCGAATCAAACCCATACGCTGATAATCCAATAGCATCTAAGGTGGCGCAAGTTCTTAAGCTCGGCGAGGAAGAGAGGGCTGAGGGCGTGCAGGGTGTGGATGCCGTTGACACTGAGTTCGCTTGTAAAGCCGCAACAAGCATGTTCAAAGACGCCATGGCCCTGGTCTGCTATCCAAAAAATCCAATGCGATTCGTGATGGTTATTGGGGCAGATAACGCTCAAGCAGCTCCCAGAGGTGAACCTGGGGGAGAACTAGACTTCTTCGTTGGTTTTGGAGGCGCAGCCTTCATATTTGGTAAGGAAGATGTTATAGCCGAAATTGAAGGCTGGTACTCCTGCACCTCAGACACGCCTGATTTCTGGAGAAGAGATTTAGAGCCCTACCCGCAGCATGGAGGACGCTTCACCGGTGAACCAGCCTACTTCAAACATATTATAAAAGCTGGCAGAAAGCTTATGGAGAGAATGAACCTTAAGCCTAGCGACATAGATTACTTTACTTGTCATCAGCCTAACCCAGCCTTCCCGGCTAGAGCAGCTGCAACATTAGGGTTTAAGCCTGAACAATATATGCCGGGTTTATACGTTTCAAAGTTCGGCAACACCTACTCCGGCTCTTCACCAATAGGCTTGGCAGCCATACTTGATCAGGCTGAACCGCATAAGAGAATAATGATTGTGAGCTATGGTTCAGGGGCTGGAAGCGACGCATATCTCTTCATAACGACGAGCCAAATTAAAGATAAGAGGAGCCGCCAGAAATTCACTGTTAGATATCAGGCGGAGAACAAATTCCTCCAATATGTAGACTATGCAACATATAGAAAATTCAAGGAAGGACTTTAAGGCGGAGATCTAAACTATTAAGGCAAAGCTTATATTTACCTATTGATTCTTTATTTTACGCTAGCATCAAAGCAGCTAAGGCGGGAATTAAACTTCTCGGCTTTTCTGCTTTGATGTTAGTTTCCGCGATGCAGGACGAAAGGTTGATGTTGACGAGGAAATACTTAGTTGAGGAAAATTCACGGGTAGAAGTCTTTTTGGATCCTAAAAATACAAAGCGTATTTCTATGGGGTCAAGGAAGACTCGTGCCTGGAATCGCGGAAAACCCAAATAAAATTTAAGGGAGGGAAGCGTGGTTGAAGATTAAAGAACTAAAAAATGGAATGAGCAAGGTTGATCTGGTGGCGAAGGTTCTGGAGATTTCGGAACCCCGTGAAGTTGTTTCAAGATTCAGCGGTCAGACTCTTAGAGTTGCTGATGCAATAATAGGCGATGAAACCGGCACAATAAAGCTCTCTCTATGGAACGAGCAGATTGAGATGGTTAACGTTAATGACACTATAAAAATTGAGAATGGATACGTTAATTCCTTCAGAGGCAGACTGCAGCTGAATGTTGGCAAATATGGGAAGATAGCCGTCCTGTAAAGCGGGAATAAAAATAAACGGGTGTGAGGTGAGAAAATGCAAGGTGAAAGGAGAAGCGAAAGGGGAGGAAGACGCTTCGAGAGAGGACGTGGAAGACAATTTCCGCCAAAACCAGTTGAGCTTGGAAAGGAATATGATGTTGAGGTTAAAGAAGTTAGCCGTAGAGGAGACGGTGTGGCTAGAATCCAGGGACTAGTAACTTTTATACCGAACGCTAAGCCAGGGGACCATGTTAAAGTTAAAATAACTAGGATAAGCCGAAGGTTTGCGGAAGCCGAAATAGTTGAATCAAGTAAGTAGGTTCTTCGGAAACTGAATGGAATAAACCGTTCATTTGAAGAATTTAAGATACTACACTTAGATGGCACATGTCTTATTTCTGCTTCACTTTTTTACTCTTCTAAATCGGATAATTTTATTTTTTTAGCCCCTTTTTCAAGCATTTCTTTTATTGCTTTTTCTACATCGCTGGGCTTCGCATTTATACCCATTGCGGCGTCTTCGAGAAGGAAGGTTTCAAATCCGAGATTTAACGCATCTAAAACAGTGCTTTTAACGCAATATTCTGTTGCAAGCCCCCCAACGAAGACCCTTTTAACCCCGGATCTTTTAAGATCCTCAGCCAGGTTTGTTCCCTCAAATCCGGAGTAGGCCTCTTTAAAGGGATCCGTAGCTTTCGAAACAATTTTAACCCCTTCGGGAAGTTGCAGGTTTGGATGAAATTTCGCGCCACCTGTTTCCTGTACACAATGCGGCGGCCATAATCCACCATAGTCTTTAAATGAAACATGATTCGGGGGATGCCAATCCCTTGTGGCAACTATTAATGCTCCAGCACTATTAAATCTCCTAATATACTCATTCAGCACCGGAACTATTTTATCGCCCTCCGGAACGGGTAAAGACCCTCCGGGGCAGAAATCTACTTGAACGTCGACCACTATTAAGGCATCTTCTTTCCCCTTAATTTTATATGGCAATTTTGTTCACCTCATAAGGGGATCATTATTTAAATAACAGCGTTATAATATTTAAGCGTATCTATTAGCCAACAACTCTAGTATGGGCATACACCGGTTGGACATTCACCGGCAAATTCTGAGGGAGCTTGAAGGTACGGCGAAGATGATGCGGCGCCGGTGCCGGATGCTTGGGCTCCCCCTACCACTAGGACCTGCTCAGATTTACTTCCATAGCGATATACGGTTATTCCTTTACATTTCAGTTTCCACGCCATCATGAATATTCTTCGAACATCGTCAATTGTTGCTTCATAGGGCAGATTAACTGTTTTGGAAACGGCATTGTCCGTGTATTTTTGGAATGCTGCCTGCATCCTCACATGCCACTCCGGCGCTATTTCTAGGGCGGTTATGAATAGTCTCTTAACATCTGAGGGAACTTCATTTATCTCTTGGACTGATCCAGTCCTAGTTATTCTCGCTATGAGATCCATGCTATAGAACCCTCTCTCCTTTGCTACTTGCTCAAAAAGCGGGTTAACTTCAAAAAGCTGAGTCCCCATAACGTTTCTAATAAATGCAACTGCGAATAAAGGTTCTATTCCGCTTGATGTCCCAGCAATTATGCTTATCGTTCCAGTTGGGGCAATAGAGGTTACTGTTGCATTTCGCATAGTCTTATAGCCCATTTTTTCCCAAATGCTGCCTGGGAAGTTTGGGAATGCCCCTCTTTCTTCGCCCAGCTCAACCGACTTCTTTCTAGCCTCTTCAGATATAAATGACATAACCTTCTCGGCTGTTGTAACGGCTTCTTCAGAATCATATGGTATGCCAAGTTTTATGAGCATTTCAGCAAATCCCATAACGCCCAAGCCTATTTTTCTGTTTGCCTTAGTGCTCTTCTCAATCTGCAGTATAGGATATTTGTTGGCGTCTATAACATTATCCAAGAAGTGAACGGCTATTCTCACGGTTTCTCTCAGCTTATCCCAATCAATTTTGTCATCTCTAACCATCCTTGAGAGGTTTATAGAGCCTAAATTACAGCTTTCGTAGGGCAAGAGTGGAACTTCACCGCATGGATTCGTAGCCTCAATCATCCCAACATGGGGAGTTGGATTTCTACGATTAATTTCGTCGAGAAATATTAAGCCCGGATCGCCAGTTTTCCAAGCTGCGGTCGCCATCAAATCGAAGACGGCTCTAGCCTTTAAACGTTTAACAACGTTACCGTTTCTCGGATTAATTAGGCTATAATAACCATCATTCTCTATGGCTTCCATAAACTCGTCGGTGACACCCACAGAAATATTAAAGTTGGTTAAAACGCCCTCTTTCTCCTTAGCCGTAATAAACTCGATTACATCCGGATGATCCACCCGGAGGATGCCCATGTTTGCGCCTCTACGTTTGCCACCCTGCTTAATCACATCTGTAGCAACATCAAAAATTTTCATGAAGGAAACCGGGCCGCTTGCCACCCCCATCGTTGACTTCACCACATCGCCACGAGGCCTAAGCTTTGAAAATGAGAACCCTGTGCCGCCGCCAGACTTATGTATAAGGGCCATATTCTTTAATGCGTCAAAGATTTCCTCGATCGAGTCGCCAACCGGAAGCACGAAGCATGCTGAAAGCTGCCCGATATCGGTCCCAGCATTCATAAGCGTTGGGCTGTTTGGGAGGAATTCAAGGTTCGCCATAACTCTATAGAATTCCTCCTCAACAGATTCTATTCTCACGCTTTTATCGTACATGGAGTCAACAGCCGCTATTGCTTTAGCAACCCTCCGGAACATTTGCGAGGGGGTCTCAATAACTCTTCCAGCTTCATCTTTTAGAAGATATCTGCGTTCCAGAACGCTTATTGCATTAAGTGAGAGTTTTAGGTCATCTGTCACGCCAAGCAGCTTCTTTTGCTCCCTAAGTTCGGTTCGCTTATGCCTGTAAAGGATATAGGCTTTAGCAACGGAGTCGTAACCATTTTTAATCAGAACCCGTTCAACAATGTTTTGCACATCTTCAACGCTAGGTATCCTATCTTTAAACTCCTCTTCAACAATAGCTACAACCTGCGCTGAAAGTTTAGCTGCTAATTCGCCATCCTCGCCTTTAACAGCCAAAATGGCCCTATGAATAGCATTTGTAATCTTGTTTGGATCGAACGCTACTACTCTACCATCTCTTTTTCTAATCATAGAAACCGGCATTGAGGACCCCCAAACATAATTATGTTAAACGTAACTTTAATATGTTGCGGAGCATGGTGAACAGCTTAATCATTTTAAGATAACTGAGTGATATATTAAAAGTGCTTTCCATAATCCAGAAAAGTTTATAACCTACTATTTTTTAATCCAGAAATTAAGGATCAATACATGAGGTCAATAAAGCTTTTATCCGCACTGGGTTGTGTTAACGTTGTCTGAAGCGAAAAGATGCTTTTCAAGATGCAACAGATTCAGATGTGGAAAAAACTTTCTAATATTTCGCGGGAAAACTCCATGGTGCCGATGGACCGATGAACCTTGCGATCCATCAAACTGCAATTATGCAATATGCGTAAACAGGCGTTTACTGCCTGGAGGTATATGCGGGGAAACCCTAAAAAGAAAAACTGTTGATAAGAATCTGGAAGACGAGATGATCCCATCAATAAAAGTCAGAGGGAAAACTTTCAGAAAAATCGGTGAAAAAGAGCTTATTTAAACTCTAAAGAGCCCTTCCTCAGCCGCTACTTTATGCGTAAAGGTAGCTGGGGTTTCCGTAAATATCATAATAAACTATGTATCATAAGCGAGGCTTATTCACAAGGTAAATTCCAACCATTATTAGGAGAAAACCGAGGAGCGAATAGAACTCAAGGGTTTCCCCCAAGAAGATCCAGCCGAAGATTAGCGCTATAGCTGGAACGATGAGGCTTGAGGTGGAAACTATCATGGTTTCTTCCTCTTTTATGAGAAGCAACCATATTGTTGATGCTATAGCTGATCCAAATGTTGACATGTAAAATAACGAAAAGATGTAGATCGGAGTTAAGCTAAAGCTTACTCCTATAAGCATTAAAGTAGCTATTAGAAGGAAAATGGAGCCTAAGGGAAATTGAACCACATTTATAATTGCTGGATCCACGTGGCTTAAAAGCTTCTTATAGTAAACTACGGAAACAGCCCATAAGAAAGCGCCTAAAATTAGGAGAAAAATTGAATCAGAAGATTTTATAGGAGAAGAAAGTTTGCTAGCGTAAAGTATAGTTACACCTAAGAAGCCTAGAATGACCCCTAAAACTTTAGTTAAATTAATTTTTTCACCTAAAAATGGTATAGCCAAACAGAAAACGAATATTGGTTGAGTATAGGTTAAAATAGAGCTTAATCCCGAGGCTTCATGTAACAAGCCAATATTTGTCGAAGCCATGCCGGCAGCATTAATTAAGGCGAGTGAAATCATCTTAAACCATGTGCCGCCATCTCTCGGAAGAAGCCTCCTTTTCCATATTAGGGCCGGTGATAAAACCATCGAAGCTAAAGCGAGTCTCTGCATAACAAGATTTAATGGATCAACGAATCTTAACCCGATTTTCATAATTGTCCAATTTAAGCCCCAAGCTAAGACCATGAATGTGAAGAGAGCCCAATTCTGTTTTTTCAATAGTGCAGTCTCCAAATTAGTATTAGAAGAATCCATCATAAAGGCGTTAAAAAGGCTTTTGCAGAAAGACTGGAAATTTCAAATGCTCTTATGCTTAATACTGAGCAAGGCAAGAAATAAGCGGGCCACAGCGGACAAGATTCAATTAGAGCTAAAAAGTTCCAGGAAAACCCTTTCTAATAGTTCAATTTGCAGTACTTCTAAACCATTATTGGGGTTGTCAAGTCGGAGATATCTACGCTGTGATCGTATATACGGCTAATCAGCAGGACGATTGCAACTAAATCCTGGGCTTTTTCAATAGGTAACATATTAACTAAAGACTCGGTTTTTTGACCTAGCTCCTCAACATCCTTCGCTTTCTCTCTTACTGATTCTGCTAAGGCAGTATTATGCGATATAAATGCGGCAACGGCGTCTTCATAGGCCTCATGGACGATTCTGTAGAGGTTATACAGCGCCTTTGAAACCTCCTCGGCTAAAATCAAATTCTTAAGTTTAATAACATGCTCAGCAATTTGTGATGATTGGTCAGCGATAGATTCAACTAAACTTGCGGTTAACCTATAATCTAAACAGCTTATTGGGTGCAAATTAAGTTTCTGACCTAAACTTGGATTCTGGACTATTGTTCTTAAAACTCTAACTAAGAGGAAATATAATCTATCAACTTCATTATCCCTAGCGATAACATTTTTAGCTAGGCTAGTATCTCTTTCTAGTAATGCCACCGTTGCATCCTTAAACATACCTGAGGTAATTAAGTGTTCACGGCGCAAAATCTTATTAGGTGATAAAACCGAAGGCTCAAGTAAACATTGCATCACTATCCTGCTATAATCTTCCTCGATTATCTCTAAACCTATAAGACGGGAAGATGTTTGCTTAATAATTTCTCTTTGCTCAGGGGTAATGCGATCTTTAGCCTCAATGCTTATAATATCATAGCCCAGAAGGTATTTACTAATAATTTCACGGCTGAGGAAAGGACCAGGTTTAATGTTTATGGATCTTGGAGCTGGTTCAACATTATACTTTGGATCAATGATGAGTTTTCCGTCGGATGTTACTAAACTTGCAACAATAGACCCTCGATTTATACCATGGCGCAAGGCCCATTCCTTAGGTAATGTGACAAAGAAAGTTCCGCCCCTTGTCATCTGGATCTTTCGAAGCTCCATAACTCCGCCTCGCAACACTATCATTAAAAATATTGCGCGATTGTAATAAATATAGGTTGAGGAATGGATTATATAATATACATTCACATACATGAACATATTAAGAAACGCTATATCATCGCCATCTTAACCTTCATTATATAAAATCTTTAGCAATTGCCTCTAGATTGGGTTGAAAAGCATGTCGGGCGATGAAAGAAATATGCGAAATATTATCTCCCTAGTGCTCGAAGCTGGATACCAGATTGATAAAGACGCATTTGAGTTTTTGAGGGAAATTTCTGGGAGCACAAATTTAAACTTCCTAGTTAAGAGCGTAATTGAGGAGATAAATGCTTTACCTGAGAAGCCTCTCTTCATAACTCGCAGGTTACTTGAGGAGAAAGCCCAAAAGTTAGGTCTACTTAAAGTAAGCTCGCAGATTGGAACTGGAAAAATCGGCTTCCAGCCTTATGCAAAAGATATCGAGCCCGACTTTAAGGTAATAAGTGATCCAACCGATAAGATAGGCGCATCTGGATCGCTTGAGGATTGCATAGAGCATTTTAGAGATCGCTTTAGGAAAATAAGTAAAATAATAAGAAATAGAATAGATGCTAGAGACGCATATAATTTGTTAGATGCACTTAGGGTCCCTGAAAATTCTAATGTAAAATTTATCTGCATGATAACTGATAAGCGTGAAACTAAACGGGGAATTTTCTTTAATGTTGAAGATTTAGAAACCCACGCAATAGTATTTGTGCCTTCAGATAATCCCAATTTATACTTAAAAGCTCAAAGACTTATTCTGGATCAGGTTGTCTGCGTAAGCGCGATAAGGGGAAGAAATAATCTGTTCATAGCTGAGGAGCTAATATTGCCAGACATACCATTAAGGAAGCCTAATAAAGCCTCGATTCCAGTCTGCGCAGCTTTAATTTCAGATCTGCATGTAGGAAGCAAAATGTTTATGGAAAAAGAGTTTAGGCGTTTCATAAGGTGGCTAAAGGGAGGCGTTGGCGGTAGCAGCCTTAAAGATTTGGCAAGCCGAGTTAAATATCTTATAATTGCAGGCGATCTAGTTGATGGCGTAGGAGTGTATCCTCAGCAGTTTGAGGAGCTTGAAATAAAAAATCTTTATGAACAATATCGGTTAGCGACAAAAATACTTGAGGAAATACCAGAATATATTGAAATAATTATAATACCTGGGAACCATGATGCGAGCAGAAGAGCCCTTCCTCAGCCCGCCATATCAAGAGAGTATGCTGAACCTCTTTATGATTCTGGGAGAGCCCATCTTTTAGGAGACCCATCGGTCATAAACCTGCATGGGGTAATTCTTCTTCTGTCTCATGGAAGAAGCCTTGATGATATAATATCTACTGTTCCAAACATGTCCTTTCACGATCCGGATGAAGCGATGAAGATTCTATTACAATGCAGACATCTTGCTCCAATATATGGAATGAGAACGTTGATAGCGTCGGAGACAGCTGACTACCTAGTTATAGAGCATGTGCCGGATATATTTCACGCTGGACATGTGCACATGATGAAATATAGTAGCTATCGCGGTGTGCTCGTAGTAAATTCAGGCGCATGGCAAAGGCAAACTGAATATCAAAAGGAAATGGGTCACATACCAAACCCGGGAATTGTCCCCATAGTGGACCTTCAAACTTTACAGGTCACACCAATAGATTTTGTTTCATTATCCTAGAAAAAGGCTATTCTGAAAGATTCATTAAGTATTTAGGTTTATAATTAATCATCGTTCTGAACCTTTCATCTTCGGATAGGACCTCAACAATAACTTTTCGAGGAACTCCTAAACCTATCTTTTTTGTTCTTCCATAGCGACCAAGACTTATCACACGCGAGTTTAGAAGACCTAGAACATCTAATTCATTTATTAATCCGCTTACTCTTCTCTGAGTTAATGGGCTCACGCCAAGCTGCTCGCAAATTTCTGAATAAAGATTGTATATGTCTCCCGTCATAGAGCGGTCAGCGTTAAACTTACTAAGGAAATATGCGGTTAAAAGAATAATTTTTGAGTGCGTTGGTAAACTTTTTATGGCTTCATAAACTTGATCATGCTCAATTCTTTCCTGAGCCTCTCGGACATGAGTCTCAGCTATTTTCTTCTCACCTCTCCGCTCCACAATCTCACCAGCAACCCTTAAGAGATCCAGGGCTCTTCTAGCATCACCATGTTCAGCAGCTGCCAAAGCGGCGCAGAGCTTAACAGCGCCCTCCGTTAAAACATTATTATAAAATGCTATTTTCGCCCTCTCCATAAGTATATCTAGAAGTTCATCAGCGGTATAGGGTTTAAAAACCATTTCCTCCTCGCTTAATGTGCTTAGAACCCGCGGATCAAGGGACTCTTTAAATTTTAGATCGTTTGATATACCTATGATTGAAACTTTACTTCTTTGAAGGTTTTCATTTATTCTTGTGAGTTCATAGAGAAGAGAATCGCCGCGAATCTTAACCAGCGCATCGATCTCGTCTAATGCAACAATAAATATTATGCCTTGGGATTCCAAGTTCTTTTTAAATCTATCAAAGATTTCGCCAACAGCTAAACCTGTGAAAGGAACCTTTATGTTAATACTTGAACATAAAGTTGCAAGAACCCTATATTCGGTTCCAGCTAATCGGCAATTCACAAAACAAACATTTACATTTGAACCTAGCTCCTTAGCTTTTTGAGTAAGTTTATTCAGCACAAACTTAACAACAGCCGTTTTTCCTGTGCCAGTTTTGCCATATATTAGGACATTAGAGCACGGTGAACCGCTTAAAGCGGGAGCAGTTATCTCGCCTAAATGGAGAATCTGCTCCTTTCTATGTGGAAGATTATCAGGTACATAATCATGTCTTAAGACTTCTCTGTTTTTGAAGATCTTTGATCCCTTAAGGAATTGATTGAAAACTTCGTCAAGGATATGATCCTGGCTTTTCATTTATTGAACCTCAGCAGTTCTAGTAATCAGCAGACGCTAATTTATGTCTTTTACAATTAAGAACTCTCATACAAAAAAATAGATAAATAATGTAAAGCATTAAAAAGAAAGGAGACTCCCACCCCTCTATTTCTACTGGAACAGCCTCTTTTTAAAGAAATATGTTTTTCTCTTTAAAAAGAGAACAGCCTCCCATTTTTTATGGGAGACAATATTATTTAATAAAAACTGTACAATCTTTTATACAAAATTTTTAAAAAATAAATGAAAAGAAACCAATATGAAATTCACAAAGGAGAAAATTTTAGAAATATTTTCATAAATTTTCCCTTTTCTCCATAAAAAATTAGCCTCCAGTGGAAAGCAAGGGGTCGGAGCGATATCCCTTAAAGCAATCAATGCTTTGAATATGCTTATAATCTTTCATCAAACTGTTAACAGTTTGTTAATGACTTGTAAAATATCAGCATTTATCATGATAAATTTGAATTTTTTTACTATTAATCTATCTAAATATTCCTCTTTTCTGTAAAAGAGGAACCCCTCTGTTTCTTATGGAAAAAGAAACCAAAATTTTATCTTTCTTCTTCCGAAGAAATACTTCAAATGTTAATTTTGTTAATTGAAAAAATTGCAAAATATTACTATTTTCAAAAAATAACTTTTATTTTTTCTCTTCTTAAATCTTCTCTTCACCGAATATTTTATAACTTGTGAAGTGATAATTGTTAATTGATTAGGTGAAGAGATTATTGCCAGTAAGAAAAATGAAAGTTGAAGTTTACGACGAATCCGGAAATCGCTATGTCATAAGCTTTGAGGGTAGAGTAACTAGGGAAAAAGCTCTTAAAATTTTTGATATGGTGGAATTGCTTGGCGGCATACCCTTAGCGGAACATGTTGAATACCCAAAAGATCTCTCAAAAATTGAACGTGTTATTCTTATAATTAAAAAGAACTTTCCCATAGTTTGGTTCACAGCGAAGGAAGTTCAAGAGGTTTATGAAAAAGAAATCGGTGAACCAATAAGCCTTAGTGCAATTTCAACCTATCTTTCTAGGCTTGCCGATAAAGGAATGTTAATGAAAACAAAAAACGCTAATCGCATAGTTTTTAGGCTTATATCAAAAGAACTTAAAGAAATCGCGAGGCCCTTTTAGGGGGCTAAATTAAGCTTTTTCTCTCCTTTTCAAGAAATCCTCCACGTTTTTATTTAAGCGGTAAACATAGGGGATTCTGTCAGTTCTTCTCTCCACATAGCCCCGTGCATATAAATTCTTCATTAAGCGTGCAGTATGCTCTCTTGTTAATTTGATCCTTTCCTTTATCTCAGGAACAGTTTTTTCGCCTTCCATCGCTAGAATCTCTAAAACTTTTAATTCAGTTTCAGTTAATGATGCTAAAGTTTCATCCTCTTTTACAGTAAAGGCGGAAGATGATTTTATCTCGAATGATTCCTCAACTTTTTCTGATTTTTGCATATCAAGTTTCTCAATTTCATTAACTTTTCTTAAGATTTCATCATATTTAGAAAATAATTCATCGATTTTTCTCCTTAAAACCTCATAATTGCTGTTGGAATTCTCTTTCCAATTAATAAGGTTCTCAAGCATACTTTTGAAGCTGCCTATTGCAGCATTTATCTCCTCAATCTTTCTAGCATTTTCCACAGATTTTCCCTCAAAATCTTTGATGATTTCTTGAATAGCTTCTTCCTGCTTTTTTAAATCCTTATTAAAACTATATATTATATCATCCAGCAGTTTCTTTGCTTCTTGACGTCTAGCAGTCTCCTCTCTTATTCTTTTTAGAGAGAATAAGAGAAAAAGAGAAGTTACGGAGAATAAAATAGCATATATGACTAAAATGACATCATCCATGCCAACATCCCTCTTGTGACATCACAGGTAGCGTGATCCATATGGATCACAACCTTATCACATAATAATCACGCTAGAAACATTTAAAGATATTCTTCTTTTTCGCTTATTAAAGGCGTTAAAATGGTTATTGTTCAAACTACTTAAGGGATGTGATGTCACAGATCACGTAGCATGATATCACAGTCTGCCGGACATGGATCTGGGCTTAGAGAGATTTAGCAATCCCTTTTCTATTTCATCCTGAAGAGTTTTTATTATTTTTATCTGCTCCTCGTTAATTTTTCCACTCTCCCATAGATCTCGATATTTTTCGCTGTAGAGACGTATCCTATTTGAGATTTCTATGTAAGGATTTAGACGTGAATCATCAAAAATGCCCAAATATCCCAGAAGTATAACCGTATAAATCGATCTAATCACGTTTCTTCTTGCCTGCGCTAAAGTTCTATTGAAGGAGCCGCGGCTCACTCCAGACTTTATTAATCTTAATTTCGCCTTATCCTCGTAAACTATTTTTTTATCGCTTATTTTTTCAGCTAAAATATCTATTAAAAGGGTTTCCGCCTGCACTTTTGTTAAATTGCTGTTTTTAAGCAGTATTTTGAAGACAGGATCCTTATTTAGGCTCATTAACCACCTTTGAACCTCATTTTTTATTTCTAAATCATTCAGATCCTTCGACCTCCTTTATGAATACAATTTTGTATACGATGCGCCTCTTAAAGTCTGTCTTTCATTTCTAATATAACCATTACTGTGAGGCGAACGTTATCTACGAGTGATGCAACTTGTGATATTATTGTGATCTAGGTTACATATGCTCAAATCGCAAAGTCTAAGCCTTAAAATACCCAAATATTTAAGTGCATTATCTACCATAAAAATTTATGCTGGGTTCAGGATGGGAAGAAGACGCAGAAAAGTAGTTCGCATACCAAAGAAGAAGATACCTAAGGTTTTCTTATGTCCAAAATGCAGTCAAGAATCTATAAGAGTTGAGTTTATTGAGGAAGACTTAAACGGAAAGAAAGCAGTAATCAAATGTGGCAACATTAATTGCGGGTATTCTAGGGAGATAAAGGTGAAACCCTTTTTTAAGGAAGTGGATGCTTACTGCCAATTTATAGATGAATTTTATGAAGGGTCCTAATTTTGAGGGTCTTCCATGGTTGGAAAGGTTGAAGAATATCTTTTGAGAAAAATTCTTAATGAAGGAGCAATTCATATAACGCTTATTGATCCGGAAAGAGCATCTGGCGAGTTTGCTGCTTTCATATCATCTGAAAGCGAATCTTTAGGATCCTCAGCAATAATGATTGGTGGTACAACTCTTGTATCACCAAATGCTCTTGACGATGTAGTGAAAGCTGTTAAAGAATCTGCGAGTATTCCCGCGATATTATTTCCAAATAATGTGACTGGTATAAGTAGGTATGCTGACGCAATATGGTTTATGTCTCTTCTTAATTCAGCCGATCCATACTTCATAGTTGGCGCGCAGGTGCTAGCGGCACCGCTAATTAAAAAATTTGGTTTAGAGGCGATACCGCTGGGATACATAATAGTTGGTGAGGGTGGATCTGCAGGCGTCATTGGGAAGGCATGCCCAATACCGTATAATAAGCCTGAGCTAGCAGTTGCCCACGCGTTAGCCGCTCAATTTCTCGGGATGAGATTTGTTTATTTAGAGGCTGGATCAGGCGCAAAATCCCCTGTTCCCTTAGAAATGGTTAGAGCGGTCAAGAATGCTATAAGCATGCCGCTTATCGTGGGTGGAGGCATAAGAACGGGGGAGCAAGCTAAACATATAGTGAGCGCCGGAGCCGATATAGTGGTCACTGGCACGATAACTGAAATTGGCAAAAAAGAAGAAGTTAAAAATAAACTTATGGAAATAATTAAGGGTGTAAAAGAGGGAGCGAAAAGTAAGGTTAAGGAGTTGAATTTATCTTGACAGCATTCGAGCAATATTTTGAATCCCTTAAGAAAATATTGGGAAGAGATGATTTATATGATATATGGCCGGATTTCGAACCGGAATATGATGAGCGAGAGTATGCCTGGACAACCTTAAGAGGTTTGGGGGAATCTCTTCTGCTCAATTGCGGGCAATGTGATGGCCCCTCCGACATGAGGCATAGTAGATGCAGAGCATGTGTTGAAAGGAGAAAGGAAATAGCTACGAAAACCTACGAGAAGATTATGGGGCGTCCAATAGAAAAGTGGAACGCTGTGATACTATGTCGAATTCACATTGAATAGCGCGGTTAATCATGGAAACATCTAATATAAGCGATGAGTACCGGAAATATTTCTCCAATCTAGTTCGGTCGCTCGAAAAAATTTACAATATTGCGAAGGAAGCTAGGTCGAAGGGACTTGATCCAAAACCTTACCCGGAAATTGAAATAGCGGATGACCTAGCTGGGCTCGTTGAGGGCTTCATTGGATTACGTGGAATTGCCGAGAGAATAAGGGAATTAAGTAAGGAGATGCCTAGGGAGAAAGTTGCTTTCAAGATAGCTGAGGAGATAATCCAGGGAAGATTCGGACATTTAAGTGAGGAGAGAGCCGCCGACCAAGCAATTAGAACCGCTTTAGCAATACTAACCGAAGGGGTCACCGCGGCGGTTTACTCAGAAGGCATAGCGAAAGTGGCAATAAGGACTAATATGGATGGATCAAAATACTTAGCCATATACCTAGCCGGACCAATACGTTCAGCGGGCGGCACAGAGACAGCCTTAACGCCGGTCATAGCTGATTTTGTCCGCCAATTACTAAAATTGGAGCGGTATAAGCCAACTAAGGAGGAAATAGAAAGGTTTATCGAGGAGCTGAGGCTTTATGAGCGTGAGGTAGGCCGTTTTCAGTATAGTGTTTCAGATGAGCAGCTGAGGCTCGCGCTGCAAAATCTCCCAATCGAAATTACCGGTACGCCCTCCGATCCGGTTGAGGTTTCCTCATATCGCAACCTGCCACGTATTGAAACGAACCGTGTGCGCGGCGGGGCGCTTCGAGTTGTGAATGATGGTATTGTAGGGCGGGCTGCGAAGGTCCTCGCTGTCGTAGAAGACCTTGGAATTCAAGGATGGGAGTGGCTTAAAGAAATTAAAGAAATAGAAAGAAACAGATCTTCATCTGGGTTTATGGAGGAAGTTCCAGCCGGGCGTCCTATATTATGTTTTCCATCAAGAAGAGGCGGTTTCAGGCTCCGCTATGGGAGATCAAGGAATACAGGGTTAGCCGCAGTTGGGGTTCACCCTTTGACTATGGCCACTTTGCAGAATTTTTTAGCAGGCGGTACGCAACTTAAAATTGAAACCCCCGGGAAGTCAGGCGTTGTTCTCCCAGTAGACTACATAGAACCTCCAATTGTGAAGCTGAAGGATGGATCGGTTATTAGGGTTTCAAATGAAAATATTGAGATTGTTAAGAGGGAAACTGAAAAAATCCTTTTCTTAGGCGATTTACTCATAAGTTTCGGCGACTTCCTCTATAATAACAAGTCTTTGTTGCCTTCCGGATACAGCGAAGAGTTTTGGTGCGAAGAACTTAAAAGCGTAATTATGGAAAAATTCGGTGGAAACATTGAGGAAGCCGCGTTAAAAGCCAAAATTCCCCCCCAGATTCTGAAATCCTATCTGGAGGATCCATTTAATAATAAACCTAGCGTCTATGAAGCTATTTCGCTGAGTAAGTCGCTCGGCGTTCCTCTGCATCCATCATACACATATTTCTGGTCCAACATATCGAGCGGAGATCTTCAAAAAGTTAGGTTGTGGCTGCTAGGTTCAGATTTAACTGTTGAGGGAGAAATTATCACGAAAATAATAGGATCCTTTGATGAGGAAGTTAAGAGTATCCTTGAGGAAATCTGCGTTCCGCATAAAGTTGTTAATGATAAAATAATTATTGAGGATTTTGATGCACATGCTTTCGCCTTCACTTTAGGAGTAAATGATGCGCATAGGGATGTGCTTACCGATCTTCCAGTAATAGAGAATTTATCTAGGCTTAGCGGCGGATGCATCATTAGAGATAAGGCTCCATCATTCATAGGCGCCAGGGTTGGCCGGCCGGAGAAAGCTAAGAAGCGTGAAATGAAGCCCCCAGTTCAAGTTCTCTTTCCAGTAGGATTAAGCGGCGGAGCTCAGAGGGACCTTATGAAAGCCTATAAGAGGGGGCGCATTAGGGTTGACATTGTTAGCTGGTTCTGTCCGAAATGCAGGATAATAACGTTTAAGAAGATATGTCCAACATGCGGCTCGGAGACAGCTCCAAGGTTTATTTGTCCAAGATGTGGTAGGGACCTCGACAGAGAAGAGTGTCCAATATGCAAGGTGGAGACTAAAAGATTCTGCGCTCAGACAATTCCCATAAAGGATCTAATCGATGAAGCATGCAGAAAAATCGGTTTCACCCCATCGCAGATTAAGGGAGTTAGGGGCTTAACGAATAAAACTCGAACACCAGAGCCGATTGAAAAGGGGGTTCTAAGAGCCAAATATGGGCTTTCAGTTTATAAAGATGGCACAGTACGTTTTGATGCAACTAATGCTCCCCTAACCCACTTTAAGCCCTCTGAAATAGGAGTTTCTGTAGAAAAACTTAGATCTCTAGGTTACATGCGGGACTATTTAGGCAATCAACTTGTTGATCCGGAGCAAATATGCGAGTTAAAGATTCAAGATGTTGTAATTCCATGGAGGAGCGTTAAATATTTAATTTCCGTAGCCAACTTTGTGGATGAGCTTTTACAGAAGTTCTATGGGCTTCCGCCATTCTACAATATTACTCAACCGCAAGATTTAGTTGGAACACTCATAATAGGCTTAGCACCGCATACATGCGCCGGAGTTTTAGGCAGAATAATCGGCTTCACAAAACTTGACGTCTGCTTCGCCCATCCATTTTGGCATTCAGCTAAGCGCAGAGACTGCGATGGAGATGAAGATAGCATAATGCTCGCTCTAGATGCATTTTTAAATTTCTCAAGAGAATATCTTCCGGATCAAATAGGCGGTATAATGGATTCTCCGCTCTTTATTATTCATACGATTGTACCTGAGGAGGTTCAGAGACAAGCGCATGAAATCGATGTTGCGAGCAAGTATCCTCTCGCTTTCTACGAAGAAACCTTTAAGGGAAGCCCAGCGAGAGACGTGATGGACTTAATTGACATTGTTAAGCATAAGTTTAATACTGAAGCTAGGTTTCAGGGCTTCGGCTTCACAGTGCCCACATCAAACATTCAGGCTGGAAACCGTGAAAGCATATATAAAACTTTAAGGCGCATGGCTGATAAGCTCAATGCCCAATTAGATCTAGCTGAGAAAATTAAAGCTGTTGATGCAAAAGATGTTGCAGAGATAGTTTTGAATACGCATTTTATCCGTGATATTTCAGGTAATTTAAGAGCCTTTGCAACTCAGAGTTTCAGATGTAAGAGATGCAATAAGCGTTTTAGGCGGGTTCCACTTAAAGGATCATGCCCAGAATGCGGGGGTGAGTTAGCGTTAACCGTTCATAGGGGTGGAATTGAGAAATACTTGGAGAGCGCATGGCATCTTGTCAGAAAATATAATATGTCGGAATACTACGCCCAGCGCCTAATCCTAATAGAGGAGGAGATAAACTCCCTGTTTGAAAGCGGCAAAGGCATAAAGCAGTCAAACTTATCAAGGTTCATAAATGAGTCCAGAAACTAAATCTAATAAAGGCGAAGACGCTTTATACTTGTTCCAATTCTCCTTCTAGCGCCCTGGCAAGTATTGGAGCAACTGAAACTTTAGCGTACTCGTTGACAACGCTATCGGTTCCCACGATCTCCTCAACGCCGTTTTCCATCATTATTTTTACTGAGTCCCCAATGAGCAGCGCATGGGATACGCCTACGAGGATTCTTCTTGCACCCTGCTCTTTAAGGATCCTCGCCGCATTAGCCACGGTTTTGCCTGTGCTTATTATGTCATCTATTATTATAGCATCTCTTCCTTTAACTTTCAGATCCTTTCTATATGTAATTATCTCGCCGGTATAGCGATCTCTCCTTTTCTCTAAAGCATCGTACTCAGAGTTAAGCACCTTAGCAGCATGCTTCGCCCTCCTTATGGCTAAGTCTTCATCATCAGGCGCTATCACGATGGGGTTCTCTAAGCCTTTTTTAGCAAAATATCTCGCCAATTCTCCGGAAGCTGTAAGATTGTATACTGGAATCTTATACATTTTTAATACGTTTTCGTTGTGAACGTCAACCGTATATAAGGCGTCTGCGCCTAATTCTTCAATTATTTCAGCCATCATGCTTGCGCTCAAGCATTCGCCTTCCAAGAACCGCTCATCCTGCCGGCTGTAGGCAAGATATGGAGCGAAAACCTTCATAGTATTTGCTCCTAGGTCTCTCGCAGTATGAAGAATTAGAAATAATTCTATGGCATGCATATCTTGAGGCGGATAAAGACTCTGCACAATAAGCAGGTTCTCTCCTGATATATCTTCCTCAAACTTAAAATAGAATTCGCCGTCTGGGAAACGTTTCGTTTTAACTTTAACGAGTGGAATTTTTAGAATCTCGCCTATTTTACATGCTAAGTTTAGGGAGCTTGGGCCTCCAACTATTTTCAAGTTTTTTCCTCCAATGAAATGAATTTACATCTATAGAGAAGATAAATTCTTCGCTTTGCTTAATTAAACATTCTCAGCGGCTGATAAATGCAAAGATGGTTTACACGGTTAAACATGCAAGGGGAGGAAATTCTCCAACTTCATAAGGTCCCTGCCAGCCCAATCTGTTAGCATCATGAAGCCTAGGATCCAGAGGTCATGGCTTTCCCCAAGTCTAGAATTAATTTCTTTATTTTTTGATGCAATAGCATATTTAATTTGAAGTGTAAATTAAGAAAAATTAATAAATAAAACGAGGTTTAGAGATATTGTTGAAGGTGGATTTAAAATGACTATACGCGTTGCAATTAATGGTTTTGGAAGAATTGGCAGATTGCTGTTTAGGGCAGCTATTGAAAGAAAATCAGACATCGACTTTGTAGCCGTAAACGACCTAGCTGATGCTAAGACTCTGGCGCATCTACTAAAATATGATTCAGTGCATGGAAGATTCGATGCTGACGTACAAGCGAAAAGTGACTGCATAATAGTTAATGGTAAAGAGATAAAGGTGCTATCGCAAAGGGATCCAGCGCTTCTCCCATGGAAAGACCTTGATGTATACTTGGCTGTGGAATCTACGGGGCTCTTCACCGATAGAGAAAACGCATCAAAACATTTGCAGGCTGGAGCCAAAAAAGTTTTAATTTCAGCGCCGGCGACAAACCCAGATATAACAATAGTTCTCGGCGTAAACCATGATCAGTATGACCATGAGAAACATAATATAATCTCAAACGCATCATGCACAACAAATTGTGTAATACCTATGGTTAAAGTGCTTCATGAAAACTTTGGGATAAAGGCCGCGTTGATGACAACCGCGCATGCTTACACGAATGATCAGAGAGTATTAGATCTAGTGCATAGGGATCTGCGTAGGGCGAGGGCTGCAGCTACAAATATAATACCGACAACAACAGGGGCTGCTAGGGCGTCAACAATGGTTTACCCAGAATTGAAAGGTAGAATCGACGGCATAGCCCTTAGAGTTCCGGTTCCAAACGTTTCAATATGCGATTTAACGGCCACTTTAGCGAGAGACGTAACTAAAGAAGAGGTGAATGAAGCCTTTAAGAAGGCGGCTGATGGACCATTAAAGGGCATAATGGCTTACACTGAGGATCCAATAGTTTCATCCGATGTGAATCATACACCGTACTCGGTTATAATAGATGGGCTATGCACAATGGTTACTGGAGGAAACTTAGTCAAGGTTTTCGGATGGTACGATAATGAATGGGGCTTCTCTTGTAGAATGGCTGAACTAATAGAGTTAATAGGGAAAAAAGCAGGGTTCTAAAAAGTAGAAAGCATAAAAATCCCAATCCTTTTTATTATTTGAAATAAAGCAGGAGGAAAAATTATGCCGAAATTTCTGACGCTAGACAACTTTAATGTTAAAGACAAGGTGGTTCTTGTCAGGGTAGATTTTAACTCGCCTGTTGATCCGCAGACAAAGAAAATTTTAGACGATACAAGGATTAGAGCTCATGGAGAAACAACAATAAAGGAGCTCTCTGAGAAAGGCGCAAAGGTTGTGGTTCTAGCCCATCAGGGAAGACCTGGAGATCCGGACTTCATACCCCTTGAGCAGCATGCTCAAATTTTAAGCAGGATCCTTGGGAAACCAGTTAGGTTTGTAAATGATGTTTATGGGGAAAAAGCCAAAAACGCTATAAAAGAGCTTAAAAGCGGAGAAATACTCGTCCTGGATAATGTTAGAAACTTTCCCAGAGAGGCTAAGGAAGCCCCGCCTGAGGAGCACTCTAAATCTGAACTTGTAGCTAACCTTGCGCCGTTAGCTGATTTATTCGTGAACGATGCTTTTGCAGCAGCTCATAGAAGCCACGCCTCAATAGTTGGCTTCACAGTTCTCCTCCCGAGTGCTGCTGGAAGAATCATGGAGAATGAGCTGAACGCTTTAAGCAAGGTTCTAGAGAATCCGGAGAAACCCTGCGTATATATTCTCGGAGGAGCGAAAGCTGACGACTCACTTAGGATATCAAAGCATGTTTTAGATAATAATATTGCTGACTACGTTTTAACGGCGGGAATAACCGGCCACCTGTTCCTTGTAGCTAAGGGCTATAATATAGGAAAACCCAACATGGAATTACTAGAGAAAAATAAGCTGCTGGATCTTATTCCGGGAATAAAGGATCTTATAAGCAAATATCCTGAAAAAATCGAGGTTCCAGTAGATTTAGCAGTTGAGGTTGAAGGAAAAAGGAAGGAAATAACGCTTGAGGAATTGCCAACGGACCATCCAATATACGATATTGGAACAAAGACCATTGAAAGATACTCGAAGATAATTATGAAAGCTAAATCAATTGTTTTTAGCGGTCCACCAGGAGTCTTTGAGAAGGAGGAATTTAAAAAAGGGACAAAGGAACTGTTTGAGGCAATAGCATCCTCAAAAGCATTTTCGCTCATAGGCGGAGGACACAGCATAGCCGCTGTTCAAAGCCTAGGGCTAGCTCATAAAATGAGCTACATAAGCACGGCTGGCGGAGCGTTGATAGAATTCTTAATGGGTAGAAAACTGCCAGGTGTTGCCGCTTTAGAAGAAGCCGCAAAAAAGAAACATTAAATCTTTAATTAGCTCCCAGTTTTTATTTTTTCCCCATGCCGTGAAGCCTATTCATTTAGGGGAATTAAATGAGCTCCAAATATAGGTGGTTTGTTTTCATAATATTCTTCCTCTTCATGCTTGTGCATCAAGCCGACAAGCTTCTTATAAGCCCCTTAACCACGCCAATCATGGAGGAGTTCAGAATCGATGAAGCCCAGATGGGCGCCGTATATAGCTTCGCAATAGTGGTTGCCGCAATCTTTTATCCCGCATGGGGTTATCTCTATGATAAATATGCAAGAGCCAAACTTGTGGCTTTAGCCTCCTTCATATGGGGCTCAACAACATGGCTTAATGCGTTGGCTCCAAATTATTCGGTTTTCCTCATAACGAGAGGCTTCACCGGCATAGATGATTCCAGCTATCCAGGTATTCAGAGTTTACTCTCCGACTATTTTGAGCCGTCTATGAGAAGCAGGGTTTATGGGCTTCTGGCGGCTTCGGGGCCGATGGGTTATATGCTTGGCACAGTTCTGGCAGTTATTTTAGGCAGTTCTTTCGGATGGAGAAACGTGTTCTTCATAACCGGAGCCTTAGGCATTATAATAGCCATACTTGTCTTCTTCGGCGTCAGGGAGGTTCCTAGAGGAAGAGCTGAACCTGAGATGGCTGGATTGGAAGTGATTCCCACCTATCGCTTCGATTTAAAACTTGTCAAGAATCTATTTTATAATCCAAGCATGCGTCTTCTGTTTATTCAAGGCTTTTTCGGCGTTTTTCCCTGGAATGTGCTGACTTACTGGACGTTCCGTTATCTTGAAGTTGAACGTGGTTACACGGCGGCTGACGCAGCGCTAGTTATGGCTGCGGCTATAGTGGCTCTTTCTTTAGGCGGCATCTCATGGGGCATTCTCGGCGATTTCCTCTTTAAACGAACTCCGAGAGGCCGGGTTCTTCTATGCATGATTGTTGTTTTCCTTGGAGCAGTATCGCTATTCGCCAGCTTAAATGTGCCAAAAGAGAACAGAGAATTATTCCTCATCCTAATCTCTATCACAGCTTTCATAATACCCGTAGGAAGCTCTAACGTGACGGCCATAATACAAGATATCGTTGAACCTGAAGTTCGTAGCACAGCCCAGGCGGTTCAGGGGCTTATAGAGAACAGCGGTTCAGCGTTGGCGCCCTTCGTAGCCGGGCTAATAGCGGTTCAATCATCACTGCAAGCGGCGATTTTAACTATAGGCGTAGGCACATGGATCCTATGCTCAATCTTCTTTGGGCTCCTAGCAATAAGAGTGAAGAAAGACATGGAGAGATTACGCCTAATTATGCGTGAGAGAGCAAAATCGGCAAAGTGAAAAGCGAGAAACGCTCTGATGAAATGCGCGCGAAATGGTTGCGCCTGCTATTTCGATACTGTTAGAACTCTTATGTAATCTCCAACATCGGCGCAGCTATCTGCAGCATCCTCCATGTAATCGGCTAAATCCTTCAATATTATTAAAACCGCAGGGTTTATTTTATCCCCACGCTTTAATAGCAGAGACTTTATGCCTAGATACTGTTTATCCACTTTATTTTCTTCCTCCTCAACCTTAAGCGATAGAGCCCTAGCCTCAGAGGGGTTCTCACTTAAAAGTTTTAAGCTTTCCTTAAGCGTTGCCGCACATTTAACAACGTTTGAGGACATGTCTAAAAAGGCTTTCCAAACATCCGTAGGCACATCAGCATCCATTAAAATAATCATGTTTCTCGCCGAGTCCTTAACGAAATCAGCCATAACATCCAATCGCTTAACAAGATGCATAATGTCCTCCCTATCCCTAGGAGGCAAGCTTCCCTTTGCTAGCTCTTCAAACACTGTTCTTCTAAGGCTATCGATTTCCTCCTCAACAACAAATAATCTTTCTATAGCGGTTTTCGAGGTTTCTTTATCGCTTGAGAAAATAGCCTTTATTGCTCTTTCTAAATCATTTACCGTGTCAAGAGCTAGGGTCATCTGGCGATATGCAATATCAAGAACCTTATTTTTCCGCCGCTTTTCGAACCATCGCTCCATTGGAAGAATCTCCTTGACAAAGATAAAACTAAATTTATATTATTTAATTTTTTCCTTTATTCAATGGATATGGCTTTCTACATCTTTTTAATGCATTATATGTCTGATGAATTTATTAAAAAGATAGAGAACAAAATAAAGGTGCCAGTGACGCTTATAGGAACCGGCCCGGAAGTGTGGGACGTTGTAGATTTGAATAATTCCCCAAATTTCCTCATCTCAGCCGCTCTTTTAAATCAGATATTGCCTGCATATGAATTTTTGTCGCTATATCAGCGAGTTTATACATGGTTTAACTCGCCCATTTTTATCGAAGAAAGACATAGGACCCCACCCGAAAGTTAGAGGCATATCTTTTGGCTCCGGAATACGCCCCCTATAATCTTTAGTTAAATATAGCTCTGGACTCCAGTAGAAAGCTCCATATACGCTCAGCGATCTGCATTCGGTAAGAAAGTCTCTTATCCATGAAGCTTGTCCCTCGGGAGTTAATGGATAACCCTTTACTGGCTTATTCATGAACCAAAATTGTCCTTTCATTAAGTCGCTTGGATAAGCGTATTCTGCAATTGAGAGATGTTTTCCATAGGCTTCTGCTACTTCCTTTATCTCCTTTAATGGTTCAAAATTCACTCCAAGTCCAGTGGGATAGTAAGATATACAAAGCAGCTCATATTCGACTTTAAACTCTTTCATAGCTGAGAGGAATGAGTTTAAAAGAGGTTGATCCCACCACTTTCCCAGGTGAAGAGCTATAGGCTTATCACTTTGATATTCTCTTCGAATTACTCTAACAGATTCTCTTATAAAATCCGCCTCTTTAATCCATATTTTCTCTTTTAACCACTTATGGTTTTTGCGCTTCTTCTTATCTATAGCAAATACGCCGCATAATCCATAGTCAATTTCATTCCCAATTTGATAGTATAGGCACCTATCTTCAAAAGAAGATAGGAATTTATCCATCACTTTAGATATATGAATTCTAATGAAATTTAATTTATCCTTAAATGAACTCGTGGACCAATCCTTTGGTTCAGGTTGCTTATATAAATCAGCCCAAGAGTCCGAGAGAAAAAATGTCGGCTGAATTTTAAATCCATTTTCACATGCCCTTTTAATGATTTTAGATGCATAAAGTAATTTTGAGGGGCCAGAATCTCCAACCCATATTCTAACCCTAAAACAATCAAACCCCTTTGACTTAAAAAAGTAAAATATATCTTCTATCTCTTGATCATCTTGATCCCACCATCTTAAACCTAAGTCCTCCATCAGGAGGACATAATTGGCGTCTATCCCTTTTAAGGTCATAAAAACCCTCATAAACATTTATTTATGTTACGTTTATCCACTAATTTTAAATTTCCTAAAAACTTTTTGCGCTTTGTGACCTAATTAATTTCTCTGTTAAGCTCTCTTTTTTCTTTATGGATTGGTGGTGTGTTGATGCTTTTTTAGAAACCGAGTTGAACGCTGGTTCAGAACATTGAAGGAGAGGACAAAAGCATTCTACAATAACTTCCAAGCCAGAAGAAGCGGAATAAAAACGTAAAACTATTCCTACAAACATTCACATACTGGTACAACAACCTAAGAATACATCAGACGCTGGGAAAACCATCATCACAAACCTTATCTTAACAGTATCCTCCAGACGTGACCAAACTATTGTGATTAATTACCTTAATTTCAGCAAAAGAGCAACTATATAGTCAAGTTAGCGGACTTATAAGTATGCTTCAATCACATATCTATGCATCATTCTGTGGCTGTTGAAGTGGGATGCAAGTTTCCCTATAGAGTTTTCCATCATTTTTATCCATTCATCCCTCCGCCTATAATACGTTGGAATAATCACGTACTCAAGTTTTCCATAAAGATCCTCTATTTCTCGCGCTAATCGATCCTCTATCGACATATGCTTCTGCTCTTCAGGCAATGGACCAATCGCCCATCCCGTAACACCCTCTATCCAGCCCTCAATCCACCATCCGTCTAAGACACTAAAGTTTATTACTCCGTTATGAGCCGCCTTCATGCCGCTTGTACCAGAGGCCTCGAGTGGTGGAAGAGGAGTGTTCAGCCAAATGTCAACCCCTGAGATGAGTTTGACCGCAACATCCATGTCATAATTTTTTAAGTACGCAATTTTAATCTCATTTCTGAGCATATTTTTAAACCTGAATATTTCCTCAATCATTCTCTTCCCAGGCTCATCCCTAGGATGAGCTTTCCCGGCGAAGATTATCTGTATTCTTCCCCTCTTATTTGCGCTTCTTAATCTTTCTATATCCGAGAAGATTAGAGTGTGCCTCTTGTAGGCTGTGGCTCTCCTTGCAAACCCAATGGTTAACGTCTCATAGTCCATTCCAGCATTCGTCATAGCATTAACGTAATCTATGAGTTTTCTCTTTGCTTCAAGATGGGTTTGCCAGATCTCATCATCCGGAATTATATCCACTCTAACAAGCAATTCTGGTTCATGAGCCCATCCTGGCAGATATTTATCATATAGCCGCCTAAAACTCTCGCATGTCCAAGTGTATGAGTGGACTCCGTTTGTTATAGCGTGAATCTCGTAGCTCGGAAACAGTTCCTTAGAAGTAAGCCTATGCCTCTTTGTTACGCCATTAATATAATTACTCAAGTTTAATGCGAGAAGCGTCATGTTCAGTCTGTCCCAGCCGCCTAGCTCCTTCAAAATGTTAAATGGTATGATCTCGCCCAGAACCTCCTGAACAAGATGATAGGGGAACTTGTCATGCGCAGCTTCAACAGGCGTGTGTGTTGTGAAAATGCACATATCCCTAACCCTACTAATGTCCATGTTGTATCTGCGCAGTAATTCAATTGCCAGGAGACTTGAATGCCCTTCATTCATATGATATTTGCGCACATCTATACCCAGCCTCTCCATCATCCTTACTCCGCCAATCCCTAAAACGATCTCCTGCTTGAGACGGTATCTCTCATCGCCACCATAGAGATAATATGTGATCTCCCTATCCTCTGGGGAATTCCCCTCAACATCAGTATCTAGGAAGTATACTGGAACCTCCCCTCCAGTAGCGCCCCGCAAAACATAAAGCCAAGCCCTAATACAAACGCTCCTATCCTCAATCTGAACCCTAACCTCCTCTGGAAGCGGCTTTAGGAAGTCTAAGGGGTTCCATGGATCAGAATGCTCTATCTGCCTCCCCTCAGACGTTAACTCCTGCCTAAAATACCCCTTCCTACTAATCAGCGTAATCGCTACCAAGGGAATATTTAGGTCCGCGCTGGATCTTATTACGTCACCCGCTAAAACCCCTAGCCCCCCACTGTATGTGTGCACATCATTTAACAGCGCAATCTCCATTGAGAAGTAAGCGATCTTCTGCTTTACCAATCTCTCCTCCAACTGAGACATGTAATTAACACCACTCGAAGTAGCATAGTATGCCACGTCTAATATAACTCTTCTCAAGTGAAAATCTGACAAAAATATATTTAATGTGATAATTAGTGAAGCCTCTAAACTATAAAGGCATATGCACAACAAACCAAGCTTTGGAAGATAGGTTGCGTTATAAATGGAGAATCCTACTATGAAGTAGTGAGCGATTATCGTGAGCAAAGAAGCTTGAGTTAAGATTTAGGTTTTCTAGGTCTGAAATACACTACGGCTCCAATATAGGTTACCACCATGCACAGCAGAAAAGCATCTTCAATATAAAATTCAAGACATCTCATTCACTTATGGGCTGTTCTATTTTCTGGAAGAGCCTCCGTATTTCTGTACCAAAATATAGAATTATATTTGTAATCATGAAGAAATTATAATTAAAAGAGAGGTTTGTGAGATTTGAATGCAAAAACTATAGTCTTAATTATTCTTGCAGTTGTAATCGCCGCCAGCACATTTCTAGTTTGGCTCTTCCTCTTCTATAATGCTTCCCAAACAATAAAGGAAGACTTTGAGAATGGATTCGGAGAATGGGCTATCGATGCGGATGTGCCGCCCGACCCCAACAACCCCGGGCATTTCGTTGAGTGGAGCATAACACGTTCAACTGATGTCGCCAGCTCCGGACAATACTCACTAAAGTTTTTCATCGACGGGCGGCAGGACGATGGAACAATATGGATAGAGAGAAAAATGGCCGTAAAAAAGAACGCTAAAATAAAGGTTAATATCTCCTTCGACTTTTACAGTGAACAGGAAAGCTTCAA
>Ga0272445_1000687_pt1 | contig 30048 bp, 41 predicted proteins | sample YNPCB0031_FD_194404 | JGI IMG/M metagenome (GOLD analysis project Ga0272445, IMG submission 194404) | Hot spring sediment microbial communities from Yellowstone National Park, WY, United States - YNP-CB-003-1 | ecosystem: Environmental > Aquatic > Thermal springs > Hot (42-90C) > Sediment... | reverse complement strand
TTGAGGCGGCTCGGCGTGGAGGTCTTCGTCGCCTCGGGGAGGGGGCACTACGACGACCTTCACATGGTGCTCGAGAGCATGGGATCGGGAAGCTACGCGGCCTTCTCGGCCGACGTCCCCTTCATCAACCCCGAGAAGGTGGATGAGCTCCTTTACAGGCATCACGCTGGTGACTTGAGGGGGGAGAGGATGGTCGTGGTGATGGTGCCTATAGGACTCGTAGCGTCGTTGGGCATGAAGCCGTCTTCGCCTGCGAGGATGGCGGGCGGTGACCTGCAGCACACCGGCATCAAGCTGATCCATTACTCGGCAGGAACGACGCTGGAACGGTTGCTCTCGGAGATGCGCGTCATCACGGTGGAGGAGGAGTCGTTCGCGGTCAACGTGAACACCCCTGAGGACCTGGAGGCTGCGAGGAGGCTGGTGAGGAGGTTCGCGATCTGAGGTGACCAGTGTGGGCGACGGTACCTGCGACGAGGAGGAGCTCCTCCGCTTCATCTCCAGCAGACGAAGCTCGAAGCTCCTGAGGGAGGGAGAGGTTCCCCTTCAGAAGGTGATCAGGGCGATTGAGGTGGCGACCTCGGCTCCCAGCGCCCACAACGCCCAGCCATGGAGGGTCGTCCTGATCGAGGACAGGGAGGTGCTGAGGGAGCTGCTCGAGGCGATGGCGGAGGAGTGGAGGAGGGACCTGCGGTCCGACGGCCTCCCCGAACAGAAGATCGAGGCGATAGTGAGGGAGTCGATGAAGAGGACGCTGAGGGCATCGGCGGTCGTCGTGGTCTGCATGACGATGCGCGAGATGGACCGGTATCCTGACGAGCGGAGGAACGCCTGCGAGAGGGTGATGGCCGTCCAATCGGTCGCGGCCTTCATCCAGAACCTTCTGCTGGCGCTCCACGCGATGGGCCTCGGAGCCTGCTGGAGGTGCGGCCCCCTCTTCGCGCCCGATGCTGTGAGGAGGGTGCTGAACCTGCCCGAGGACTTCGAGCCCCAAGCGCTGATAGAGATAGGCCTGCCAGGAGGGACGAGGGACGCGAGGAGGAAGCCGCTGGCTGAGGTGGCAGCGCTGAATAGGTGGGGGAGGCCGTTGTGATCGCCCTATTCTCCGGAGGCGTCGGGGGGTCGAGGTTAGCGGCGGGGCTCTACGACCTAGTGGGCGAGAAACTCACGGTGATCGTCAACACGGCCGACGACGAGGTGATCTACGGCCTCCACGTCTCGCCCGATGTGGACACGGTGCTATACACCCTCTCTGGGATGAGTGACTGGGAGAGGGGGTGGGGGATAGCCGGTGACACGTTCAGGTGCGTCGAGGCCCTCGGCAGGCTCGGAAGGGAGAACTGGTTCAAGATCGGTGACGCCGACCTGGCAACGAACCTCCTGCGGACCGAGCTCCTCAACTCAGGCCGTAAGCTCTCGGAGGTGACCGAGGTGCTGGCCAAGAGGTTAGGGATAAGGTGCAGGGTGATCCCGATGACCGACAGCCGCGTCAGGACCACCGTCTACACGTCGGAAGGGCCGATGACGTTTCAGGAGTACTTCGTCAAGCACCGCGCAGAGCCCGAGGTGTTGCGGATCGTCGTCGAGAGGTCTCCGGAAGAGGAGCCGGCACCGGGCGTGGTAGAGGCGATCACGGAATCCGAATTTCTCATCGTGGCACCGAGCAACCCTATCCTCAGCATCAAACCGATCCTGGAGACGAGGGGCGTGCTGGACGCGGTGAGGTCGAGCGGTGCGGTGAAGGTCGCGATTTCTCCTATAGTCGGAGGTAGGGCCCTCAGGGGGCCGGCGGACAGGCTGATGAGGGCCTTCGGGATGGAGCCGTCAGCGTTCGGAGTGGCCCGTTACTACGCGGAGCTCTTCGGGCTCGACGGGATGGTCGTCGACAAAGCGGATGAGGCACTCTCCTCCAGGATCGAGGCTGAGCTGGGCGTCAGCGTCCACGTCACCGATACGATCATGTCCGACCGCTCGAGGGCGAGGAGGCTCGCGGAGGAGGTCCTGAGGTTCGCTGGGGAGCTGCGATAGAGCTCTTCGGCGATAGAGCCATGACCCACTAACGCTCGATGGTGGCGTGAGCGGTCCGGTCAGGGAGCACAGGGAGGCGGCTCCGAGATCGGTCACGGTCGGTATTGTGACGGCCAGCACTTCGAGGTACAGCAAGGCGCTGAGGAAGGAGAGCTTCACCGACGAATCGGGCGATGCGGTCGAGGAGGTCCTGCGTAGTGCAGGTCACAACGTGAGGAGGTACGGCGTGGTGGACGACGACGTCCGGATGATCAGGAGGGCCCTGTTCAGGGCACTGGAGGACGGATGTGACGCCTTCATCGTCATCGGAGGTACCGGCGTCACGCCGAGGGACGTGAGCGTCGAGGCTCTTAGGCCCCTCTTCGAGAAGGAGCTTCCGGGGTTCGGAGAGCTGCTCCGGATCGAGAGCTACAGGAGGATAGGGAGCGCTGCGATGCTGAGCAGGGCCACCGCTGGGATCGTGAGGGGTATGGTTGTCTTCGCCTTCCCGGGCTCCCCTGACGGAGCGAGGCTGGCGGCCGAGATCGTGGTCCAGGAGCTTCCCCACCTCGTTCACCTGGCGAGGGCATAGACGTGAAGGCGGAGGGCGTTAAGACGGAGGCACAGCTCGTAGTCCTGGAGACAGAGCCGTGGACGTTCGGGCCTCTGACCCTGATCCGGTCTGTCCCGGAGCTGAGGGTAGGAGCGTCGACGCTGCTCGAGAGGGCAGAGAGGATGAAACCCGAAGGCGGAGGGCCCATCGTCGTCGTCACGAGGGAGCACCTGCGTGACCTGCTCGGGGAGAGGTATGGCAGCACCATCTCAGCGGACCCCGACTCGATCGAGTCGGAGCACGTCCTGATCGTCGATGCCTCTTTCCTCGTCGACGAGAGGTTGCCCGGGATCATAGGGTCGATCGACTCGACAGGCAAGGCGGTCCTCTCGGGGGGAAAGCTTGTGGCGGCGCTCGTGACGAGGGATCAGCTGCTCCGCTCGCTGGAGGGGCTCGACTTCTCGCGCGGCCTCGAGAGGGTTGAGGTCCTCAGGAACCTCTCACCATGGATTAGGGAGAGGCTTGACGTCGGAGGACTGAGGAGGCTCGGCTCTGCGTGGGACCTGATACCGGTGACGGAGGAGCTCCTCGGGGGCGACCTGGAGCGTAAGGTCGACGGCCATATTCTCGGGGAGCTGGACGAGGCTGCGAGGGTCATCGGCGATCGTTCGAGGCTCCACCTCGGCAGGGGATCGACGGTTGAACCCTTCGTCACCATAGACCTGAGGAAGGGGCCCGTTTACATCGGAGAGGACTCGACGGTCATGTCCAACTCGAGGATCTCAGGGCCCTGCTTCATCGGCAGGGGCACCGTCGTCTTCCCCGGGTCCTCCATCGGCTCCTCCTACATCGGCGATGTCTCGAGGGTGGGTGGGGAGGTGGAGAGCTCCGTCATCATGGGTTACTCCAACAAGAGGCACTACGGTTACCTCGGCCACTCCTACGTCGGCGAGTGGGTCAACCTCGGAGCTGGGACGACCGTCTCGAACCTGAAGAACACCTACGGAACCGTCAGGGTGAGGATGGGCGGGAGCGTCGTTGACACCGGCAGGACGTTCCTCGGGCCTCTGGTGGGAGACCACGTGAAGTCGGCGATCGGGACGCTCGTCTTCTCGGGGAAGGCGATAGGAACCTTCAGCCACCTCTACGGCACCGTGACCGATGACGTGCCTCCCTTCACCATCCACGCCAGACCGCTCGTCGGAGACCTCTACGAGCTGACGCTCGAATCGGCCCTCGAGACGGCCAGGAGGATGATGTCGAGGAGGGGCATCTCGCCTTCTCAGGCCTTCGAGAGGGCCGTGAGGGCGGCCTTCGAGCTGACCGCTGAGGAGAGGAGGGCTGCGGGCGTCAGGAGGGAGCGGTTCGGGTTCACGTGACTGCCCTAGGACGCTTCAGCTCCTCGCCGACTATCCTGCCGTCCCTTATCCTCAGGACCCTCCTGACGTAATCGGTGACCTCGACGTTGTGCGTGACTATGACGATCGTCCTCCCGGCCTCGTTCAGCTCCCTGAAGATCTCCATGATCTGCTTTCCCGCGGCGCTGTCGAGGTTCCCCGTAGGCTCGTCTGCGAGGATCACCGAGGGGTCGTTGGCCAGGGCCCTCGCTATCGCGACCCTCTGCTGCTCGCCGCCGCTGAGGAGCACGGCCTTCTGGTGAACCCTGTGGCTGAGGCCCACCTGCTCGAGGAGCTTCAGGGCCCTCTCGCGCCTCTCGTGCTCCGGTATCTTCTTCACAAGCGTCATGGGGAGCATGACGTTCTCGAGGACAGTGAGCCTGGGGATCAGGTTGTAGGTCTGGAAGACGAAGCCGATCTCGCTCCCCCTCAGCCTCGAGAGCTCGTCGTCGCTGAGCGTCGAGACGTCCCTTCCCCTGAAGTAGATCTTGCCGGAGGAAGGTCGGTCGAGGAGGCCCATGAGGTGGAGGAGCGTGCTCTTCCCGGAGCCGCTTGGGCCCATGATCGCCGTCATCTCTCCCTCCTCCACAACCAGGTCTATCCCCCTAAGAGCGTGGACCCTCGCGTTGCCCGAGTTGTAGAACTTGTGGACCGCCTCAAACCTGATCAGCTCTCTCCCCTCCCCCACCACGTCTTCCCGACCTCCTCCTCAACGCCAGATATCCGAAGAGGGCGATGACGATGGCCGCGATGCCGACGATGACTGAGACGGAGAAGGAGCTCTGGGCTACGTTGGTCTGGGTGGTCGTCCGGGCCGTCTCCAACCGGGTGACTTGTCCCTCGATCCTGACGTTGAGCGGGACGGAGTGCATCTGCACGTCGCCGAACCTGTCCCTGTAGGTGAAGACCAGGAAGACCTGGCCGCTATCGCTCCTGAGCTTCCCCTCGACAGAGAAGGACTTCTGCTCTCCCGGCTGGACGTCTCCGAGGTAGGAGGGGGTTGATGAGATCACGTCAGGCCCCGACAGCTCGACCCAGACGGTCCTCGAGGGAGAGAGGCCCTCGTTCAGCAGGTCACCAGTTACAGAGATCAGACGGGATGCGGGATCTTCAGTTGTCATGTCGAGGTTGAAGACCTTCAGCAGGACGAAGCCCTTCACCAGGACCCCCACTTCCCTGCTCTCGCTGAGGAGCCGGCCGTACCTGTCCTTGTAGGTCACGGAGACCGTCAGCCTGTAGACGCCCTCGGTGGCCGTGGGAGAGGCGATGACCCTCGTGCTGAACCGGAAGGTCCCTTCTGCCTTTATCGATTCGGCCCTGAAGACGCTCGGCCCGAAAACCGTAAGGGGCGCTGCGGCCGAGACCACGACCTCGACGTCGGAGACCTCCCCTCCTGAGACGTTGCGGAGCGTGAAGCTCAGCTCTCCCTCCTTACCGACGGTCAGCGTCCGGTTGGAGACCTCGAGCTCGAAGCCCTGCCTGACAGGCCTGGTCACCGCGAGCCCGAGCTCCCTCGTCTCGACCCTCTTGACGCCGGAGCCGTCGAAGAACTCGGCCCTCACCGTAAGCGTCACAGGCCCCTCAGGAGCGTTGGGGGAGGCGTAGACCTCGAGGGCGCCCTCCAGCAGGACCAGCTCGCCGACGTTGACCTCCCTCAGCTCCACCTTCGATCCCTTGAGCAGTGTGAGCGGCGACCCTGGCTGAGTCGAGAAGGTCAGGACGACGTTCCTGAGGACCTCCGTGCCGGAGTTGCCGACCTGCAGCCTGATCGGGTTGACCGTTCCCGCGACCAAAGTCGTAGGCTCCAGCCTCAGCTCCAGCCCCGGCCTCCCCCTCAGCGGCACCTCCACTCGGTAAACGAAGGACCTCTTGGTGCCCCACTCGAGGACGTACTCGACCTTGAGCTCTGCGGTTACACGCGAAGGAACGTCGTGCAGCGGAACCACGTCGAACGACGCCGTGAAGACCGTGCCTACGGCCTGTCCAGCGACCGAGACGACCGAGTCGCTTCCGTCAGACCCCCTCAGGCCCTCAGGAAGCTTCAGCTCCGCCGAGAGGCGCGTGATCGGCAAACGCTCCCTGAAACCGAAGACGACCGTCAACCTCCCCAGCGACCCGGGCTCCGGAGGCGACCCGGCGGCCCAGCCAGCGTCCAGCAGCTCCGGCCTCCCTGGTGAATCCTTCAGCTCGACCTCAATCGAGTCGAGGAAAGTGGCCGAGTTCAGCTCTCCCTTGCTGTCGACGTAGTTGTACCTCACGTAAACCTCGAGCGTGTAGGAGCCAGGTGAGGCATCGGGGGAGACGTCGAGCTCGAATGTCAGAAAGACAGCGTCGCCGCTCCTCGCAGGTCCTGCCGAGTAGGCGACTGCCCCGCCTCCTCCGTGGGGCCTGAAGGGTCCAGAGGTCCTGAGCTCGGCCGCCACGCCGAAGACCACCTCCTTCCTCGTGTTGACGAGGACCACCGTCAGCGGCATCCGCTCGTCTCCCGGTCCAGCGTCCACCTTCGTCCCTGGCCTGCCCCAGTACCAGTCGACGATCGAGAGCGAATCGCTCTGAGGCAACCTCGCTCCATACGAAGGAAGCGATGCGGAGGAGATGAGCAGGGCCACCAAGAGGGCCGTCAGGAGAAGGTAACGCAACCCCCTCACCCCCGCATCAGCCACTCAACCCTGGACGCTCCACTCCTCGACGAAGACGACCTTGCTGATCCCCTTGATCGAGTCGGCGACCTCCCTCACGAGGGACCGCTTGACGACCTGGAGACCTGGGACGTTGAAGACCTCCTTCGGCAATTTCACCGTCACCACGTCTCCCTCCACCTTCACCTCGGTGTTGCTGCTGTTGGCCTCGGGAAGATGGGAGTGGAGGAGCTGGAGGACCTTCTCGGAGTCGTCGGTGATGACCTTCCTCACCCAGACCTCGCACTCGAGCGTCTTCCCTGCGAGGTGGTGGTTGAAGTCGACGAGGACCCTGCCCGACTCGATGCTCCTGACCACGCCCTCCTTTCCGTCGATGACGAGCCTCGTGCCGACCGTTATCGGCTGGTCGACGTCCTTCAGCCTCCTGATCGGAATGACCTTCACCTTGCTCGGGTCCCTGGGACCGAACGCCCTCTCGGGAGGTATCACGACCGACTTGTGATCGCCCTCCTTCATCCCCACCAGCTCCTCCTCCAGCGCCCTCAGCAGCATCCCCTTCCCGATCACGGCGAGCCTCGGCTCGAAGAGCGCACCGGTCGTGCTGATCCCCTTCTCCCTCGCCTTCTCCTCGATGGTGGTGTCGACTAGCTCTCCCGTCTCCTTCGCTGTTATCACGTAATCGACCAGGACGAAGCTCCCGTTCTCCACCGTCCTCGGCCCAGCCTGGACCTCTCCCTGCTCAGCCATCGGTGACCGTCCAGCTCCGCATCGTATTAACCCGAACCCTGACGCGTTTACGGAGCTCGGAGGAACGTTTATTCCTGCAACCGAAGCGGGACGGACGTGCAGTCCCAGGAGACCACGATGGTCCTATCAGTTGCGATGAGGCCGAGCAACGAGGCCCTGCTGAAGGCGGTCCTGCTGCTCAAACAAGGAGGGCTCAGGGTCGAGGAGGTAGCCCTGAGGAGGGAGGGCGAAGTGCTGACCGGAAGGATCGTCGTGACGGGCAAGGAGGCCAAGGCCAGGTGGTTCGTGGAGAAGGCGAGGACTCTGCCCTTCTTCGTCAGCGCCGACATCGGAGCGTAACGGTGCAACGGATTTGGGCCATTACCTCGTCCGCCTCGGCGTCAGGTCCGGATCCCTGTCAGACGTCCTGCATAGGATCCTCGATCAGATGGGGGAGAAGGCGAAGGCAGCTTACATCGGCCCAGAGTCAGGAGGCGAGAGGGAGCTCTACGTCGAGCTGGAGTGCGAGGGCCCTGAGGTCGGCGAGCTCATCGCGCACCTGAAGTCCCTCGAAGAGGTCACATCGATCAGGGCCGAGTCGGTGCCCATCGACACAAGGTTTTTCTTAAATCCGTATGCGACGGGGAAACGTGAGCGGAGCTAAGATCTACTACGACGCCGACGCGTCCCTCGAGCCCCTCAGGGGTAAGACGATCGCGGTCATCGGTTACGGGAGCCAGGGAAGGGCGCAGGCCCTGAACCTGAGGGATTCGGGCCTGAGGGTCGTAGTCGGTCTCAGGAGCGAGGGCAGGAGCTACGAGGTCGCAAAGGCCGACGGCTTCGAGCCTGTTCCGATGGAGGTGGCCGCTGAAAGGGGCGACGTGATCCTGATGCTGGTCCCGGACGTTCCGATGGCCGAAGTCTACTCGAGGTACGTGGAGCCCCACCTGAAGCCCGGGAAGACGCTGGTCTTCGCCCACGGTTACAACGTCCACTTCGGAAGGATCAGGCCGCCGAAGGACGTGAACGTCGTCCTCGTCGCGCCCAAATCACCGGGCCCTCTGCTCCGCCAGAAGTTCCTCGAGGGGAAGGGGGTTCCTGCCCTCCTGGCCGTCCACAACGACGCCACCGGTGAAGCCAAATCCGTAGCCCTCGCCATCGCTAAAGGCCTCGGCTGCACCAGGGCAGGGGTGATAGAGACGACGTTCGCCGAGGAGACGGAGACGGACCTGCTGGGCGAGCAGGCGGTCCTCGTAGGAGGAGTGATGGAGCTGATCAAGAAGGGCTTCGAGGTCCTAGTCGAGAACGGCTACCAGCCCGAGCTGGCCTACTTCGAGGTCTGCAACGAGCTGAAGCTGATCGTCGACCTGATTTACTCCGGCGGCCTCATGGGGATGCTGAGGGCGGTCTCGGACACGGCGAAGTACGGAGGCCTAACGGTGGGACCGCGGATCGTCGACGAGCACGTGAAGGAGAACATGAGGAGAGCCTTGAGGGCGATCAGGAGCGGCGAGTTCGAGAGGAGTTGGACAGGAAACCCGAGGGCCTACGAGGAGCTGGAGAGGTTGATGAGGGAATTGGAGCAGCACCCGCTCGAGAAGGTCGGCAGGGAGCTCAGGGCCAAGGGGCTCCTTTGAGGGCTCAGGTCAGAACGGCCTCTACCTTCCCCAATATCTTCGCCTTCCCGCCGCGGGGCAGAGCCAAAGGCTCCTGACAGACGAGGCACTTGACGACGATCTTCGCGTGGTCGAAGACCACCTGCCTGTTGCCGCAGCTCTGGCAGCTCACCAGCAGGAACCTCGACCTCGGCTGGGGGACCAGCGAGGCCGGGTCGATCCTCGAGGGCAAGGCCCTCACCTCACGATCTCGAGCTTCCTAAGCCTGACGCCTTCCCTCATCAGCTTCCGGCCGCACTTGCTGCACGTCAGCACCAGCGTCTTCTTCTCGGTCGTCTTCGCCTTGTTCCTCTGGATCGGGTACTTCTGACCTCCGTAACCGTGCAGCTCACGCTCGTGGCGCCTCGCTCCTATCGCCAGCGCCCTCTCCTTCCCCTTCCTGTACAGGGAGACCTTGTGCTCAGTGTGAGCGTTACACTTCGGGCAGTAGGTGTTGATGGTTTCCGGGACTTTCACGGCCACGCTGTTCCAGCGCAGCCAAATAAACTTCAATCGGGAGCGACGGGACAGGAGCAGCGCCGAGACGCTCATATAAGGCGAAAGAAGCGTCAGGGCGTGGGCGAGGAAACCGCTCCGAGGTTTTTGCTCTTCGAGATGGCGGATCCCGGAGACCTCTTCAGGCTGGCCTCCATGCTCCCTGCACCCTTCGTCAACTACTCCGAGGAGGATGGGGTCCTCTTCATCTCGCTGGGAGGGCTCGGCGGAGTAGTCAGCGTCTACTTCGTCAGGCTCAAGGAGAAGCTAAGTGCCAAGTTCGTTCACGTCAACAAACTCAGAGGGACCTACCAGTTCGGCGACGAGGCTTCCATGGAGCCGAACGTGATCAACGTCGAGGTCCTGAGGGTCAAGCGCCACAGCCTGAAGCTCTTCTATTGACGACACCAGGATCAGAAGAGCCCGCGTCTGCTGAACTTCCTCCTCTGAGCATATTGATCCAGGAACCTGTAGACCGTGCTGTGCATCGCCCCCTCTATCAGCATCATAACCGCCCTCTTCGCAGCGTCAACGTCCTCAGGGTGGCCGATGATGGAGACCTTGTCGCGGGTTATCGCCAGGTCGACGTGGGCCGTCTCCTCTATGATCCGCCTGGTCTTCCCCTGGGCGCCGATGATCCTGCCCATCACGCGCTTCAGGTCTTCGGGGTCCTTTCCGACGTATTCGGAGACGTCGATCACCTCCAGCACCACCTCGTCCCTCGAGAGCTGGAGGGCCTTCTCCGGAGAGAAGCCGTTGCCGATGGCGACGATGGCGTCTCTCGCCTTCAGCAGGGCCGTCGGGTCGCCTCCACCCTGACGCGGCCTAAGCTCGACCTGACCGGAGGAGCTGTCCACCTTCACCGTGACGCCGAAGGTCTCCTCGATCAGCCTCTTCGTCTGGCCGTCTGTGCCTACGAGCACGGCTATCCTATCGACCGGGACGTTCAGATAGATCACCTGCTCCGGGGTGGTCATCCTGAAACCAGTCCCCAGCGCATTTCGATTAACCTATCAGGTCCTGACCTTCCTCAGCTCGACCTTGTGGGCGAACTGGTGGCTGTGCCTCACGCCTCCGAGTATCTCCTCAGCAGCGGCGAGCATCAGCGCCTTGTCGAGCTTCCTCACGAAGACCGAAGCGCCCCTGACGTTCGTCCCCAACCTCTTCGCCAACCTCTCGAGGTCGTAACCGAAGGGCGTCCGGAACTCCGAAAGGTCGAAGTCAGGCTGGGAGGGGACGTAGCTCCTCACCTTGAAGTAGGCCTCGGTCCAGGCCTGAACCTCCTCCTTCGTGGCGACGTGCTTTCGCATCCACCTTCTGAGGACGTCCTTCCTGTCGGAGAGGAGCTCGCACGCCAGCTCAGTCACGGCCTCCCACGTCACCTCGTGCCTCGGCTCGGAGAGGAAGGAGCCGTCGTTCAGGCAGAAGATCAGCCGCGGCATCCCTAAGCCCGTAAAACCTCCCCGTCAAAAGGCATTCCGAACAGCGCGCTGAGATGAGGCATTCTGCGCCCGTTGAGGCCGGGAAAGGATATTGAGGAGGAGGGAAGAGGAAACCGGAGATGGCGAAGGGGAAGAAGCGCCAGAAGGAGGGGTCGAGGTGGGTCACGTTCGTAGCCTTCATCCCCGCGATCCTCCTCGTAGGACTCCTCGCCTACCTCCTCTCTATACCTCCAGCACCTCTGCCGCCAGGGTCGAAGACGACGGAGGGCTCTCCTGCGGAGGCGAAGGACTTCAAGCTCAAGATCATCACCCCAGACGGCCTGACCGACAGGGAGTTCACCTTCTCATCGACGAGGGGATCGGTCGTCTTCCTCGACTTCGTCTTCAGCTGGTGCCCGCACTGCAACAACATGGCTCCCACGATAAAGCGCCTCCACGAGGAGTACTCGGGTAAGGGAGTGGTCTTCGTCACGGTCGCAGGGAGCAGCGGTTCCAGCCCCTCGGCTACGGCCAAGTTCCTCAGGGACCACGGCGTCAGCTGGACGGCCGTCTACGACGAGCGGATGTCGGTCTTCCAGCTCTACGGCGTCACCGGAACACCGACCTACTTCGTCATCGACAAGAACGGGAGGATAGTCAAGGAGCTGGTAGGGGAGAGGCCGTATGAGGAACTCAAGGCCGCGATCGAGGAGGCGCTGAAGACCTGACATGCCGGTCAACAGGGGAGCTGTAGGAGCGACCGCGTCGTCCCTCGCAGGCCTGCTCGTCAGCGTCTACCTCCTCTTCCCTGAGCAGGTGACGTCGAGCCCCTACTGCGCCATCAACCAGCTCCTTTCCTGCGGGCCGGTCGTCACGGGAGAGCACTCGAAATTCCTCGGCGTTCCGGTGGCCGCGTACGGCGCCGTGTGGTTCGCAGCGGCAATTGCGCTCTCCCTCCGCTCCTTGAGGAGACCACAGTTCCTCCGCTACCTCGCTTGGTGGGGAGCCGTCGGGATGGCAGGGGTCGCTTACCTCGTCTACCTCGAATTCTTCGTGATAGGGAGCGTCTGCGTCTTCTGCACGCTGGCCCACCTGATGGGGGCCCTCGTCCTCGGCTTCGCGGTCCTCGGCATTAAGGAGAACGGATAGAGACGATTAGATTTTATTGCTCCGCACAGGTCTCTCAACGTCATGCGGGTAACCGTTTCTGTGATCAAGGCGGACGTCGGGAGCGTCGCAGGACACCACAGGCCCCACGCCGATATGCTCAGGTACGCGCAGGAGAAGCTCGCCGAGGCAGAGGAGACAGGGCTGATCGGGTCGGGCTACGTTACGCACTGCGGCGACGACATAATCCTCGTCATGACCCACACGAGGGGTGAGAACGACCCGGAGATACACGGCCTCGCATGGAGGACCTTCAAGGAGATAACGGAGAAGGTGGCTAAGAGGCTGAAGCTCTACGGTGCCGGTCAGGACCTCCTCAGCGACGCCTTCAGCGGCAACGTCAGGGGATTAGGGCCGGGCGTTGCGGAGCTCGAGTTCGAGGAGAGGCCTTCGGAGCCGATCGTGGTCTTCGCGGCCGACAAGACCGAGCCAGGAGCGTGGAACCTGCCCCTTTACAGGATCTTCGCGTCGCCCGACAACACAGCAGGCCTCGTGATAGACCCCAAGCTCCACGCCGGCTTCAAGTTCGAGGTGATGGACCTGATCGAGTCGGAGGTCGTCACACTGAAGGTCCCCGAGGAGCTCTACGACCTCGTGGCCCTGCTCGGCACGCCTGGGAGGTACGCCGTATCGAAGATTTACAGGGCCATCGACGACGAGCCTGCTGCAGCGGCTAGCACGACGAGGCTCAGCCTGATCGCCGGAAGGTACGTCGGAAAGGACGACCCTGTGATGCTGGTGAGGGCCCAGGCAGGGTTCCCCGCTGTGGGCGAGATACTGAGCGCCTTCGCGGTGCCTCCGATCGTCAGCGGCTGGATGAGGGGGTCCCACAGGGGTCCCCTGATGCCGGTATCCTTCAGGAAGGGCCAGAACGTGGTGACCTTCTTCGACGGGCCGCCGAGGGTGATCGCGATGGGCTGGCAGGTCTCCGACGGGAAGCTGGTGGGTGTCGAGGGGAAGGAGCCTGCGGACCTCTTCGACGATCCATTCTTCGAGTACAGCAGGAGGATCGCCGCCGAGATGGCCGTCTACCTCAGGACCATGGGAGAGTTCGAGCCGGCGAGGCTGGGGCACGAGGAGATGGAGTACACGACGCTGCCGATGATCCTCGAGAGGCTGAAGCCGAGGTTCAGGAAGGTCGCCGAGGTCAGGGCCTGAGGCTCAACGGTGCACTTCTTTCCCGACGTAGGAGAGGGCACACCTCTGCCTCATCAGCTCCCTCAGGACCACCGTCGCGAAGGAGCCCCTAGGAAGGGCCATCTCCACGAGGACCTCCCTCTCGCCCACTGCCCTTGCCGAGAGGTGAAGGGGCCTCAGCAGGACAGGCCTGTAACCTCCCCTTGACCCGGCCTCGGCGAGCTCCTTGAGCCTGAACGAGGAAGGCCTCAGACCGTCCTCCTCCAGAATTCTAAGGATCGCCCTGCCGCGCTCGTTCTGCGGAAGCCTGATCGAGTGACCCGGATGGGGCATCAAGATCGCCATCGTCCCCTCCCTCACCCTCTTCGCGGCCTCAGAGAGGTTCCACCTGTTGACGGAGTAGACCCTGCGCTCGGGCCTGCCGAACCTGTCCAGCCTCGCCACCAGGTCTCCCTCCAGGGGCTCGTCCAGCGGAAGGCCGTCCCTCACGTTCTCTGTCAGGGCCCTGTTGAAGACGTAGGAGGCGTAAGACTCGACGAAGAGCCTCCTTATCCTGAGGGGCAGCCTCCTGAAGGCTCCGACGAAGTCTCCGGGGTTCCGGGCGATGTGGGATAGCAGGGCCCTCTCGTAGACCAGGGACTTGGGCACGTTTCGCGCCGCCCAATCCCAATCGCCCGACTCGGCGAAGGAGCGCCTGAACTCCAGGACGTGCGCCGGCTCGTAGGGCGTGCTGAGGCCGACGAAGGCCCTCGCGGCCGCATCGAGGTCACCCCTCACCATGTGGTAACCGATGACGTGGGTGATGGGTCTCGAGACGCCGAAGCGCTGGAGGCCGTAGAAGTTCGGAACGCCCCTGGTGGCGACTTCGGAGACGAAGCAGTCAAGAAGTTCCTGATCGGCCTCGGCCTCCCTCACCAGAACCCTGAACCTGTTGAAGAGGAGCTCACGGAGCTCGACCGAGTGGGCCTCACCGACGACGAGGGCCATCGCACGCCTCAGCGCCATCGGCCCCTCCATCCTATCGAGGACGCTCCTGGCTGGGACAACCATGAACTGCCAGGCGACGGCCCTTCTGTCCTTCAGACCGTACGTCTTTACGGCCCTGAGCCTGATGCCCAGGAGTTCAGCGAGGTCTGCAGCGACCCTCAAGGTCTCCCTGTCCCTCTTCCTGACGACGACCAGTGCGCGCCTCAGCGGCGGTATTGCCGGCGGCCTCCAGTTCTCAAAGGCCTCACGTGCATCGAGCCCTCCGTTGAGGACCTCCCAGACCTCGAAGTCCTCAGGGAGGACCTTGATCAGCCCGCCTATCCCCCTGAAATCGGTCAGGTAGGCTCCCATCCCTACGGCCTGCTCGTATTCGTCGCAGGACAGGTTCCTGTAGCGCTCCTCTTCGAGCATCCTCACTCACCGCCTCCTGAGGGCTGAAAACCTCTAACCCGGCTGGAGCCGTGGGGGCCGAAGGGGATCAGGTCGTCGTGACCCGCATCTCGATGGCGACCTCTTCTGGCAGCTGGATCCTCATGATCTCCCTCAAAACCCTCGGGTCGCTCACAGTCAGGTCCATCAGCCTCCGGTGGACGCGGAGCTCCCACTTCCTCCAGGTCTTCGTCCCCTCTCCGCACGGGCTCTTCCTGACCGGAAGGACGAGCCTCTGCGTCGGCAAAGGCACAGGGCCCGCCACCCTCGCACCGGTCCTGGTAGCTATCTCCTTGATCTCCCTGCACAGGCTCTCCAGCTTCTCGAGGTCCGTCGAGGCCAGCTTGATCCTAACCGTCTGCTTCATCCTCCTCGCCTCCGGCCTCCTCCTGCCGGTTCAATTCAAAACTTTCAGGCTGTCCCCCTCCCTCCTCAGATGCCGATGATTCCTCCACCGCCTCGCCTGAGCCCTCCTCAGCCACGGCCTCAATCACCTCCTCCGGGATGCCCTCGTAGAGCTGGCGGAGCTTCTCGACCTCAGCCTCGACCTCCTCGACCTTCCTCCTGCCGGTGACGATGTCGTACCAAGTCGAATAGGCGTCGACCGGAAGAGAGCTCCTGTACCACGGCACCGTGTGGGTTGTGCCGCAGCTGCCGCAGGAGACCTCGGCGCTGTAGGCCGTGACGTTCACGACGGTCACCGACTGCTGGTTGCAGATCGGACAGTAGAAGACCTTCGGGATCCTCCTCGGAGGACGCCTGATGATCTTCCTCCTCTTCCTCCCCATCTCCCACCCAACCGGCTTGGCTCACGCTATAAAGTTTGAAGTTTACTACTTGTCGTGGCCAGAGGTTCTTGATAACTTCAAGGCTTTCATGAAGAGGCTTGTGAAGAGGATTATGAAGGAGCAGAAGAAGCGATTCCGAATGGAGATCAGGAAAGACGACTACACGGATGCGGTCCTCTTAGCATTCATCTCACCGAAGTACCACCGATAATTCGACCGGTGCTGGGCGGAGATGATGGATTGGAGAGATTCCGATAGCAGTCTTCGTTATGCCCTACATCGAATTTCCGCCCGGTCAAAAGCTCTTGCCAGGTCCTCGGCCGTAACGATCTCTCCAGGAGACTTCGGAACGTCGACGACCCTGACGTCCCTGAAGACGAGCTCCTCCGGCCCGAACCCGGAGATCTTGGGACCGACGTCGTCGAAGTGGTTGGGCGCGTCGACGTGCGTGCCTATGTGGTTGGTGAACGATAACCTCCACATGTTCGAGCTGTCGCCCCGCGCTATGCTCCTCAGCTGCTCCAACCTCGGCCCCTCGTTGCCCGGGTAGACAGGATCTCCAACCCTCGTCACATGGGAGAGCCTGTAGACCCTGAAACGCATCGGGCAACCCTCGAAGACCCAGCTTATTACGGGATCAGCCTTGTGGCCAACCTCATGAAATATCAAAGCAGATCGGCCGGCATTTGCTTGCCTGATAATTCTACCTGTGGAATTGGAAGGAGCCCATAGACGCGGTAAAATGGTAAGTATGAGAGGGAAAAGGGGGTGGGTTAGGACGTGGTTGTGGTGGTTATCTGTCGGCCGGGTGTTTAGGGCCTTGGAAGGCGCCGTATCTTATAGCGTTCCCCTGCGGAAGCAGGGCCCCCAGCCCATGTGGGCGGGTATCAAAGACTCGAACCCTCTCTTTTCGAGAGGGCCCGGACACCTCCAAGGCTTCCCCCACCCGGCCGTCTTCCTTCGTTACTAGGAGTTTTCTGGAGCACCTCCAGATCCTCATTAGCAGTTTCGGTGCCTTCCATGTGATCTTCCTCTGGTCCCTCTTCGGGTTGAGATGATAAAGCTTTATGGTCAACTGATTCAGCGCAAAGAGTAGCTTGCCGTCGTGTTGGAATGTCTTCTTCCCACTCTTCCGCCCGTTCTCCTGTTCATTCTTTATCTCACTCTTATTTGCTTCCTTCTTCCTCCTCTTTGGTAATGGTAGAACACTTATCCCCGCCTTCTTCATGACATCCGATTTCTTCGGTATGTGATAGGTTTCTAAGACGACCTCGCAACACAGCGCCTGAGCTATGACGTCATCTGGTGGTATTCTCACCTCCTCAAACACTCGTTTGATGCCTGGAAAGTGTCTTTCAACCGTATCGACGAATTCCCTTGCCTTCTTAATCACTCTGTCCTCATGCAGAGTTACTGGTGTTTCGTCACTCTCCAAATCCTCAACCATCTGCTGGACTTTGTGGTAGACGCTGTATACTCGTCTCCATTTGTTCATGGCCCTCCAGCAAATGACGTAAGATATGTCGATCCTCCGATGGAACTTCGACCATGTAAATACCAGCGCTACTGCGTCTATGAAGTCGTTCTTCTTCTGTAGTAATTTAATGAGCTTTTTCTCGTTATCGTCGAGATCTTCGTCCCGCTTATTTTTCCTCAGTCTTCGCAGCATCATCGCCTTGAATCCTGATAAAGCGGATGGCCTCCTAAGAATGTAAACCTCTATTCCGTGCTGAAGTAGGTCAACTAAAATCGGCACACGACTCGGAAACAGCGCATCGACAAGAACTCTGCGGACATCATTTGCCTTCAAGAAGTCCAGTAGTTCCTCTCTCCTCACAGCAGTAAGCACCTGGTTCTCTCTTGGGATGAAGATTACTGGGTCTCGCTTTCGGTGGAAGTCGATCGATGCGCCTTCAAACGGTTTGAGACCGCGTTCTCTCAGCTGTCGGTAGAAGTCCAATGCCTCGTTCTTCAGAGCTTCCTGCTTAGCCCTCTGCTCGAGCATAGCTTCCTCGTTAGCCTTAGCCTTCTTTTCCTTGGCCCCCTCCTTGGTCGCCTTCTTTGCAGTCCCAGACTTCTTGGTCTCCTTCCTTCTTGTCTTCTTGGCCTTCTCTGTCTCCATCACTTCTCACCCCCATACTTCGTGGAAATGTTTACTGAGTATTTCACAAGCGATTTTACGCCTCTCCTCGCCAGAAGATTTCTTGAAGGCATTATAGAGCTCCTCGTAGCGTTGGAGCTCAACAGGTCTTCCGCTCAAATAATATCGTAAATCCTCCATCGCACACTCGACCATATCATCGAGAAGGTCACCGAAAAGGTCGAGAAGGTCCTCCATCCTATCACCCCGTCTCCCCGGAGAGCTGATCTTCTCGTAGCAGTCGAATCTCGTAGATTGCCCTATATGGTTTGTTTCTCTGTACCACCTTCTTGCCCGTCAAATGCAGGTGACCAAAAGGAGTGACCGCTAAGCAATGATTTTGTATTATCATAGTTACCGCGTCCTCCGTCTCCTTAAACCTCACCCTTGTTTTGCAGGGCTCCTTGTTTTTTATGGTGAGTCTCAACAAGGCGAAGATCGCGGCGACTGAACTCGCAGTTATGCTGGAAGTAAAATCGTCAAAGTCCTCGGTTTCTATTCTCATATAAAGTTTTGGTTTCCTTGCCTCACCCTCAATGGCGGCAATGGTGGTCATTCTACCACCTCCACGATATAGAATTTGTGGGGCAGTCGTCTCAACTCATCCTCGTCCAGAACCCTTCCCTCATCCAACCTCGTAAAGGCGTTTGCCACGTACAATCTCCGGATTTGCTCAGTCATCTCACCTCACCCCTTTCCCCTCCCACAGGCAGGCGGGAGGCCTGGGTGGGCGTGGAAGAACACGCCCACTCGTCCCTGCCCTGTCCGGTCGGGCAGACGGCACCCTTTCGGGTACCCGCCCCTAGGGCTAAGGCCCGGGACCAGGCACGACCCAGAACCCAGGTCGGGCATCTTTCACCACCTTCCCCTCCCTTGGACCCTCCACCGGCTCCCGCAAGTGCGGGATAGGGCCAGGGTGGGACGGGAGGGATCCCTGGGACCTCTTTTGGAGGCCCCTTAGACGCCCTGCCTGCCCGGGGCCAACCCCCAGACGGAGCCAACCGGCCCCGCCCGGAGGAATAAACCCCGAGCAGGGCCGGTGGCTTCAAAAAAGACGCCTAGGGGTTTTGGAAAGGGGAGGAGGTCATCAGAAGTTCAGCGGAGTCGGAGTCGTTGAAGCAGTTTCTGTTTGGCATTTGCAATCATTAGGGTCGCTGCTGTTGCGCCTATGAGTAACAAGGTCGTTTCTACTATGTCGAAAGTCATCGTCATGTGGTACGTGCCCACCATCAACAAAAGTGCCGCTGGGACTGCTGCCATCGTCGTTATATCAACTATGAAATCTACCAGTGGACCCAGCGCCTTCTTAAAGAGAGTCTTCAGCTCCTCCCACTCTTCTTCCTCCCATTCCTCTTCCTCTTCCCACTCGTCCTCCTCTTCCGGCCATTCCTCCTCGAACTCTTCGATAGCTTTTTCGACGACGCCCTCCATACCCGGAACCTCCCGGGCCCCTCGCTCCCTATCGAATCGGCCATCCCGCTCATGAAATCGCCACCGAGTTCCCCAGACATCGGGAGGAAGGGCCTCTCGGTTTCCCGACTCATGGCCGATTCCCCGGGGGCGCCGGGGTAGCAGAACTACCGGTGACCTCCCGGAAGGGAGGCCCGGTCCAGCGCCCCTCCCCCTCGAGGCCTCCCCTGAGGAGGCCCCGGGGAAGTGAGAAAGGCTGAGATTGAGAAAGAGCGTAAAGCGCGCTGGTATGCGGAGCTTGAATCGCTCGACGGCACGAAGGTCGTCATCTTCTACCCGAAGGGAGGGGAAAGGGAGTTCAGGATCACGAGGGCAGAAGCTGTAAGGGCTGTGGAGGCCGCCGTCATCCAGATTCTCAAAGAGAAGCTCGACCGAAGGCTCGAGGAAGAGTTTTTGGCGCCGTATGTATGCGATACTGTCATCCAACACTCCGACGATCACATGGAGATCGGGACTAAATGTTTAGGGTATGCATTCGGCCTCCACGTCCATATAGAATACACCATCACCGAGAAGACGGAAGGATGTGTTGTCATAGGGACCGTAGTGCCGACAGAAATGGAAGGGGTGGGAGAATGAAGAAGGTAATAGAAGAGTGTCCTGAATGCGGTAGCAAGATGCTGGCCCGTCAGGGAGGATGCACCACGTGCCTTGAATGTGGGTGGTCTTCATGCGCAATAGCGTGAGGGGAGAGGCCATGAGAGCGTCAAGCGTTAAGGCCGTCCCGTTCTCTCCAACAAAAATTTCCGTAAGGGACTTCGGCCCGATCAGGGAAGCAAGCGTTGATTTAAAAAAGGTGACGATTCTCATGGGACCGAATAATACGGGAAAGACCTACTTTACGCTCCTCGTGCCGGTCCTCGAGCAGTTAGCGAGGGAGTGGCGCTTTGCTCAGGACATTATATCACCACCGAAATACACGCTGGAGGATTTCATACAGTATCATCTTGCTAAGGTATTTGATGACGTCGTATGCAGGTTATACTCCGTTGATAGGCCCGAGGAGCTGATCAGGCGAGGATCGGAGAGAGCCGAGTTAAGATTTGAGCTGAGACCTGAGGAAGAGAATAGTTACGCGCTTGAGTTGGAGATCCAGATCAAAAAGACGGGAGTCATAAACTCCAGATTCCACGGATTTAGGGGACTATTTGAGGCGAATAAGGTACCGGAAATCAAGCCGGTCGTTTATATCCCAGCGGAGAGGGCAGGCATGATGCGGGCACTAAGGCAACTCCTGCGCTTTTTCGTGGCGACGATTTATCTCGGTTCTCATGAGAGGAAGGCGATTCAGCTAATTGGCAAGATGGCCCGTCTTCCCGGTGCCAGCAGGCTCTTTCTCAATAAGATTTTAGATATGGAGAAGTTCACGAAGAAGGAGCGGGAGAAGACGCATGTGGCTCCCGCATTAGACCTGTTGGAGAGGGAAGTTCTCGGTGGGAGGTTGGAGATGGGCAGGGACTTTTCGGTGACGTTTTATGAGACCGGAGCTGAGAGGCCCATCGATCTGATCAACGCCTCCTCGATGGTCTCGGAGCTATCGGCCATTTATCTGCTTTCGGGGACGCTCAGGGAAGGTTGGTGGATGGTGGTAGAGGAGCCGGAGGCCCACATCCATCCAAAGGGACAAGCGATGATTGCGAGGTTCATGGCCAAGTTAGCGAGGCTCGGAGTCAACGTGATGGTCACAACCCATAGTGACATTTTAGCTTTGAAGCTCGCCCAGATGGTAGGACTCACAGGTTTATCTCCTGAAGAGAGGGAAAGGCTCGGCTATCGTGGAGACGAGTATTTAACGAAGGAAGAGCTGGCGCTATACTCTTTCGAGCCGACAGAGGACGGTTCTGTGGCGAGGAAGGTAGAAGTCTCACACACCGGTGAGGTCTCCGAGCTACCCACTTACTCCAACGTGTTAGAGGAGATGTATCACGAGGCCGTCAGGCTTCTCGAGCTTCACGGAAAGATTCCAAAGGTGAGTGAAGGATGAGTGCCATTAGGATCGTCACCGGCAAGGAAGGTATCCCGCTCATGATCAGGGATGTCGAGCCGTTCTTCACCGAGCGGTGGAGCGATGAAGAGACCGGTTTTGAATATGTTGACGAGTATTACCTCGTCTTCGACTTCAGGGAGGGCCTTTTCGTTGAGATCGTTCAGAGGCTTATTGGTGGAGGAGAGTTCAGCTGGGAAGTTACTCTCGACAATCTCGATGCAGAGTCCCTGATGAGGTTGAACGACAGCGGAAGTTTAGAGCGGATACGTGCCAAGGTTAAAGAGATTATGCAACAGTTGACCGAGAACCTGGATTCGCTGTTCTTTGACCCGATTGATAGGCGCCGGATCTGTTACGTCTGTGGATCTGAGGCCCTTCATGAATGCATTAGGTGCAACAAGGACGTTTGTGACCAGCATGCGGTCTTCGCCGAGACAGAATACGAGGAGCCTTTGACCTATTGCCACGAATGCTTCTGGGGGGCAGTCGAGGAATGATGGGAATAAATAAAGAACGTCTCTTTATTTTTACTGGCCCGAAGGAGGACGTTACCCGCTATCAGAAGTTAATTGACCACTTAAAACGACAGGGCAACGAGGTAATGGTGATAGAAGGGGTTACGGAGATCCCGGTTTTGAGGACACCTAATTGGACTTACGTGGGGGCCGAGATTGACTTTTGGTTTCGTGACATTTTGGAGGAGGACGAAGGATGATCCGTATCAGGAACGCCTTGAGTAAGCTTATAAGAGTTGGACGGAATAGAGCAACAGCACCAGATTCACTACCGCCTTTCATCAGGATAGTTAAGGATCATCCATGCCCCAATTGCGGTTCAAAGTTTCCCAACAGGCCGAAGGTCCATGACGGAGAGGGCTGGTGGTGGAGATGCTACACGGAGGATTGCGCAGTTCAATACTATTTGCCGGAGAGAAGGGTAGCAATATTGCGGACAGGGGAGAGGGTCAGCTATGGCGAGCTTATGCGACGTTATAAAAGGAGTATTTTCAAGGTGAGAACATGGAAGTCCTTACTGATGAAGTGAAGGAGTTTCAGCTGAAGTTAGAAGGAATACTTAAGGAGTTTTTAGAGCAGGGAAGTATTGAGGTCTATGGGAATCTGAAGATAGTGGTAACCAGTTTCGACAGGCCAAGCAGAATAGCCTTTCAAAAGGGGATCACAATCTACGTCAGCATCAAGAAGGCAAGAGGGTATCCGGATTCGGTCTTAAGATAAAGGCTCGCCGAGGGGCCTGAGACTGAAGGGCCAACGCCATCCGCGGTAGGCCTCGTCCCAAAAGAGGTACTCGTAGACGGTCGAGGTCCTGAAGTGGTGGAGGACCGATCGGAGCCTGGGGCCTTCCAGGCCTCTCAAGTGCTCGTCCGCCAGATCGACGACCCCCATCACTGCCCGCTCGTACTCAGGAGAGGAGTAGGTCTCGATCCAGCGCCTGTAGACCGGCACGTTCGAGCCCCTCCTGACCAGCTCCTTTCCCACCTCGTAGTAGACCCAGAAGCAAGGCAGTATGGCAGCGAGGCCCTCCTCGAAGGAACCTGTAGCAGCTGTCGCCAAGAGGTAGTTGGTGTAGGCGAGGTTGACCGGGCTCAGCTCGGCCGACGTGACGTCTTCAGGCCTCATGCCCCATTCCCTCATCAGGAACTCGTGGAGCGAGGCCCTCTCCACCTTCAGCGCTCCTACCGCGTTCTCCAGCAACGTCACCGAGCTACCGTCATCAGGGGCCTTGATCCCGACGAGCGCTACGGCCCTCGAGAACCTGCTCAGATAGAGGGCGTCCTGCACTATGTAGTCCCTGAACCGCTCCATCGGAAGGGAACCGTCCGTGAGGCCCTTGATGAAAGGGTGTGAGGTTATCGCCGCGTAGACGTCGGCGACCGAGTTCCAGAGCAGATCCCTCGGCCTCGTGTCCCTCATCTCATCCACCCCCAAGTCCCTCCCAGAAGCTCAGCTCCTTCCTAACCTCCGCCAAGAGCTCCCTAGCGTTCACGGACAGACGTCCCCAGCCCGGACTATAAGCCCACACATAAGCGAACTATCAGAGGAAAGGCTCAAAGGCTCACAGCGTACCCTTCGTGGACCTCGGTCCGGCGAAACCGGGCTCCAAAGACCAGGCCTCCCTGAGCGCGAGGGCCAGAGCCTTGAAGGCGGCCTCGACCTTGTGGTGGGCGTTGATGCCCCTCAGGACCTCCACGTGGACCACAGCGGGCACGTTCATCGCGAGCGACCAGAGGAAGTGGTGCAGGTCCTCGGCAGCGACGTCCTCTATCCTCTCCGAAGGGTTGAGGCCGAGGTTGATCGATGCGTGGGCCCTCCTGACGAGGTCTACAGCCGCCAGCGCGAGGCTTTCGTCCATCGGCACCACCGCGTGACCGAACCTCCTGATGCCCTCCCTTTCGCCGAGCGCCTCACCTACCGCCCTCCCAAGCGCTATGGCCACGTCCTCGACGCCGTGGTGGACCAGATCCCACCTGGCCCTCACCTTGAGGTCGGACCTGCTGTGGTGGGCGAGCGTCACGAGTATGTGGTCCAGGAACCTCAGCCCCGTCGAGACCTCCGCCGACCCACTACCGTCGATGACGATCGAGACCTCGACCTCCGTCTCCGCCGTGGACCTGCTGAACGAACCGTGCCTCCTCGAAGCCTCCAATTCCTCGCAACCCACTGCGCCGCTCCTATCCAACTTTCCCCCGGTCACTGGTTCCGGTCTCCGCCTGGTGACAGGCACAACCCACGCAATCCTATGTCTGGCTGATACATTTATTAGCCAAATATTAGATGGGGATAACATGCCGCTGTTCCTCGTCAGGTGCCAATTGGAGGTTGAGGGGTCTCCGGAGGTCTTCGAGGCCTTCGTGAGGACGTGCGAGCTCTGCAGCGGCCTCCAGTCGAGCGGGAAGGTCAAGGACTTCGGGGCGTTCGCGGACATGTCGGGAGGTGCCGTCGTCGTCGAGGCGGAGAGCGAGGAGGAGGTGAGGAGGTTCGTCGAGTCGATGCCCGTGAAGCCCTTCGTCAGGACCGAGATCAAGCGGTTGCTCTCGCCGGAGGAGCTCAAGTCGATCGCGTCCTCCGCAAAACCGCGCTGACAGGAGCCGAAGGCCCTTCCAACCCAGAACAGATCTGAGAACCCCACTCCTAATTCCTGTTATATCGTTGACCAAGACTTATAACAGCTTTGTCGGACCCACGACGTGAAGATGGCAGACGTTTCTGAGAAGATGAGGTCGAACAGGAAGGTGGCGATTCCCGGAATAGCGGCTGCCACAATCGCCGCTGTGATAGGTGCTGTCTTCGGAGCCCTCTGGTTGATGGCGCTCTCCGGAACGATTTCCTCGCTGACCCTCACGACCTCGCATCCGATGCTGATGCTGTACGGATTTGTCTACGGCTTCGTCCTCAGCGTAGCTTCGCTCTTGGTCCCGAGGTTCAGGAACGCCGACCCTTCGAGGCACACGAAGCTCAGGCTCCTATCGGTGATCGCGGTCGTCGCTGGAGCGATAGCCAGGTCTCTGTCAGGGCATGGTACGCCGATATCAACAGCCGCGCTCATCGTCTCTGCTGCAGGTGCTGCCTCGATGGCATTCTACGTCTATAAGACGATCGGGCTACCCCGTGGACCTCTGGGTGCCTCGGACCCTCTGCTCCAGCTCTCGGTGGCGGTGATGGTTGTGGTGCTGGTCCTCCACGCTTTCCTAGAGCGCTCCGGTGCCGCTCCCTTCACGACGCCAGGTTTCCTGAACCTCTCGCTCTTCGGAGCCGTCGGATCGATGGTCCTCGCGGTGGGGATCAAGACCGTCCACTTCAGGGTCGACCTCAGGCTCAGGAGGGGAGTCTGGTGGTGGATCTCTCCCCTCCAGGTCATAGGTTCTGCGCTCTCAGTCGCAGCGGTGCTCTCTGGTGACAGGGTCGTAGAGCTGCTCGGCACGGTCTTTTTCGCCGCCGCGCTCCTGCTGTGGGTCCACTCGGTCGACGCGCTGAGGGTCGTGAGGTCAGGCGTCCAGTACTCGAGGATGAACGAGAGGGACAGGAAGCGTTACGAGTACTTCGCCGTGCACTTCGTCATCGCAGTGTTGTGGGGCTTCTCGTCTTCCGTCTCCTCCGTCCTCTACTCGTTGAGCTCTCTGACCTCTGGCGCCCTTTGGTACGGATTCAGAGACGCGGCCATACACTCCTTCACCGTCGGCTTCGTAGGCAACATGATCCTGGCCTACGCCCCGATAATGCTGCCAGGCCTCCTCACGGGGAAGACTCCGTACATCGGCCTCAGCTTCTGGCCGGCCGCATACCTGAACCTCGGGAACGCCCTGAGGACAGCGTGGTTCCTGACAGGGATCGGAGGGCCGGCGGTCCCGGTTCTCGCTTCAGCGCTTTACCTCTCCTCGCTCGCACACGCACTCCACATGATGCACTCTCTCCGGTGAAGGGACACAACCAAAAAACAGATTCGCTAACTGAGCTTAGGGTTCTGGACTCACGCTAACAGCTCCGCTTGGATCAGCTGCTCTGCGAGATCCGCTATGGCCTGCCTGATCTCCTCCGGGTCTATCTGCAGCTCCCTCGAGACCTCCTCCACTACCTCGTCGACGGTCTTGTCCTCGAACAGGCTCCAGACGGCTATGACCGACTCGTTCACCCTGTACGCCACGCCGTTTTCGTTCACCAACAGAAGCTCGCCCTCAGGGGTCTCCATGATGTGACCCTTGTGGGTGAGCCTCCTCTGGGCCGTTCCCATTGTAACCGTTGTATGAAATGGCGGTTAAAATGGCTATTGCCGGATCACAGTGCGGGTACACCACATTTGACTTTCAAGCAGACGATGTCCTCGAAGAAGACGTGCCTCTTTCCGAGGACCGTGACGGAGAGACCCAGGTCGCGGAGCTCTCCGACGAACTCTTCGAGGTCCGAGAGGGAGGAGGCGATCAGGTATGCCTCCCATTCAGGAGTGAGGAGGTCAAGGGCCGAAGAGATCAGGTCCCGTGCGAACTCGGTGCCCTTCGGACCTGAGTGGACGGTCCGGTCGAAGGGCTCGTCGCCTGAATAGGGGAGGTAAGGAGGGTTGGAGGCCAGCAGCTCTATCCTGCAGCCCGGTCTCAGGAACGAGAGCTTGTCAGCGGCAACCGTCTCGACCCTTTCCAACCTCTCCCTCAGCCTCGAGCGGAGCTCTAGAAGGGCATCGACGTCCACGTCTACCGCCAGCACCTCATTCGCAAGGCCGAGCAGGACCTCAGTCACCGCACCTGTCCCGCATCCGACGTCGACGGCCCTCGAGACTCTTGCACCTCTATCGGAGAGGAGGCAGTCGATGAGGAGCCAGGTGTCCTCAGCCGGCCTGTACGGAGCGTGACCTCGGACGCCCCGATCGGAAGCGGAGGGACATGCGCTCATTGCCTCGCGGACTTCAGGACGCCAGCAATGCCTCCGAACATCCTGAGGAACATCTCGCCGGCCTCATGCTCCTTCGAGATCAGCTCGACCTTCGTGCCGACTCTCTCGGCCTCTCTGATCAGCACGTCCACGAGAGGCTCCTCGCCCTTGTTGACCAGCGCCACGTTGCCGCACCTCGGGCAGGGTTCGCCGAGCTTCTTAGGAAGAATTGAGACCATCTCGTCGGAGGAGAGCACGACCTTCTCGACGTGGCCGCACTTGGTGCACTCCAGCGTCACCTCGTACCTGTCCAGCTCCTCCACCACCAGCAGCTCCCTCAGCTCACCTCGTGAGAGGGCCTCCCTGACCTGACGCTCTCCGTAGACGACGCCCGATCCGTTGACCGCGAGCCTCATGACGTTGTCGACTAGCCTCCTCTCCTCGACGAGCCTCAGCTCCCTCAGCTCCTCCGCCGCCCTCTCTATCGCCTCCCTCACCCCCTCCTCTCCCGAGTAGGACGTGTCGACGATCTTCACCTTGTCCCTCAGCGTGTAGTGGAGGTATCCTCCCTCGGCGAAGATCTCCTTCGTAGGCCCCGGTCCTGCTATGATGACGGCCTTCAGCTCAGGGTAAGAGAGGAAGATCTCGTTGGCGTGCTCGCCCACCCTCTTGTAGTACTCCTCGAGCGCCTGGTCCCTGAGCCTCTCGAAACGCCTCGCCGACTGGCCTCCTGCGCTGTGCTTCCCAGGTACGCCGGAGGTGTACGTCTTCAGCTCCACCACCTTCCTCCCCTTCAGGACCGCGATGGCCGCCTCCTCGTTGTCTATCACCAGAACGCCGTAGACGTCCCTCTCCTTCAGCAGGTCCTTCAGCGGCTCGAGGTAGAACTTGCTGTCGCAGCGGTAGAGGAAGATGTTGATCGGCTCCGGCGGTATGACGTCGTAGACCTCGATCTTCTCTGTCCCCGGCCCTTCCTCCGGGATGGCGCCGCTGAAGACGATGAGGCCGTTCGGCCCTATCTCCTTGTAGAGCTTGAGCCTCTGGATGGCGCTCTCTATGGCGGCCATCACGTTCTTCCGCGTAGTCTTCGACTTGATGTTCGCGGCCGTCGCGTACTCCTGCCTCAGGTATCCGATCACCTCGTCGACCCTCTTCCCTGGCGGGATGTACAGCGTCACCAGCTCGGTCCCTCTGCCCTCCTTCTTCTCCAGCTGTTCTATGAAGCGCTTGAACTTGTAAATGGAAACCGAGTCCTTGCTGGACATGGCTTCCACACCCTACTGCTGAGACGCTGTTAGTAACTTCCCTACCTCGGAGTGCGAAGCGTGAGCCATCCTCTCCGGTCCAACGAATGTCCCAGCGAGTTCTTATAAAATGATCTCAGCGGACCTGTGTAGCTACGAGGCCGTTCCTCTGGCCGTTGGGGGATGCGGCGTAACGCCTCTCGGCGGCGGCGAGGATCTCGAGGAACATCCGACGGTAGCTCCAGCCGTGGTACCTGCAGGCCTTCCTCAGGTGTCCGTCCCAGACCCATCCCGGGTTGGGGTTGGCCTCCAGGAGCCGGGGGATGCCGTCGCGTCCGAGCCTCCAGTCGAAACGGGCGTAGTCCCTGCAGCCGAGCCTGACGAAGAGCGCCCTCGACCAACGGACGACCTGCGACCTCACCCCATCGGGTATCTCGGCCGGAACTGACCTGACCCTTCCGTAGGGCGACTCGGGCAACCACTTGGCGGCATAGGTGAGGATCCTCGGAAGGCCGTCGGGGAGGCAGGAGTAGTCCTCTGTCAGGACGGGGAGCACCACGTCGTTCGGCGGGTTGCCGACGATCGAGACCGTCAGGTCGATTCCGTCGACGAACTCCTCCACCAGCACCGGTCCGCGATATCCCCAGTAGGTCCTCAGGTCCCTCAAGGCCGCCCTCAGCTCCTCCCTGCTCCTGACGACGCTCCGTTCGGTGATGCCCCAGCTGTTGTCGCCGAAGTTGGGCTTCACGAGCGCAGGGTACCTCACAGAGGCCGGGATTTCCTCCGATCCCTCGGGGATCAGGACGTGCCAGGGCACTGGGATGCCCATAGAGGCGGCGAGGAGCTTCACGGCCGATTTGTCGTAGCAGAGCGTCAGGCACCTCGGCCCAGCGCCCGTGTACCTGATACCTAGGACCTCCAGTAGCGCGGGGATGTGGGCCTCCATCGAGGGGTCGTTCAGGAAGCCGTCGTCGCAGAGGTTCAGGACCATGTGGATCCTCGACCTGTTGGAGGAGAGGAACTCGACGAACTTCGAGTGGTCGTCGAGGAAGACGAACCTGTATCCTTTGATGCTGAGGAGGGCGTGCTTCAGCTCGCAGACCGCAAGGAGGTCATCATCGTCGAAGAGCCCGTTAGGCTTCACCCTGTTCGGCAGCCTCGGGTCACCCAGAAGAACGACCACGAGGTTCCCGTTCCTCTCGGCAGTTACCTCCCTGACCTCGCCCTTCTCCGCGTAGGAGAGGACGAGGAGGCGGTGCCTCATCATGCCCGGGTCTTTGTCGACCGGCTCGTAGGAGAGCCTTGAGGTGAGGAAGACGCCGGTGAATCCGGCCCTCAGCAGGAGCGACCTGAGCGTCGGATAGTCGTAGAGCCTTACGGCGTAAACCCTGTCGGCGACGACGCGCTGCTCTCCGTCGATCACCAGCTCCCTCGAGACTAGCCTGTTGCCGTGGGCGTCCAGCTCCCTCTCCCTTACGACCATCAGGCCGTCGTGGAGCCTCTCGACGCTGTAGCGCTCGAAGTTCCTCCGGAGGAATTCGCCGTCGGCCACGTCGATCAGGAACTTCCCGTAAGGCCTCAGCACCCTGTGGACCTCCTTCAGCACCCTCAGGTCGTCGAAAGGGTCTGCGAAGTAGCCGAAGCTGTTGCCCATCATTATCACGGCGTCGAAGGCGTTGGAGGGGAAGGGAAGGTTCCGGGCGTCGCCCTGCTTGAACCTGACCTTGAGCCCCTCGGACTCGGCCCTCTCCCTCGCAACCTGCAGGAGCTCCGCCGAGTAGTCGAGGCCGACCACGTTCCTGAAGCCCCTCCTCGCCAGCTCGAGCGAGTGCCTTCCGTTGCCGCAGCAGAGGTCTAGCACAACGTCTTCCTTCTCGAGCCCCAGGATCTCCGTGATCAGGTCCACCTCGCGCCTCGTGAGCTCCTCGTTGAGCGCTATGTCGGCGTCCGTGACGAGATAGATCCTGTCGAAGATCTTAGCCCACCAGTCGCGGTCGAGCATCTCAGTCAGCGACCTCTTGCCCGCAACCCGGGCATCTGAGGGCATGCCCTGGGAGGAGCTGACCAACCGATCCCTCGCCGTGGGGGTCCGACCCGTCCAGCTAATTAGTGTGAAACCCCCTCTGCATGCTATCATAGGATAAAAGTCTTTATCAGGGGGAATGGCGGGATCTGCGGCCGATCTGAGGGCTCCCAGCTGGGGAAGGGGGCTTGGCCCGTAGCGGCTTTCCTACGGTGCGACCGCGTGGGAACGAACGAGGCGAATCTCGCGAGGAAATTTATCTGAAGGGTTTCCCGTCAACCCTCGAGGACCCACATGCCGGGGTTCCCTAGCCCGGTAGGGGGGTGGCCTGCTAAGCCACTGGGCCGATGAGGCCCGCGCGGGTTCAAATCCCGCCCCCGGCGCTGCCCATGTTATCGTGTGGCT
>Ga0272445_1000683_pt1 | contig 30103 bp, 31 predicted proteins | sample YNPCB0031_FD_194404 | JGI IMG/M metagenome (GOLD analysis project Ga0272445, IMG submission 194404) | Hot spring sediment microbial communities from Yellowstone National Park, WY, United States - YNP-CB-003-1 | ecosystem: Environmental > Aquatic > Thermal springs > Hot (42-90C) > Sediment... | reverse complement strand
CAATCAATTCTTTATTACTTCAAGCATTAGACTTAAACGCTGAGAAAATTATTATAATTAGAAATAAAAAAGGCAACCCAGGTTATATAGATGTATACTCAGTTGATACAACCAATTTCACACTATCTAAACTTTGTAATATTAAAATTTGTGGTTATAAACTAGTTGAAGATTATAAACATATACCAATGAATAACCAAATAATACTTTTAGAAGATAATTTATCTAGAATTGATATTGATGAATATACACTTACATGTATTTTTAAATGCTTTAATATCAATATAGTTTCATCGAAATTTTTATGTAAAGATAGAAATGTTTTAGAAGTTTATATAGAGAAAGTTAACAAAAATATAAACAATATATATGAATTATCTTTTAAAGATTATAAAGGAAATTTAAAAGGTATGGTGCTTAGAATTTGTCCTACAAAGAATATCAAGCAGAGATAACATTATGTTACGAAAATGAATATGAAAAATTGTTATTAAACATAATTGAGAAAAGTCTCAAGGCGGAAGCTATAAACCCTATAAATAATACTAGAGCAAAAATAGAATTAATAAAAATTGAAAAATGTTTAAAGATACACGAAGAAGCGGATAGTTTAAGTCATATTAGGGCTATAACAAATTCATATCTTTATTTAATTTATACGATCCAAAAAACCATTGATGCGGTTAACAATATTAAGCAGCATTGAGATTTAATAATATTCCTACCTAAACTCAAAACTGGTGTAAATATGGCCGAAACATTACCTCCTGAAGTTCAACAACAAGTAATAAAATATCAACAGTTACAATCTCAGTTAAACCAAGTCTTAGCTGAAAGAAGTGTCCTTGAGCAAGAACTAAAAGAAATTAATAGAGCTTTAGAAATATTGAAAGGGGTTCCTGAAAATATTGATATATATAGAAGTGCTGGGCATCTACTCATTAAAGTAAATAAGAATGATGCTGAAAAAGAGTTGAATGAACGCAAAGAACTCTTAGAACTTAGATTAAAAACTTTGAGTAGGCAGGAATCTTTAATTAGACAGCAACTTGCTGAGGTTCAATCGAAACTTAGCCAGTATATGTCATCAGCATATAAAAAAGCCTAGATTGTAACGTATAACAATGCCTGGTGAGAAAAATAAAAAATATAAAGAGTTCATAGGTTTAGACTTAAAGTTTTTTAGTGATGAAAATATAATTGAAATTATAAAGATTATCGAAAATAGCATAAGAAATGATTTAAATCAAATACTTGGACTTAGAAGTGATGAATATACAATTACTATAGGAGTTGAAGTGAATGAGGAGCTCAGAATATCAATAGATTTAGATGTAAAGGCATATCTACATGGTAAAATAAATTTATATGATATCCTTGATAAAGTGATTGACCATGCATTCAATTCAGTTAAAATCTACCTTAAACAATTTACAGGAAGAAATAAAATTACTAATTCTCACAGCTAAGAATATAACAATTTTGACACATAGTAATGCTGATCCTGATGCCCTTGGATCTGCTTGTGCAATGGCAAATTTTATTAGCAAGTTAAATCCTATAGCTAATGTAAGAATCGTAATATCTGATGGGATAGGTAATGAATGCAAAGAGTTATTAAGGATATGTACTACAAAAGGAATAAAGATAGAAATTACCAAGAAATCTCATAGGATAGAGGATATTTCTGAAGATTTATGTGTGTTGGTTGATGTTGCTTCAACAGAACAATTGAGATATACTAAATTTACACTCACGGCTTGTAAAACAATTATAATAATAGATCATCATGAGTCACATAATTATGAAGAAGAGTTATTAAAAAATAAAAATGTTATCTACATTCTAGATGCAACAGCTTCTTCAACTGCGGAAATAATATATAAATTTATAAAAGAATTCAACATTAATGTTGATACCGATTATCTTACTATTCTTTTAGCAGGTATTATCTGGGATACTAAGAGGTTTCTAAGAATATCATCGAATACTTTTAAATATGTTGCTGAAATAATCGAGAAAGGTATATCGTATTCAGAAGTATTGAAATTAATTGAAGGTACAAAACCTATTTATAGTAGAATAGCTAGAATTAAGTGTTTACTTAGACATAGAGGCTTTAAAATGGTTACAGATAATAAAGAGGTTTATATAGCTGTTTCTGAGGTAGGCGCATATGAATCAGATTGCGCTACAGCATTAATTACAATGGGATATGATGTTGCAATCGTTGTTAGTGAAGATGAAAGTCTAAAAGCTTTAAGACTTATATATAGAGCTCGTGAAGAGATCTTAAATGAGATAAATATAGATATATATAGGGACATCATTAAAAAGTTAATTGAGGTGTTTGGAGGTGGAGGTGGGGGACATAAAGGGGCAGGAGGCGCAATAATAAGAACATATAATATAGAAGCACTATTTAAAGAGATTGTAAAAGTATTGTATGCAATTTCATCCAATAGACTTTATGAATTTGAAGAGAAAAAAGTGGGGTGAGTATATATTGTCATAGTATATGTTGATGAACGTGAAAAAAGATCTTCTGTTCCTGAAATTCTAAAATCGAAAGGTGTTACAATAATTTTTAAACAACTTGATGTAGGCGATTATGTTATATCTAATTTTATAGGCATAGAAAGAAAGAGTGCGGCTGATTTTATAAAATCCTTAGTTGATGGAAGATTATTCAAACAAGCTAAAAAAATTGTTGAAGTTTTTGAACGACCAATAATAATAATAGAGGGAGAATTTGAAAATGCTTTGAAATATGTTAAAATCCATAGAAGTGCTGTTCTTGGTGCTTATATTTATTTAGGTATTGAAATGAATATATTGCTTATACAAAGTAGAAACGAGGAAGAAACAGCCGAAATTATAAAAAGAATTGCTTTATACCAACAGAAGAGGAAATACAACTCGCAAGCTTTATCAAGACCTGTTTCAAAAATTAAAAATGGTAATATAACCCAGTGGCAATTATTTATACTACAATGTTTCCCACACATAGGCCCAAAGATAGCTCAAAGAATCATTGAAAAATTTCAAAACCTTCACAGCTTTTGTAATGCTTCTATAACAGAGTTGTCAAGAATTGAAGGTCTTAGTGAAAAGAAGGCTGCTGAGATATATCAGATTATAAATTCATCTATTGGTAAATCAAAGAAAGTTGATGAAGGTAAATATATAGTGAATTACATAAGAAAGGAAGAGAAAACGGAGGATGATGTCACTCAATAAAGTTAATAAGCTAGCAGGTGTATAGTACTTAGTTAAGGTTTGTAAAGAATGAAGTATGTAAAAACTGTTGACCAAGTATTAAAAATAATGAACAATATAGAACAAATTAGAAATGTTGGAATTATAGCACATGTAGATCATGGAAAGACCACTACGACAGATAGTCTACTAGCTGCAGCTGGTATTATATCTCCAAGGCTAGCTGGACAAGTACTGGCTATGGACTTTTTAGATGTAGAACAGAGACGTCAAATGACAGTGAAAGCAGCTAATATTAGTTTATATCATGAATATGAAGGTAAACCATATGTTATAAACCTTGTAGACACACCTGGCCATGTAGATTTTACAGGTAAAGTAACAAGAAGTCTTAGAATGATTGATGGTGCTATCGTTGTCGTAGATGCCGTAGAGGGTGTTATGACTCAAACAGAGACTGTATTAAGACAAGCACTTGAAGAAAGAATTAGACCATTACTATTTATTAATAAGGTAGATAGATTAATTAAAGAATTGAGAATGGGATCCGATGAAATAAAACAAAGATTTGTTGAAATAATAAAGGAAATAAATGGAATGATTGAAACCTATGCTGAACCTGAGTTTAAAAAGAAATGGATTCTAGACCCTGTTCAGGGTATGGTGGCATTTGGTAGTGCAAGAGATGCCATAGGCTTAACTGTTCCAATGAGTCGTAGAAAGGGTGTTAAGATAGATGATCTAATCGATGCATATTCTAAAAATGATAAGGATGTTATTGAAGATTTGAAGAAGAAAATACCATTACATGAAGCGTTGCTAGATATGGTTGTGAAATTTGTTCCCAATCCTAGAGAGGCTCAGCGCTATAGAATACCAAGATTGTGGAAAGGTGAGATAAATAGTGAGTTAGGTAAAGCTATGATGGAAGCTGATCCAGATGGCCCACTAGTATTCTTTGTGTGCGATATGCGTTGGGATCCCCATGCAGGGTTTGTTGCAACTGGAAGACTATTTTCCGGCACTGTATATAGTGGTCAAGAAGTTTATCTAATAAATGCAAAATCAGTTCAAAAGATACTACAAGTAGGATTATATATGGGTCCATATAGAGAAGTTGTAGATAGAATACCAGCTGGTAATGTAGCAGCTGTACTGGGACCTGATTTAGCTAGATCAGGAGAAACTATTGTAGATGTAAAGATAAGAGATGTTATGGTACCTTTTGAGAGATTAAGGTATATCTCAGAACCTGTGGTAACAATGGCTATAGAACCTAAAAAAACAACAGATTTAACAAAACTAATGGATGCTCTTAAAAAGATGAGTATTGAAGATCCAAATCTTATTGTAAAGATAAATGAGGAAACAGGCGAGTATCTAGTTTCTGGTATGGGACATCTACACTTAGAAATAGTACTTACACTCCTTAGAGAAAGATTTGGTTTAGATGTTGATACAACACAACCAACAGTTGTTTATAGAGAAACCGCGAGAGAGAAAAGTACAATATTCGAAGGAAAATCACCTAATAGACATAATAGATTCTATATAAGTATAGAGCCTCTCAATGAAGAGACCATTAAATTAATTCAACAAGGTGTTATAACGGAAGATATGGATACACATAAGAGGGCTAGGGTATTGAGGGATGAAGCGAGTTGGGATTATGATGAAGCAAGAAGGATATGGGCGGTAGACGAAAATATAAATGTTTTCATTGATAAAACTTCAGGTATTCAATATCTAAGAGAAGTTAGAGATACAATAATACAAGGATTTAGATTAGCTATGAGAGAAGGACCTTTAGCTTTAGAGCCTGTTAGAGGATTGAAAGTAATACTACATGATGCTGTGATTCATGAGGACCCTGCCCACAGAGGTCCTGCCCAAATATATCCAGCTGTTAGAAATCCGATATATGCAGCAATATTATCATCAAGACCTACTCTCCTTGAACCAATTCAAAAATTGGAGATAAAGTTTCCAATCGATTACCTAGGACCTATATCAGCAATAATAACTAAGAGAAGAGGTAGAATAATAAATGTAGTACATATGATTGGCAATCTTGTTAAGATGTTAGCAGAAGTTCCCGTAGCTGAATCACTAGACTTAGCAAATGAATTAAGAAGTGCAAGTGCAGGAAAAGCATTCTGGGGTACAGAATTTAGTAGGTGGGCTACAGTTCCAGATTCAATAATGCTAGAAATCATCAAGAAATTAAGACAAAGAAAAGGATTAAAACCTGAGCCGCCAAGAGTTGATGACTTTCTATCACCATAGATAAACCACTTATTTTGCATCATTATATAATTCAATTATATACATAATACCTACATGCGTGAATGAATTCAATAACATATTACTTATATACACTATTTCTTCTACTTTATTTAGGACTTTAATTATAAGTTTAAATTGTAAAATAATTCCGAAACATTAAACTATTTACAACTATTTATGTATTTGCATAATTTAAAGATATTAGATCAAAAGCTTATAATGTTACCCAAACTAAGACTCTTAGAGTAAGGGCCCGTAGCTCAGCTAGGTAGAGCGGCGGGCTTTTAACCCGTAGACCAAAGCGGGCGGAGGTCCCGGGTTCAAATCCCGGCGGGCCCGCCACACTTAACATAAGGGGTTGTATTATAAAGAGATATAAATACTATAGACTATTACTAGAAATAACTTCATTTCCTTTAGCATTATTATTATATATTTTCATTTTAACAGGGTATTGTATGACTAAACCAAGGATAGTTGAGCTTTTAACATTTGGATTACTTGGATACAGAAGCTGTATAATGCTTCATACTTCAATCGAATTGAGATGGCTATTAATAACATTTCTCTTGATACATTCCTTTACAGGATTTAGTATAATGTTGTTAAAAATTAAGGATAAAATACTACGCTATCTTTTAGAGATTCTTCTATTAATTTTGATATTTGTTTGTCTATCTCAATTCTTACTACTAGAATTTTTATAATATATCTTATACTATTAATGAGTTGGATTTTGATACATCGACTAAGTAGCATTTTCGTTTAAAGCAAATTTATCAGGTTTGACCTTCATATTTCTCTATAAGTTGTTTAGCATAATCAAAGCTTATTTTTCCATCTTTAATCATCTGATTTGCAATGAGCTCTACCAACTCTCCTTTTGCTCCAGCTAATATAGCTAGGTTTCTAGCATGTAGCTTCATGTGACCGCTTTGAATACCTGCGGTTACTAAAGCTCTTAATGCAGCAAAATTTTGGGCTAGCCCTACAGCAGCCATAACTTCTGCAAGTTCCTTAGCTGTTTTTATACCCATGATCTTCAACGCTATTTGAGCTACAGGATGAGTTTTAACTGCTCCACCTACAATACCTACTTGTAGTGGTATCTCTAAAAATCCTGTTAAGTAGTTTTCTGAATCCAAATCCCATCTACTAAGGGGTTTATAGATGCCATCACGAGTTGCATAAGCATGTGCCCCTGCCTCTATAGCTCTATGGTCTTGAGCCGTAGCTAAAGCTATAGCTATTATACCATTCAATATCCCCTTGTTGTGAGTTACTGCTCTAAAAGGATCTGATTCAGCAATAGCACTAGCATCAACTATTTTCTCAGCAATTTCCTTTCCCCCAATAACATCAGGTGATACTCTTACCCATGCTCTGACAAGTCTATGAATAGCATAGTTTGAAACTATACGTAACCTAGCTTCACCACCCACCAATTTCTCTAAATAAGGCGCTACTGCTTCAGCCATTGTATTCACAGTATTAGCACCCATAGCATCTACAACATCAACAATTATATTAACAGCAACAGCTATTCCTCGTCTTGTCTCTATTACTTTTACTTCAACATCCTTTGCACCACCTCCTACTTTTAGAAGAGTCTTGTTAGTTGAATTAGCAATGTCTAACAGCTCATTCTTATGCTTTAAAATTTCCATGGATGCATAATATGGTGATGGTACTTTCATTAAATATACTTGTCCTATCATAAACTGTTTAGATGCCTCAGCTTTTATGCCATCACCTTCTCTAAGCATTTTTGCGGCATTACTTGCTGCTGCAACAACGCTAGGCTCTTCTAAAACCATTGGAACTAGATAATCCTTGCCATTAATTTTAAAGTTTACAGCTATAGCAAAAGGATAAGACATAGCACCTATTACATTTTCTATCATACTTTCAGCAAGTCTCTGATCCAAATTACCAAAATTTAATATCGTTGCAACTTCATTATCTGAAAGTTGTGCCCATTCCTTAACAATTTTTAAACGTTCTTCTAATTTCATATTATAGAATCCAGCAATTCTTGAGGATCTATTTTCCATACCCATAGCTCATCATCTTAAAATAATAAACCTTGTAGGGTTTTATAAGAGTTGTTGTTTATTCTATTCCTTAATTAAATAATAATGTTTTGAAGAGCTATATCAATCAACCCATTATATAGAGATGATTCAGCTGTAGCAATGTTGTCTGAATAAGACATCAAGATGACATCACCATATAACGCCTCCATATATCTCGCTATATCAACCAATACTGGGTAAACCTTTTCATTTAGTTCTTTATCTGGTGGCATATATATATGATTCTCATTAACAAATATTATTAGGGCTGCTTTAGCCCCATAATGTATTAACGTATCTCTAACATTTGTCACACCCATTGAATTTATGTTATTTATGTAGCCACTAAGTAAAGCAGCATATGCATAGTTTGCAAGTTTAATAGATTCATTAATAAGGTGTGAAACATTGCTTATCTTTTTTATGACGTTAATTATATGACTTATTAAAAGCCTACCTTTTGCTGTAAGCATACAACCTCCGATAGGGTCTATACTAATCAAATTATAGTTCTTCAATCTTTTCATTAAAGTTCTGGTTGATGAAACACCTAGAGAAAGCTCCTTTGATAAGATGCCTCTACCTATTGGTTCCTTATCTTTTAAAATCATGAGCGCCTTTAAAACATGATAGGGTTCAAATAAAGGTTTTGCCCCTTTGCGTGGTGCAACGATATCTTCTAATAATTTATTAGCTGTTATCAAGACACTCTCCAATTTTATTGTATCCCACTATAGTTAAAATAATTTTATTCTGTATAAGAATTATTTAGATTCTATCCCTGACTTTCCCCGCTCTGAGGTGTAATGCTCCCTTCAAAGAGTCGTTGGTTCCTTACATCTATTCAGGTTTACATCTCTCATTTGCAGAATGGTTAGATATCAGTCATTTACTTTTGTCTCCTCATGGTTGCACTTCCCATATTAATTTGCTTAGGAGTAAATCACATCCAACTTATCCACTACAGCCCCTTACAAACTTTTCATTCCATCCTCGCCTTAAAAAGCGATGCTTTCAGCTGTAAATATTATAAAATGACAAGTTTATTTAATTATTATTTGAAATAGTTTTAATGTTTTCATCATAGTAAAGACTTAGTCCGCGTAAAGCATTTATAACCATTTCAATAAATCTATCGATTTTATCTATGTCTACTCCTCTCTTCAAGGCAATATTCTTAACTATTTTTTCAACAATATAATAATTCTTGTATTTTTCATTTAATTCTCTCCAAGGAATTTTAGATAGCGCCTTAGCAATCTCTTCATTAAATGGCACAACACCTTTAATCATTAATAACGCTATTATAGGATATCCCATGTATCCCTTTATTTTTGTTCCATTATCATCACTATAGACAATGTTGTTATTTAGATCTATGTAAACATTATAGCTTCTTGTACCTTCTGATGATCTAACAATTGCATGATTTTCATTTAATATAGTAACTCTTCCATCGGCTATACAACCTAGAGCTTCTAGAATCTTTATTCTAGGTGGTAGCTTAAGGAGCTTCATAAATTTCACTCTTTTTATTTAGTAATTTGACTACTGAAGGTAATAAGTTGATAAATATATTATTATTTTTATTTACAACAGAATACAAAATTTATAAATGGGTATAACTAATAAAAAATTTTAGATGAAGAATCCCGCGCTCTAGACGTTAAAAACGGATGAAGATAATCGCGGCCGCCACGGAATTTATTTAATATATCAACGTTGTTTATCTCGTGGTTTTAAACAATAATGGTGATTTTATAGTGGCTAAATTAGGAGAATTGTATAGAAAGTTGACAGACACAGATATAACAGTATTAGAATATATGGTTAGCAATCTTAAGAGCTATGAATACATCCCTATTGAAATCATTATAAAGAAATTCAAAAAAATATGGAGCCAAAAAGAAATCATGGCAAGAATTAAAAAATTAAATGAATTGGGATTTATAGAAAGACATCTAACTATAGAGGCATATAGATTAAGAGCTTTAGGACTTGATTGTGTTGCTATTTCTCGGCTAGTGAAGAATAACATTATTAAAGCATTAGGTGATGTTATTGGAACAGGTAAAGAAAGCGTTATTTTTAATGGCTTGGCATTCAATGACAATGTTGTAGCAATAAAATTTTATAGAATAGGTAGGAGGAGTTTCAGACATATAGCTAAGGTAAGAAGATATGGTATGAATTTAGAAGGAAATCTGTGGTTAATTAGAAGTATTGTTGCTGGTGAACGTGAAGGTAGTGCTTTAACGATATTGAATAAATATAACATTGCAGGAATACCGAAAATATATGGTTATGCTCTTCATACAGTTGTTATAGAATTCATAAATGGAACTAATCTTTATAAAATAAATGAACTTGATAATCCGTTAGAAGTATTTAACCAAGTTGTTGATATTATTAAGAATGCTTATAAATTTGCTGGAATAATTCATGGAGATTTAAGCGAATACAATATAATGATACAATATGATGAAGTTATAAAAACATATATAATTGATTGGCCCCAATATGTCTTAGCAAATGATCCTCAAGCGTTGGAAACATTAAAGAGAGATATTATACATTTAACTAAATTCTTTAACAGAAAATTTAAGATAAATATGCATCCTAATGCAATTCTTGAAAATATTTTATCATAAGTTATGCTACTTAAGCATAACTTATGATAACAAGCTATATCTATGGAAGGCAAAAGATAGATATAAGAGCTATAAATAATAAAAACATAAGATAGAGCAAAATTAGTTATAAAAATTTATCATAAACTGTTATATAGCTTAGTACAGCTTTATTTTAAGCCTGAGTAGTTTAGTAAAATTGGTTTAAGATTATGAAAATTATGGGAGTGGATATAATTAAGGGTAATCCCCTTTCAAGAACAAATCCACCGTTTTATTCAGTTGTGATAATAGATAATGATGGAAAAATAGTTTATGAATCTGTAGAAACCCCTCTAAAAGCTTTAATAAGACTTGCATGGGAATATGAGGTTTCTAGAATAGGTATTGATAATATTTTTGAGTTAGCTCCAACAAGACGAGATATAGCTAAAATAATAGCGCTTTTACCTAGTAATACAATTTTATATCAAGTTACATTGGAAGAAAACAAGTTTGTGAATCTATATAAACAAGCAATGAAAGTTGGAATAGAATTCGATTCGAAGCCTAAGCCTCTTCAAACAGCATATGTATGTGCTATGCTTGTATTAAACGATGTTGGAACACCTATAAAAGGAGTTGAAAGTAGAACTAAAATAATAATTTCACGAGCTAGATCCATAGGTTCTGGAGGTAGTAGTGCTAATAGATTTGCCAGGGGTATGAGAACAGCAATTTTGTGTGCCGTTAAAGAGATAAGAAGATTATTGGAAAATGCAGCATTACCTTATGATATTATTTTTCGTCGTGGTAGTGGAGGTCTTGATAGTGCTGTTTTTATAGTGTATGCTAATAGTGATATCGTTAGAAAAATAGTTAAACCTTTTACTGGTAAAGATATCCGTGTCGCTATAAAACCAGAATATACTACAATAGAATTTATTGAAAAAGAACTTAACAAAAAGCCTGTTATAGTAGGAGTCGATCCTGGCATTGAAACAGGTCTTGCTGTAATGGATCTTTCGCTCAAGAATATAACTTTGATATCATCTCGTGAATTAGATAAGATTAGTATAATAAATAAAATTTATAGTATAGGGACACCAATTATTATAGCAACAGATAAAAATCCTCCACCAGATACTGTTAAAAAAATATCATCTTTAATTGGTATCCCTTTATATTCACCTTCACAATCTTTATCTAGTGAAGAGAAAGAAAGGTTAATTGATTGGTTGAAGAAAAAAGGTATTGAAATACATTTACGGACATCACATGAACGAGATGCACTGGCTGCAGCATTAAAGCTTTATAAAACATTTGAAAGAAAGTTTATTGAGTTGGAAAGGAGAATTGATGAATTAGGACTTGATGTTGATATAGATGAACTTAAATTATTCTTATTAAGAGGTAGAACAATAAATGAAGCGATAGAATATGCTATTGAAGAATATTTAGAGAGAGAGCTACATCATCTAGAAAATACACAATTGCGCTTCACAACTATACATAGTTATGATAATACTTCCAGTTTATGTGATGAAAAAACTAAAAATTTGGAGGAGAGACTCAAAGATCTAGTAAGAGAGAGAGAAATTCTAAGAACTCGAATAAATGAGTTAGAAACGAGGGTAAAAGAACTCGAATTTGAATTGAAATTTAATAACAATGAATCTGATGTAGATAAGGAAATCATTAAGGATAGAGTAATAAATGAATTAAAAGAAAAACTAAAGAATATCCAAAACAAGATTTCCTATCTTGAACTAAGCCTTGAACAGGAAAAACTAAAATCTAAGTTGCTTTATGAAATTTTAAAAGGATTCACCATAGGTGAGTTCTTAGCTATACCAAAAATTAAGGCATTAACTATAGAGGAGATTCGCAACACAGAAAAATTAAATGCTTCATCTAAAGCTGTTTTAATTGAATCAAATAATTTAGATGTTGAAGCATTAAATATTATTAAAAATTTAAAGATAGCTGTAATAATTAATTTCTGTAATGATGACCTTAAGCAATATTTTCTTGAAATGGGTATACCTATATTATGTGGTCTACCTATATCAATGATCTATGAAGATATAGCCATAATTAATACTAAGGAATTTGAAAATGCCCTTAGAAATGCTTGGAATGAATTAGAACTCTATAGAAAAAGTAAGGAGAATAGAAATTCAATTAATATCACAAAATTGTTAGATATAATTGATGAGTATAGAAAAACTCTATGGAATGGTTAAAAAGATCAATATATCTGTTAAATTCATTGAATTCTTTATCATTTATTTATAAACTAATTGACAACATATTAACCAACATTATTATTGTACTCTTCTTTCTATCTGTTTTTATTAACAATTCTACGAACTCTATCTGAAAAATACAGCTCTTTTATAAAGTATTACAATTATTCATATATTTCTATTGAATAATAAACAGTATAATAAACTTTAATCAAACAATTCAAAATATTTAAAATATATGTTAAATCATTAACTTTAACATTTTTAATGGAATTCAATACATTTTTACTATTACTCACATTATTTCTATTTTAATTTAAATAGATATAAGAAAATTAATTTCATTAAATAGTACTAGAATAGCATAATATTTTCATTTACAATAGTATTTGTTATTACGGCTGTATTATTGAATATTTCGTCAATGATGCTATATACATCATTGATTATATTTCGTGTAAGTCTCTCTTCAGGCATAATCTTTACATCTACTATGAATGGCTCGTCTAATGGTTTTCCTATTTGACTTAATATCGACACATATATTTCTTTTATACCTTTTACTTCACTATAGCTTTTTTCAGCTATAAGTCTAGCTATAACATTATATATTTTACCTACATGACTTACAGGATTTTTGCCTGCTGTTGCTTCTAAACTCATTAGACGCATAGGAGTGATTAATCCATTAACTCTATTGCCCCTCCCTGTAGCACCGTCATCACCGTGTTCAGCTGAGGTGCCGGTAACAGTAATGTAAAATATGCCTTCAGAAGGTTTGTCAGCAACATTAACATAAACCTCTAAATCGTAATTTGGAGCAATTTTAATTGCTTGGCTAAGTACAGATTCTTTAATCTCTTCTTTTATACTAAGATAATCGTTAACATTTTGTACATGCCTAGATACTATTGCTGAGGCTATGGTTAGCTTTATTCTATTATTAACCCTTAATCCCATTACTTTTATATCTTCTCCTACAGCTGGCAACTTTATCTTAAATTCCTTTGAATTCAAGAATCTTTCTGTATATAAAACTAATTTTTCTAACGTCGATAAAGGAGCAAATCCCACGCCAAAACTTGTGTCGTTAGCTAAGGGGGTTTTTCCCAAACCTAATTTAAAAAGTTTAACTAAATCTACGCTTCCTTGCCCTATTTTATAATCAATAATTACATGTTCTTCTGGGTTTAGATATCTAAAATGTTCTCTAATCCAATTTTTTGCTGCTCTAAGTGTAATTGTACCTATCGGTATAAAATCAAGCCCATCAGATGTTTGAACATAAGCTGTAGCTCTACCTGAAACAATAATATATATTGGATGTAAAACTTCACCTCCGCCAAATACAGGCTTTGATTGCCCACCTACAACTAAGACTTTATCTACATTATGATGTAAAATTGCATCGTAATGTTTTAGATAATATTTACTAAGCTCTCTGCTTACAGCTTCTGCAATACCATCTGCTATATAATCAGGGTGGCCTATACCTTTCCTTTCAACTATTTCAACATTAATATTCTCAATACCTTGCCAATGATATTCATTTATTATAATGTTTCTCAATATCTTCACCTAACTTAATAGGTTAAGCTTAATATGATGCTTCTATCTTTAAAACTTTACTATATAATACTTAATAACTTTTATGAAATGGTTTAATTAGTTTTATTTTTTATTTTACATTATAATGTCGGAATATTAATAACGAGGGATAACATTATAGTCCTTTGGCTAATTTCTCTGCCTTAGTGAAAATTCTTAAACATTTATCAAAATATTCGCATGTCTTGCATTCTATCCGCGTAGAAGAGAAATCAAAGTTTATCGAGCATGTTCTTGGTATCATTGTAGTGTTTCTTTTACTCTTTTTGTCAGCTCTATTTTTATTATACATTGGAGAATCACGTCGTAGATGTTTGTCTTAATTTTGCTTCTGTATAATCAACACAGACATATAGTATTTGACTTCCTCTTATAAATATTCTTCCATATTTTGCTATAGCTTCCTTACCACCATCATTGTATTCTGTAGCATCTTCTAAGACAACGTTCATTGTTGGATCTGTCATTACAAGTTTTCCAATGAATTCTGAACCTTCTTTAACTTTAACCATTATTGTCTTATTTAGTGAGCTTCTTAACATACGCATTGGTGTTATTGTTGGTTTCTGAAATTGCTGGGTTGCCATATATTTTAAACCCTATCCTAAGCTTTTAAGAGAGGCATTAATAAGGTTTTTGGGTCTAGATATAAAGGTTCAAAGATATTATTAAATATTAAAATTAGTCATTTATTTGTTGATGGTATCTCAATAAATCTTAAATACCTAAAAATAGATAGTCGTTCTAAAGCTGATGGATCTTTAATTAGTTACATTATTTGCTATAATAAGTCTCAATAACAAATTCAAAATTATAAATAAATACAAAAATTAATAAAAATCGATATAAGCATTTTAAAAGAGCTGTTTCGAAGCTGATGTTTAGGAGTTGGGTTTATAATATCCTGTTCTGTTTATTGTTGCTGGTTTTGATGAGGGGTAATGCCCCAATAAATCTGTATAGCAACTTTTGAGGGCTTGTGCCACTAGTCCCATGCCCAGTGAACCCACTCTAGAGGTAGCAGTGCTACCAATGAAAGAGTGGGTGAGGAGAAAGCCCAGATGCAACGAATAAAAATAAACAAATGAGAATAAGTATCTAGGGACAAACGGTGAATAAACTAATTCACAAACTATTCTTCTTATTATTTAGTATCCCCGTGACTTCGTCATTACTTTAAAATAGTTACATTCAATATAAATAATTATATGTATATCAAAACCAATTTACATTAAAGTGCAATCCTAATATAGAAAGTCCTTAGATATACTAGCTTTTGCTTTGACACAATAATGATATTTTCTCTACATAAGTTCATAAATCCTTATCTCCATGTTTTTAAGATAAGGGTATACAAGGACAAATCTGATGTTAGAAACATCACAATCACATACTCTGACTCATGAGGGTAGGTAGTTACAGAGCTGGTGATAGGTTTTAATAGTTGTAAACAGCTGTAAATATTTGTCAGTAGAGTGCAAAGTTAAAAGCTCTAAACCCACCACAATTTCTTAGATGATATGCTCTGCAGTGATATGGAGAATCAGATGGGAGCCTTGTGGCACTGGGCTCTACAGGGTCTATGGAGTGTGGGTGAAGCTAAATGAGCACACAACGAGGCCCAGCCCCACTAACAGAAATACAGCTATCTACAGATATCACCAAGCACCGTTAGCAGGGAAACGCCAGCTTGGAAAGCAATACTATTGTCATAGTTGATAATGTGAGTGAGAAAGCTAGGGAGAGAATGAAATATGATAAGAGCAAAAGATGAGATAAAGGATTTGCTGAGGGTATTAAGAAGATAACTGAATAGTCGCAAGAGAAACTGTATACATTATAAAGGTCTCTGAGAGGGGCTTCCTTTTGAGACCTGTTTCTAGTAAGAAGACTAAGAAGTTCGAAGCTTTGATGATCCACTCTACAGTGAAGGGAGCTAGGAGAATAAGGGTTGTGAAGGCAGTTCTTAGGGTAGTGGAAGTTAACAATATAATTGTTGAAGAGGATGTGATTGGAGCAATAAATATCGGGTGGGTTAAAGTATCTCTCCTCAGATGGAGGATCCGTGGCATTGAGTTCTATTGACACTCATGAAATGTGGATGAAGGCCGGTGAACTGTAGAGTGCTATCCTCACTAGGACTTTTCAAATCTAATTATTAAAGCTATTTATAAATATTGATGTTGATGGTGGAGAAATACTCTAAACCGCAAGAAAGTAATTTAACTGTTTTTCAAATTAAAATTTTGAGGATAGGTAAGATAAAGGTAAAATCGTATAACCTAAAATGAGTGCCCTCTTTTAAAGATTATGTGAATAATATAAGTGATAATAATGATAGTTATCGTAGAGCATTTAGAGCCTTGCATCAATAAATGGTTATTAAAAGAATATGAATTTGTTTCAACAATCTTTAAAAATAGAATTATCTTTACTAATGTAATGAAGGAACGTGATAGAGCATTACTACAAAATTTAGGTTTGATATACAGTGACTCTGTTGTTAAACTTTTGAAAGATGTTGATAATGTGATTGTCTTAGATCCTAATGCAGATAAAGAGCTTAGTGTAGATGAGCTAAAGTCGTCTAGATATGTGATAATTGGAGGTATAATGGGTGATAATCCACCTAAGGAAAGAACAAGACTTTTAATTACTACTAAAATGAATAATGCAAAACCTCGGAACATAGGTAAACATCAGTTTACCATAGCTGGAACAGCCTATGTTTTAAGGCAAATAGAACTTGGCAAAAGCGTAGATAAGATAAAATATATCTTTGGTTTAAAAATTAAAAGAAGGTTGCATAGAGATATAGAAATAGAAATAGAGCTTCCATATGCATTTCCATTAGATGAGCAAGGAAATGTTGTTATTCCAAAGAATTATGAAGATATCATTTTGAGTTACATACCTATATATGAAACTATGATCCTAGCTAGCAACAATGATATGTGTTAATATTGCTAAGGAAAAATATACTGTTATACCACGTAGATATAGATCTGTCTTAGTCTTTGCACCAATGAGTTTAGCCGCTATTATACTTGGCAAATAAAATATAAATAGAATTATCCACGTAATATATATTGAGATCTCAGGCACTAATAGTCTTAATATTGCATAAAACAATATATGTAACGAAAATATATGTATGATTAAACTACATAAAACTCCATAAATACCTCTAACAATGATGATCTTTAGGCGGATATATAATGCATCCTGAGGCAGCACAGCATTATCGCCGGAAAAATTCAATGAGTTGGCTCGATATAAAAGTTTGGTTGCAAGAAGAAAAAAGAATATTGAATAATGCTTATATAGATGAGATTTACATAATAGATAATCTTATAATACTTAAACTTAAAAATGTTAAATATTCAAAGGAGTTTTTACTTATAATAGAACCAGGGAAAAGAATAAATACATCTGAATTGAAAATAAGATTTAAAGATGAATATATAAAGAGTAGTAGTTTATGGAAAAGTATCTTGAAGAATTGCAATATCACAGACATAGAACAATATGACAATGAAAGAATATTGTTTATGAGTTTGAAATGTTATGAAAAGAATAGAAAAATAGTTATTGAACTTCTTCCTCGAGGTATTGTGGCTATTCTAGATGATGATAATACAATATTGTTAGCAAGTGCATATAAAAAAATGAGAGACAGGGTTATAATGCCCAAACTTAAATATACTTTACCACCTAAATCTGTAAATATAGATTATAATAATATTACAGCTGATATCCTTAAAAACCTTCTATTAAATGATTATAATGTAGTGCCAAGTCTTGTTAAAAGCTTAGATATACCTCCAGAAATAGCTGAAGCTATAGATTTTTTATGCAAATTAAATAATAAAAGAGTTCTTGAGTTAACAAGTTATGAATATGAATGCATAACTGTTAAGTTAAAGGAATTATTAAAAAGCACATTAGAAAACCCTACACCTTGTATTGTATATAGAGATAACATTATAATTGGGTTTTATCCATTTATACCAATACAATTTTATAAAAGCAATTATAATATAGAATATTTAAATTCAATAAATGAAACCATAGAAAAATACTTTAGTGAATCATTTAAATCACTATTAATTTCAAAGAAGATACAGTCTGTTACAAATGAGGTTGAAAAGCTGAAGAATAGTGTAGAAATGATAGTTAGAAATCTAACAGAATTAAAGAGTAAAAAGGAAAATCTTGAAAATGTATTAAAGGTCTTAAATAAGCTTTACATAGACCTAGAAAACATACATGAATGTGTAAGAAGCCGTGTTAAGAATTCTAAATGGGAAGATGCAAAAAAATGTAGTGATTTTATTACTAATTTGAGCCCTGATAGAGGATTATATAAGATTGGTATTGAGAATATTGAAATAGAATTAGATGTTAGAAAAACCTTTGTAGAGAACTACTATACTTTACAAAAATCAATAGCAGACTTAGATAAGTCTATTAGAAGAGCATTAGAAGAAAAAAAGAATATTGAAATCAAAATAAATGAATTGGATAGAATAATACAAAATGAAATAAAAGAAATGGAGTTAAAATTAAGCAAAAAGATTGAATGGTATGAAAAATTTCATTGGATGATATCGTCAAAAGGTTTTCTAATTATTGGTGGAAAAGATGCCAGCCAAAATATCAAGTTAATAAAAAGGTATTTAGAGCCTCATGATATAGTTCTACATGCTGATATTCATGGAGCTAGTGTTATTATTGTAAAGACTAATAAAAAGGAAATAGATGAAGAAACTTTGAAAGAAGCAGCAATTTTCGCAGCTAGTTATAGTAAAGCATGGAAAATTGGTTTAGCTTCTATCAATGTTTACTGGGTTTATGGCTCACAAGTTTCTTTAAGGCCTCCCTCAGGAGAATATTTACCCAAGGGCTCTTTCATGATCTATGGCAGGAAAAATTATATAAATAACGTTGAATTAAAACTTGCAATAGGTGTTGAAGCTGAAAATATTGGTGACACTAAGGCAATTATAAGAGTTTTTGCAGGTCCTGAGGATTTGGTTAAAGAGAAAGCTATTGCTTATATGGTATTAATACCTGGAAATGAAAACCCAGAAACTATATCTAAAATGTTTTTAGAAAGCATCAGAAATAACTTCAGAGATATCATTGTAACAATAAACCCTAAGGACGTCGAGATTAAAATTCCAGGCCGAAGTAAAGTAATTAAACTGGTTGTTAAACAAATAATAAATGGTGTCGAAAGAGATGCTAAAAGCATTTGATGTAATGGTACCAAATCCTGTACAAGTAAAAGCTAGTACTACAGTTTTTGATGCTATTAAAATTATGGAAAAATATAATATAGCTTCATTGATAGTGGTTGATGAAAATGATGTAGTGCTGGGTGTTGTGACAGCAAAGGACTTAGTTTTAAGAGTATTTGCAAAAGGGCTTGATCCTAAAAATATAAAAATCATGGATATAGTTTCAAGACCTGTTACCGTAGTTGAACCTGATACGTTGCTAAAAGATGTAATTAATTTAATGATAGGTACAGGTCACGGACATATTCCTGTTATTAATAAGTCGGGAAGAGCTGTAGGTATTGTAACAATAGACGATATACTAAAATTTGTGCCCGAACTTTTAGAGATAATTGAAATGAGGAGATGAATTTTATATTTTAATTAATCATATTGTGTTAAAGTATTATATAGATCCAAAATTCTTAGCCCATTCCTCGTAATGTTTAATCATAGAACTTGATATACTAGGCTTTCTCCTCTCTAATACCTCAATAAAATCATTCATAGTCACGGGTCTTGGATTATTTGATATAGCATTGGATTTGAAAAGTTCTCTAACAGTTCTTAGGTAAGCTTCTAAAACAATATCTCTTATATCACTTGCTGAATACCCCTCTGTTTTTTCAGCAAGAAAATCTATATTGACATCGTCTGTTATTTTTATGAACTTTAAGTAATATTCAAATAATGATTTACGTGCTTCTTTATTTGGAGATGAAATATATATTCTCTTTTGAAATCTGCGTAGAAATCCTAGATCTAGTTTCCATGGCTTATTAGTAGCAGCAATAACATATATAAAGTGTTTCTTCCCTTTTTCACTTAGTCCATCTAATTCTTTTAAAAGCTGATTACGCACCCTAGCTTCACCACCAATTTCATTTACATATCCACCTAGTAAAGCATCAGCTTCATCAATAAATATTATAACAGGTTTTGAACTACCTATTCCCCTAGCATAATTAAATATCGTTGCAATTTTCTTTTCAGCTTCACCAAGCCACTTAGACATGATATTTGCTGCATCAACTTGCATAAAAATGCCTTCTATTTCATTTGCTACTGCCGCTGCTAACATTGTTTTACCACAACCAGGAGGGCCAAATAGTAGTATTCCTCTAGGCCATCCTAATGGAAAGAGATCAGGTCTCTTAACCGGATAAACAATTGAATCAAGTATAGCTTGTTTTGCTTCTTCTAAGCCTATAATATCTTCGAAGCGAATTGAAGGTTTTTCAATGACTATGAAATCTCGCAAAGCCTCTTCCATATTTTCATTATCATTTTGAACTGCTTTAATGTCTCCTCCTAGAACTGATATACTTATTTTGGATTCTTCTTCAAGTTCCTTTGCTTTCTTAATATATCCTTCAGCAACCGATCTGTATATATTTATCATAGGATCATTTCTATAGTTATTTAATATAGTCATTAATATCTCAGCGGCCTTTCTATAATTTTTAGCAGCATCGATTTTGTTCCCAACTTTTTCATTTATCATGGCTTCATTAACATATTTTTTTGCTAAAGCTTCTAAATATTCTCGTCCTCCACTCAAGATATATCCCTAATAAATCCGTTGAATATTAAAAATTATTTATGTTAATCTTATCAATCCTTTTTGCTCAAGCCGTTTTAATACAGCAATGACTGCTTCTCTTGATACTCCAAATTTTTCAGCACACTCTTCTATTTTTATAATACCTTTACTACCAACAATATAGTTATATATCTGAAGTTCTAAGCCACTATCAATATAACTAGGATGTGTATGTAGCACAACAAACTTTTGTGATGTAAATGATGTAGGAGTGGCCATTTCTATAGAGCTTCTGGTGTCTACATATGATGTTGGTATAGAAGTGACTACTTTTTTATTATTAATCACGTCCTCCAATTGAATAGGTATAGGAGGCAATGAAGTTTTTAATTTTTCCTCTGCTTGTGCTTCGACTTCTCTTAATATATCTTCAACTTCTTTTGTCTTATTAGCTATATTTGCAGATACCTCTGGAGCTTGTGTTGATGTAATTAAAGAATTCACATTATTAACAATATTGTCAAGGGTTAAAGCTAATTCTGGCATTGTGTTGACAAACATAGACTTTAATTCATTTAATATCCCCATAGTTGTTGACAGTACCCTTATGTCATTAACGATATTCATAGTTTTCATTCTTTCTAGAAGTCTCTCAATGGCTAACAATGCAATATGTATATATTTCATAAGTTTTCTAACTTCTGCAACTTCAGCTGCATAGATTGTTGCCCTTTCTCTATCGCTAGAGCTTAAAGCTTTAACCGCATTAGCTAAAAGTTCATCATCTCTATCTTTTAATCTCTTCTTAATTTCTTCCAATTTTATTTTTAAATCATTTAATGATGTAACTATATAAAATAAAGCACTTTTTTGGGGATCACGTCTAGAAGTTATATTTAGAATCTTAACAAATGAATCAAAAATACCTGCTGATGTAGACATATATCATCTCCAATAAATTCCTTACTACCCTGTAACAACTTTAACTGCTATTGGTTGTTGAACAGATGATGGAACTGTTTGTATCTCTTCCTGTGGTTGTGTTATTAGTGTTACTAATTCTTGTTCAAGCTTATCTATAAGAGTTGCATGTTTTTCTACATCTTTTTTCTCTTCCATTGCGGCTTGTCTTGCAAATCTCATAAAATCTGCAGATACTTTAAATCCATTTTCAGGTAGTTCACCAGATGTATAACTTATTAAAAGATGCGTTAAAGCTTTTTCAATATGCAATACAAAGTTTTCTAATTCATATGTTCTTTTTCTTAATACGTCTTTTAGATTCTTGGTTTCAATCCTAAGCTTATCCACATCTTTCGTGAATTTTTCTTTTAATTCTCTATATGCATGCTGAGGTATTTGATTCTTTTTAAATAGCTCTTCCATAGATTTGAATCTCTTCTTTAATATGTCAAGTTTTCTCTCTAGTTTTTTAGCCTCAACTAGCCACTCAGGCAATAGTTTAATTCCATCAACATTATGCTCAAATCTTTCTACAGGAATACTCTCATAAAGAGTATCATTAGTCATAACCTCAAATGATGTTACCTTTCCATCTACATCACTGTAAATTCCTACAAGTATACCTATCTTTCTTCCATATATGTCAGCTATTGTTTGTCCTAAATATGGAGCGACATTCTCTATTGCTATATCCATTTTTATCAACCCTATTTTCTAATTGTGTATAGATATCTATAAAAGGTGTGACATATTTTTCCAATCAATTAAAATTAAATTATAATATATTTATTTGAATAGAAAAGATATTTAATAAAGTTACTAGGATAAGAAATATTATATGAATCACAATTAAACTTAACTTAAGGTGCTTAACCACAAATCCTCCTATTTCCTTTACTAGCTCTAATAATTCAAATATTTTTGAGCCTGCTACATTAGCCTTAGTATTGTATATTACTAAAGAAACTGTGGTATCTGAAAGATCATTGATGGATGCTTTAATCGCATTTTTAACAGTCCTCATAATATCTTCACCAAGTTCAACTGCATAATAAGGTGAATCAAAGACAGTTCCAGAGCAACTATGATCATCTAATGTTATTACCTCTGCATCTTTTATTCCATTATTCATCGCAATTCTTCTTAGTGAATCTCTTACACCTATTTTTGCATTATTTCCATATAGATATATCAGTGAATATTTTATACCATCACAGTCCATGGTTAAAACCTTAACTTTATTTTCACAAAGGCCTCTAACATTGCCATACACTCGTGCTTCTCCATAACCAGTTTTAAAGTTGTTACACATTTTTTTACGAATTGAAATAGCTGCTACAACTATTGGATTGAATTTATTTGAATCAGGTTCACGAAGTCCTTCACTATTGTGACAATCAACAATAACAGCATCTTTAAAACCATAGATAGGTGTAATCATTTCAGCATATCTCTGAACTTCATACGGTATATCATCGCCCCCTATTATAGGTGTTGACAAAGCTATAAGTACTAAGCTATTTGTTTGGAGAACAAATGCTTCATGAAGTCCATTATATACTCTAAATGGTTCATATATAGCTTCAACTTTGCTTTTATTAATATGATGATGTATTTTATCTACAATATTAATAGAGAGTTTCCTTGCCTCAGCTTTATTTACAAGATCGAGTTCATGTGATCCTGCACCATGTAAAATAAATGTCTTAATTCCTTTTGAATTAAGAGCTTCCTCAATATATTGTGGAAGCAAAGTACTTCCTAAAGTCTTAAACGGACCAAAATGTACCCCTGGTACTATTAATGCTATTGTATCGTTTTTTCTGTGAAAAAGTATTGAAAATATTTTAACATCTCTTTCCTCACCTAACTTAGTTATTTGTGATTCAAGGTCCTCATCTATACCAGTTAATGTATACTTAGCCCATGCACTAGAAAGCTCAAATACATTGAACTCTTTTTTGTATGAATTAAGAACTAAGTTAAGATATATTGAAAATATTATTGTAAGTGTTAACATAGATACTCGAATAAGCAGTTTTATTAAACTGTATCTGTCAACAGTAATTGCAAATAGCAACTCTATTAGTATAGGAATAATATACATAAATACTAAAGCTTTTCGTGAATTAGTTAAACCTCGTAAAACTAATAATCCAATTAACGGAAGAACTACATAGAGCATACCATATATACCAAAAAATGCACCTATGAATTCAATTAAAATACCTGGAGCTGTAGAAAAGATCATTAAATTCAATATCTGTCTTCTTTTCATATATGGTGCTAAATACTTTATTACTAATGGTATAAAAGAAAAGCTTGTAATATGAATCATTATTACAAATAATGCGATGGAGATGTTATTCCCTGTGATAATACATATAGATATATTTATAAATATGATGAATAAAATATATAACGGATACAAAAATGATATATACTTAGATATTCTTGAAGGTATACGTAAAAACCTATAATATTTCAATGCTATACTGTCAAGCATTTCCAACACTTTTTAATGATATCATATATAATAGCTTATCTCTGCTATTTATATAAAATTTTAATATAATGCCTTGTCAAAACAAAAATAATGCTCTTAACCAATATTACTTAAAATGCATTTTAGCTTATATTTGTATATAATTAGAGGTTAGAATCATGATGGATGTTGAAGAATTTCGAAAAAAGTTAATTGACTTAGGTTTTGATAAAGTATATGTTTTAAAAAAAGAGCTTAGTTGTGTAATTTATATTGGAATTTTTCAAAATAGAGAATTGATTATAACCATTTCAAGAGGTATGGCCTCATTATATGCAAAGATATTTTTAGCAGATGCTATTTTATCATCCCATTTACAATGTAACTATATAAAATATTTTCCAGTGGGATTATATGTATTCTCTGACGATGTTAATGATCTTGCCAAGAGGTTAATTAATAAAGCCTCAAAAATTATTGGATTACAAAAACTTCATAATAATTGTTAAGTAACTAATGTAGTGGATAGAGTGTAAATCCTTTATTAGGTTCTATTTCTATTCTAAAGGCATTTCTAGTATGGTTAGTCATTCTCATTTTCTTTATTATCATATATCTTTTTATTTCTTTATTTTTTTCTACATCTTCCATCCATAGATGGAACACTCCATCAGCTATATGTTCTAATCCAAAACCAAATGTAGACTTAGTTGTCATGGCATACTGTGATACTAAATACGCTGTAACATTTTCTCTATGCGTTGATATTTTTAAATCATAGCTATATTTTCTAGCCATAGCTGGTTTGTCAGCCCAAAACGCACTTAAGGAATCTATAACCAATCTAACATGCTTATATGGTGTTTTCACACCTTCTCTTAAAACACCTAATATCTTGTAGGCTTCATGAATTGCTGATACAAGCGTTTGGATATCTAATGCTGCAAATCGTTTTCTTCTAACACTTTCCGACTCTAAAGTAGCTTCGCTCATCTGCCTAGCAATTTTTAAAAGACCAAAGATATCTACTACAACTATTTGGGGTATTTCATTAGGTTCCTTAGAACTTGAGATATCATATGTTTTATAGCTCTCAAAATCCATGTTGAACTGCTTTGCCTGTTTAACAATATCTCTAAACTCTGCTTCTGTAGTTATATATACAACAGGGTCTCCTGCCTGTATACCAGCCCATGCAAAATGCATACATAGAATTGATTTACCCGTACCAGGTTCACCTGTTATAGCAACCCATGAACCTTTAGGGATTCCACCATCTAAAGCTTTATCAAGTTCTGAAATTCCTGTCGAAATTCTTGTAATATAAAATTCTCTTCTACCTGATTTACCTTCTTCTCTGATATCCTTTGATGATTTTTTAACCTCAGTTCTTTCCACATCCATTAATGCTAACTCTTTTTCAAGCTCGCTAAGATATTTTTCATCAATCTCAAAATTTCTATTAGTTTTACTCATAAAAGTCGCTCCTATGAAGTTACATAATAAATAGTGTGCTTATTAACTTAAAAATTAATATTAAAATGTTAATTATAAAATTATTTCTATGTCCTCCAAAGAGGAGGATAACAAATGAGATTCCTAGCGAAACCTTGTTCTTAATTGTTAGAATGGAGTTATGTTAAAATTATTGATTAATCTCAATTCCGAATAAAAGTTGTATTTTGTAAACTGTTTCTCTTAAACATTTATTAAATTATTAAAGTATTTTAATATCATAGTAATACTATATCTATAAAATTTTAATGGAAATAGATATGGCTAAATTGGAAGATATTACTATTATAGATGCTGCATATGATTATAAGTACCTCTTATCAAGAGGTTATAACCAGCGGCTTGCCTTAGATGTTGTAACTTTAAGGTATTCACTAAATAAAGAAAAAAGACTGTTACTTTATAGATGTATCCATTCAATGCAATATGCAACAAACATTGTATCAAAAATTGTATATAATCTTACTGTAAATGATGTAATTGTTATAGATTTTTATAATACTTTATTGACAATATTATGTGCATTAGAGAATTGTAACGTGTATTTGTGTGACGATTGTGTTGCACGAGATTTAAGGGGTTCTAAACTGAAATCTCAAGATGATACATATATACTAAAAGCTTATGAATTAATCCTAAACACTCTCTCTAAATTAAAACCATCAAAAATAATTATCATAGCAGACAAGAACTTTAGCCATAGTGCTATTCATGTAAATCAATTCAATAAATATATAGAGGAAAGAGGTCTTATAAGCCACAGTATATTATCATTAACACCTGATAAAGATTCTATAGAGATTTCAAAAAAGGAAGAAGCTATCGTTATTTCATCCGATAGTGTAATCCTTGAAAGAGCTTATAAAGTATTTCCCTTAACATCAATTATTATTAATAAACTAGGTATACCATTTGCAATTAACTTTGCAAAACTATTTGGAACTCTTTGTAATTATTGTTATGAAAACTCCATATAAGCTATACATAAAAAGTATGAATGTTATTGTTAGTGGGATGCTAAGCGAAAGTGAGGTGAAATCATCGCAATTTATACTTAAATTACATCTGCTATATATAAATGATGGTGGAATAATTATAAAATGTCCTACTGGTAATCTTGGGATTTCTTTTAAAGCAGCAATAAAGGAATATATTGCTGAAACCAATATTAATGGCAATGTAATGTTGTAATTATTTTTATGATACAATGGAAAAATCTCTCTTAATATTAGCAATATTAACATTAGATAAAAAAATATTCTTATAACATTTATCGATATCAATTTATCTAAATATATAGGAGGTGAATATATGTTAAACATTGCTAATAAATACAATATTATAATAGGTAATGAACATATGAATGCCATTATGTGACTAAGAGTTAAAGTAGACCTTTCTTTACTCAATCTATTTAACCTACTTCCTCAATGCTAAAATTATGGGCCCGCGGGGATTTGAACCCCGGACCACCCGGTTATGAGCCGGGCGCTCTACCTGGCTGAGCTACGGGCCCTATGTTATTAATTATGTGCTGGGAATTTATGTGTTACGCTTGTATACAATATATATTCTCTCATCTCTATTTATTTAGTTAATATCATGCAATATATGCAATTTTATTTAATTCTATTCTACCTTTAAACATTGTCGTTATTTAGGGTTATATATTAAGATATTAAAATATTAAAGGAGTGTTTATGTCACTTTGTAATATTTTTATTAAGTTGGTCTGCAATTTTAGTATCCTGTGTGAAATATGTGGAAAATAGTTACACACAAAAACATCGATGTAAAAAAAGCTATTGCAATAGCAGGTTTCCCTGGTATGGGACTTGTAGGAAAGACTGTAGCGATGCATCTTATTAACATTCTTGGTGCAGATCACGTATTAAGCATCTATGGTACAAGGTTTCCAGCTCATCTACTTGTTAATTCAGGTGGTTTAGCTGATATAGATAAAGTTGCCATATATCATACAAAAAGTAATAGCATAGACATATTCATTATAACAAGCGATGCACAGCCTACAAGTGATGGTGATCAACATGAATTGAGTAAATTCATCATTAAGAAACTTTTAAAATATAGTGTGATTGAATTAATAGCGACTGCGGCATTTGTTTCAGACGTTATTGTACCATCTAGAAAGGTTTTTGTAGCTGGAAATAATAATAGTGTCTTACATAAATATATTGAAAAAGGTGCTATTCCTTTAAATGAGGGTATAATAAGTGGTATGAATGGAGTTATTGTAGGATGGGCAAAAGCATATAATATGAATAGTGTATGTGTACTTGGTGAAACATGGAGAAGCATTGTTGAAATGAATTATATAGATTATACTGCGGCTAAAATTATAATTGATCTATTAAATAAGGTATGGGATCTTAATATAGATACTGAAGAACTTAGTTTAAGGGGTAGAAACATTGAAAGTGAAATTGAAAACATGTTGAGAACCTATACTCGGAAAGAAGGGTCGAAAGAAGAAAAAGAAAAAAGACCATACTACATAACATAGTTCTATAAACTTCTTCCATACTTTTAAATGTTAGATTTTAGAACAGATTGTATAAATTGTTATTTATATTCAGAAAATTTAGAAGAGAGTCTTAATTGCTTAAATTTTTCAATTCTTAAACTAAGTTCACTTATATTTTAATAGCTGTATCCTCTTATCTTAACCATCTCTAGAACTAAATTATAAACATCATTTACGGATTTATCAAAGAAAGAAAATCTATTTATATATGTTAAAACCATGAACTGATTAAGCTTTAGAAATACAAGTTAAAGGTTAAAAGAACAAGTATTATATGCTATATTAAACGTTATGAGCTATTATAAATCAAAGGATTTTAACCCTAGTTCTTGAACATCAAAGTACCTTACAGAAATTATAATAAACTTTTCATAATTTATGAATTGGCAACCATTTGCTAAAATGAAAAACAGTAAAGAGTCCTTGAGTTACAACGATTAAACCATTTTTATTAATGACTAATTAAGTATAGAATCGTTATCTAAAAATAAGAGTTCAATAAGTTTTATAATCTTTTAAATATGTTAAGATTGATTGCATCTATAGTTAACCTATAAGTGATAGTTAATTCCCTTTTCATGTTGTGAAGATTGCATAGGAAGCTGTATGGGCGGCGGAATCCCAAGCTCCCTAGAAAGAAGAGTTATAATTGGTAGATTGTAGCTATAAACAGCAATTATAAGAGGATAGGGTACAGAACCTTTTTTGAATTCTTCTCCAAGTTTAGTATATTCATCTTGGCTAATAGGAGTAATAATAACAAGACCTTTGATATCAATAGAGGCCATAGGAGGTGTACAGTCTATTTTTATTACAAAACCAACAAGAAAACTGTTTTCTCTTTTTTCAGGCTTTCCAAACATGATGTTCATATTTATATTTAATTGTTGTATAGCTTCAAAACTATATCTCTCAGCTCTTATACTATCTATTCTAAAACTTAGATTGGGCATGATCTTTACCTCTTAGAAACTACAGTTTTATTAAAATTATTTATTGGTATAAATGCGATAGCATATACATCACTCCTAGGCGATACAACTCTAAATATTATCCCTTTACCAATTGGTTCTCTATTTATTACTTCTTCAATAATTTTATAATCTTTGAGTTCTATAAGATGTGGTTCAGATCCTTCACATACATTTTTCAATAATTCGCCTAGATTTGTATCTGCAATTATTTTATTACAGTTTTCAAGATAATTAGCTATTCTTTTTAGAATATCTTCAATATTCCTGCTATATAGTATGTATGCTTGAAACTTCATAATTTCTTTATCTTCAAGCATTCTTGTTACCAAGTAGTTAGATATTTATACTCACTTTTATAATATTTCTTTTATATAAACCTTAATAAATATGAGATCCTGGGAATATGAAGGAAGAATATGAAAAATGTTACTTAATGTGTCAGTTGGTATGCTTAGAGAAATAGAGGAATATGAAAGAAATGAATATATTAAACAAAATCGAATGGTAAAGAGAAAGTACCCAAGCAATGAGGAAGTTGTTAATGCTATTAAAAACCTTACAGGTGGTACAATAAATAAACATGTAATAGACAATTTTTATGAAGTTGTTAGGAAATATTTAAAGGATAAGGGATTCGATGTCTCAGCTCTAAATGAAAAAGGTTTTGAAGACTTGCAAATAACTCGATAAGAAAAGGTTATATAAAATTCATTTCTTAAGGAGTATCTATATTGGTCATTCTCAATATCT
>Ga0272445_1000682_pt1 | contig 30120 bp, 31 predicted proteins | sample YNPCB0031_FD_194404 | JGI IMG/M metagenome (GOLD analysis project Ga0272445, IMG submission 194404) | Hot spring sediment microbial communities from Yellowstone National Park, WY, United States - YNP-CB-003-1 | ecosystem: Environmental > Aquatic > Thermal springs > Hot (42-90C) > Sediment... | reverse complement strand
GAGAGGCTATTTTTAGAATATATATATCAAAAATGAATATTAAAGAAGAAATAGATGTAAAAGAATTAGCTAAAATAACTGAAGGAGCAACAGGTGCAGATATTAAAGCCATATGTACTGAGGCAGGAATGTTTGCAATAAGAGATAATAGAGAATATGTAGTAAAAGGAGATTTCTTTAAGGCAATAGAAAAAATATTAAGAAAAAGTAAAGGAAAAATAATATCAAGTGGAACCTATGCTTAGTGGTATAACAAAAGATGAATTAATAAGAATAAGAGCAGTTGCAGATATTCAATTTGGAAAAGGTTGTGGAAAAATTCTTTTTCCAGAAGAAGTAATGGTAATAAGATCTAAGAGGACAGGAAAAATAAAGAACATATATCATAATGGAAAGTTAATAGCAACTTTAAGAACTAATGATGGTTATTTAGCATTAAGTATAGAAGGCGCAAAAAGACTTATCTCAATATTACCATATCCAAAATATAGAGTAGTTGTAAAAGATGAGGTTGTAGAATTCTTGAAAAAGGGAAGAAATCTATTTTCAAAGCATGTAATAAGTTGTGATGAAGAAATAAGACCAGGAGAAGAAGTAATTATAACAGATTTAAAAGAAAATGTTATTGCTGTAGGAAAATCTCTATTAAATGGACGTGAAATGGGGCGATTTAAAAATGGAATTGCTGTAAAAGTGAGGAGTGGTGTAAATGAAGAGGATTAGTCCAAGAGAAGCTAGAAGATTAATGCAAAGAATGGGAATGGAAGTAGAAGAAGTACAAGGAATTGAGGAAGTATTATTTATAATGAAAGAGAAGAAGATTATAATAAAAAATCCACAAGTTATGATTATGAAGATAGGAGGACAAAAAATCTATCAAGTAATCGGAGAAGAAAGAGAAGAAAAAGAAGAAGAAAAGATTGAAATTCCTGAAGAAGACATACAACTAGTAGCTGCACAAACAGGAAAAAGTATTGAAGAGGCTAGAAGAGCATTAGAAACAACAAAAGGAGATATTGCCCAAGCTATAATATTGCTAACTTCGAAGTGAACTATAGAATAAAAGATTTTGAATTTGTTATAAAGTCTTTTTCTTCTTGGCTCCAAAATATAGATGGTTTATTTTTGCCATATACTTTACTGTATATTGCTAATTTATTTCCATCATATCCACAATTGGGACATCTAGAATAACTTCCATAATTTATAGTTTTACATCTCCAGCAATAAGTATAGTTTCTAGTAAATGTAAACATACCAAGTTGAGTTGTTTCTACAATTCTTTTTATATAATTGGCTAATACTTCTTCTGTAGGATATGGCTCTTCAAGTCTAAAATCAAATAAATGTCCTCCTTTAGTTAACATTTGAAATTCTTCTTCTATTCTTAATCTAGTCTTAAGTTCTATGGCCATATATAATGGAAGGTTAGAACATTCTGTATAGCATTGAATATCTCTAGATTTAATATACCCATATTTAATATCTAGATTTAGTAACCTTTCACCAACGGGCTCGAATACTATACTAGAAGGCAAAAGTCTCATAGATGTTCTATTACAAATATCTGAAATTATTGAAACAATATCTTTTGCAAGTTTAAGTGCATCATTATCCTCTGAAATATCATTATCAGTATGATATTTTACTGCTTCGTAGAGACCAATATAGCTTATTATTCCTGGAGAGAGTTTTAATCTAAAGTAGCTACTTCCATCCACATTTTCTTTAAATAATGGGATTATACCATCTAATGAAATCATTTCCTCCATTACTTGTCTTTTTATATTTAATGCTTCTATTGCAATTTCCATTACTTCATATAATCTTTCTTTTAAACGTTCATCATCACCTTTTGCCTCATAGGCAATTCTAGGTAAGTTTACTGTAACATTATCTAATACACCAATTCTTAATGTATCATATTCCCAATTATTAACAGAGTCTACTCGTGATAAATCTAAATTATATGAAACATTTTCAGTCTGCCATGGAGCTTCTTGATTTATAAAATATACATTACTCCATTTTCTTGCTAATTTACATGCTTTTATTAACATATCATAAAATTTATCAAATGATTTACTTTTACCTCTAATTTTTATAAATAAAGCTGGATTTAATAATGGTTTTGAAGAGCCATCTGTCTCAGATAAAACATCAATTAATGTATTATATATTTTAATAGACTCTTCAAAGAAATCTCCATATATGTATTGTTTTCCATCAAGTCCAATACACTTTGTATTCTCTAAAAAATTAGGTATTCCAAATTCAAGTTCAAAAGAAACTTTTGGAATATGACTACCTATTAATAAGTTCAAATTTAAAATAAATTCTCTAAGTAATTTCTTAATATTTTCTTCATCCAATCCTTTAGCAAATGGTGCTAAAAAGACATTGAAAAATGGAATTGACTGAGCAAAAGACACATAACCCATAGTTTGTCTTATTAAAGCATTTACAATAAATAGTACTTCTTTAAAGGTTAGTGGTTTATTAGGATAAGGAAGGACAAGATCATTTATAGATATTTTATTATCTAATATTGGTCTTATATCATGAAAAACATTTGCAGGTCTTAAAACCCAATAATTAGCATTATTTAAATGGATCATACCACATAAATGTGCATCTGCAATAGTTCTGGGAAGAACTTTTAAAAGCATATACTCTTCAAGTACAGCATCTCCAGCAATAGAATGTATTATTTCTGGAGAAGGATCTCCAAGTTTTGATGTATTTTTTATTGTAAGTGTAACATCATAGACAGGTTGTCCAAGTCTAGTTAGAACATGTCTATATTCTTCAAGTCCCTTTTCTAAAAGAATGGCATTTACAAATTCTCTTATTAGTGCAGCAGTCAAATATTTTATTTGTGATTTCTTTAATCTCTCTTCAGCTTCTTTTGATATAGTATCAGCTAATCTCCTTGGCATATTAGCTTCGCGAACTAAGGCTTCTACAATTTTTTTCCTATCAAATGGCTCTATAGTTAAACTTGAGGTTCTTACTAACATTTCACTTTTTTCTTTACATACAAAATCTTCAATGTTATATACAAAATTTGAAACTTCTTGACCTAATGATGTTAAATAATATTTCCCAGATGTTTCATCTGATGCTATTAATCCAGATTCATTTAACATTTTAAGATGATAGCCAAACTTTCCAGCATGAATTTTTGGATCCATCTGTAATTTCTCCATAATTTCAGTAAAGGAAAGTGGCCCCTCTCTACTAATTAGCTTTAAAATCTCTATTCTAGTCTTATTTGAAAGTGATGATAAAATTGACTCTAATGGATTTTCTTCTCGCAATTTTTTCCACCGTTAAAAAGAAATAAGAAATAAAAAATAATTAAATATTTTGAAAAATTGGTCTAAATTTTATAGCATATTGTATTATTCCAGATTTGCCATCTTCTGATACTTTTCTAAAAACTTGTTCTACTTCCATTCCAATTTTTAGTTCATTTGTATCAACATCAGTAATTTGAGAAGAAATTCTTAAGCCATTCTCAAATTCTATTATTCCAACAACATATGGTGTAGTATGTTCAAAGCCAATTGGTGGATGTCGAATAATACTAAATGAAATTAATCGTCCTTTTTCTGGTATTGTATAGCACTCAAAATCATTTTTACCACAATATATGCATTTTGCTCTAGGAGGATAGATTATTTTGCCACAAGATTTACATTTTAAAGCTTCCATTCTTACTCTTTGAGGTATATTTCTCCAGTATCTTGGAACAGACATTATCTACACCTCTTTAATATGGTTACATATGAATTAGAAGCAACACCAGCCATATTTTGGGCAAGACCAATTTCAGCATTTTTTAACTGATTTTTTCCAGCCTCTCCTAGTAATTGCATTGTAATTTCAGCTATTTGATAAACTCCAGTAGCACCAACAGGATGTCCTCTTGATTTTAATCCACCACTTAAGTTCACTGGTATTAATCCATCTGGTTCAAAAGCCCCATCATAAAGAAGCTTATCAAATTCACCTCTTTTGGAAAAGCCTAAAGCTTCTAAGGATAATGCAGCATTTATAGTAAAAGCATCATGTATTTCAGCTAAATCGATATCAGAAGGAGAAACTTTTGCCATTTTATAAGCATTATTAGCAGCTATGAGGATAGATTTTAATAGTAATAAATCTTCTCTTGATGCAATATCAATGGTATCTGTAGCACTTCCTATTCCAGCTATTTCAACAAAACTATCACTATATCTTGAGGCATCTTCTAATGGACAAAGAATAACAACAGCTGCACCATCACCAATTGGTGCACAATCATATAATTTTATTGGATCTGCAATATCTTCAGATTTTAAAACAGTTTCTCTATTGATTTCAAATTGTAATTGAGCATAAGGATTTTTTGCACCATTTCTATGCATTAATACAGCAAAATCAGCAAAGGCTTCTCTTGGTACTTTATATACCTCCATGTACCTTCTCATTATAAGCGCATTTAAACTAGCAAAAGTAATTCCATAGAAAAGCTCATATTCAAAATCTGCTGCTTTTCCAAGAGAGAAAGTAGCTTTTTTCCCAACACCATCAGTAAGTTTTTCTACACCGCCAACTACAACAATATCAAATAGTCCTGAGCTTACTGCCATGAAGCCAGAAAGTATTGCTGCGCCTCCAGAACCACATGCTGCTTCTATTCTATATGAAGGGATTGGAATCATACCAAGATGATCTGCAACCACAGTTCCTATATTATTTTGATCACATAAATCTGATGCACACATATTACCAACAAATATAGCATCTACTTTTGGTATATTGACTTTATTTATTGCCTTTAAAGTAGCTTCACTAAACAAATCTTTAATAGATTTATTCCAGTGCCTATCAACTTTTGTCATTCCATAACTTATTATGGCAACTCTTCTCATTATCCCACCTAGATCTTCCCTCTTATTTTGCAATAAATTGCATAATCTATTTTCCTTTTCTTTTTTATATAATCCATAACTTTTGGAGCATTATCTCTTTTAGTAATGATACCATCTTGTACAATAAAACTAAAAGCATCACTACCAGCACCAGAACCATAGCTTACTAATAGTATTCTATCACCTGGCATGGCAATATCTAGTATAGCAGAAAAACCAGTCATTGAAGAACCAGAATATAGATTACCTATATATGGAACTATAAGTCCATGTTCTACTTGTTCTCTAGTAAAACCTAAAATCTTTGCTGCTTTTAATGGAAATTTTCCATTTGGTTGATGAAAAATAGCATATTTAAAATCAGAAGTTCTTAATCCAAGTTCTTCCATTAATAATTTTGCTGCAGAAATAGTATGTCTAAAGTAAGCAGGATCTCCTGTAAAAGCTTCAGCATGAGAAGGATAACTTTCTTTTGGTCTTCTCCAAAAATCAGGAGTATCAGTAACATAGGATACAGAACCTTCAAGTAGTGCTACTGGTTCTTTTTCATAGTTTTTACTTCCAACAATTATAGCAGTACCTCCACTTCCTGCAGAATATTCTAATGGATCTGCAGGTGCTCCTTCTGCTACATCAGCACCAATTGCCATTCCATATTTTATCATATTTGATCCTACAAGAGCTATACAACACTGAAGACATTCTGTTCCTGCTTTACAAGCAAATTCAAAATCAGCAGCTAATATCTTTGGAGTAGCCCCTATTGCCTCAGCAACTATAGTACCAGTGGGCTTTACAGCATATGGCTTTGTTTCTGTTCCAACAAAAACTGCTCCAAGTTCATTAGGATTTATTTTTGATCTTTTTAATGAGTTTTTTGCGGCTTCAACAGCAATTGTTGCAACATCTTCATCAATTCCAGCAACAGATTTCTCATATATTAATAATTCTTGTTTAATATGATCAGCTGATGTGCCCCAAATTCTTGCAACTTCTTCAACAGGAAGTCTGTAGATAGGTATATATGACCCCCAACCGGAAATGACTACATCTATTATTGGTCTCAAAGTATCACCACTATATACAAGCTTAGAAAATAAGATAGATATAATATTTTCGTTTTTTGGCTATTCTTTAATCGACAAAAAACGAAAATATTATATTTTATGCAATGAATCTATAAGTTCTTTTACATTTTCTTTTTTTGATATGATTAAAGGAATTCTTTCTAGTTTAGCTAGCTCTATAGCTAATTTATCTAATTTTTTTACACCATGTAATATAATCGCTGATGGTTTAATAGGTGCTATACGTATGGCTACCATTGGAGATCTTCCAGTTGAAGTATTAGTAAATATTAATGCTCTTTCACTTGTAGATCCAATAAGCTGAATAAAATCTGAACCAGACATGGACATAATAGCTTTTATACTATCTACTACAGTATAGCCTAAAATATATTTTGATGAAAATTCTTTATATATTATAAATTCACCATCGATTGCCTTTACCAATCTTTCTAATATAATTGGTGATGAAAATTCACATATATCTAAAATTGCATCAGAATAAGGTCTAGATATTACTGAAAATCTCTTTATTATTTTACCTCCTCTTTCTTCATCTATTTCTACAAGTGCTCTAACAAAGCGCTTTATAAATATGGAACCTGGGGATTTTCTTCTTCCTCCTTCATAATCGCTTATTACAGATGGCGAAATTCTCAATTTTTTTGCTAAATCTAATTGAGAAATCCCAAAAATTTCTCTCCAACGCTTCATGGCCTCACCAGGAAAATCAGATAGTACTATTTCGCCTATTATTCTTTTTAAAAGGTACTCCTTAGAAGCCTCCAAAATATTACACCATAAATATTTAGATAATACAAAAATATTAAGAATTACTTATATGAATTGGGGGCTGTAGGCTAGCTTGGTCTAGACTGCGAGGCTCGGGCCCTCGTGACCCCGGTTCAAATCCGGGCAGCCCCATTATTTTAACAAAAAATAGTCCAAATAAAATTTAAAAAAAGAAATCTTTTTTAGTTAAGGATTCCTTCTTTTTTAAGAATCCCACGAGCAGCAATAATACCTGTTGCAGCAGCACATACTAGACCTCTAGAAAGACCTACACCATCTCCTGCAACAAATATATTTTCAATAGGAGTTTCTAAGTCCTTATTGACTTGAAATCTATTTGCTGAGAATTTTATCTCAGGTGCATAAAGTAAAGTAGAAGATGAGGCAACACCAGGTATTATTTCATCTAATTTTTCTAATGCTTCAAGTATATCAGAGACAATTCTATGTGGCATTGCCATGGCTATGTCGCCTGGAGTAGCAGATTTTAAAGTAGGAATGATATGAGAATGAGATATTCTATTCCATGTAGATCTTCTACCCATTCTTAAATCGCCTAATCTCTGTATTAATGGCTCTCCACCACCAAGTATAGTGGCTTGCTGTACAACAGACATGCCATAAGCAGTGGTATCTTCAACAGGCTCTGTAAGAGTTATTCTTACAAGAAGAGCAAAATTACTATTTTCTGAAAGTTTATCAGACATGGAATGGCCATTAACACCAATAAAACTATCATATACTTCTTTAACAACAAAACCACGATGATTTACACAAAAAGTCCTTACAAAATCATCATATGTATCAGTATATATATGAAATTTTGGATCTCTACTTACAGCAATTACAGGATCCATTACAAATGAAGGCACTTCAACTCTTACACCAATATCTATAGGCTCTGGTTTTGTTGGAATGCCAAGTCTTTGAGCCAATTTTTTAGCCCAATCTGCTCCAACTCTTCCTGGAGCTAATAATATGTATTTACAATCGATCACTCTATTGCCTTCTAATATTATTTGATTTTTTCTTATATCCTCAACTTTAGTCTCAAGAAGAAATTTTACGTTTAAACGTTCTAAATCTTCTTTGAAATTTTTAATGACTAAAGGAGCTCTATCAGTTCCTATATGACGTTGAGTAATTGGTATGAATTTTATTCCAACAGATGCTGCTCTTCTTTGTAATTCCATAGCCTCCTCTGTATCTCCATGAGATAAGCGTTCAGGTGCGCCATATTTTAAAAATATAGAATCTACATAATTTACTAGTTTATTGGCTTCATCTTCATCAACAAATTCTAGTAGATTTCCACCTATGTCTGGTCTTAGATTCAATAAGCCGCTAGATAATGTTCCTGCACCACCTACTCCACTCATTATATTACAAACTGGACATTTTGTACATTTTTTGTAATTTTGTACTGGACATATTCGCTTATCTACATCGTAACCTTGGTCAATTACTACTACAGATAACTTACTCTTGTTTGCAATTTCATATGCTGCAAACATTCCAGCAGGTCCTGCACCTACTATACCAACATCAAATTTCAATTACTAACACCACAATGATTGAATAAAAACAGAGGAAGTATTTATTTTTCTTTCTCAATTTAAAGAATATGTGAATAATAAAAAGTTGATGATAGAAGAAGAAAACAGTAAAAAATTAGAAAAAGCAATAAAAGCAGTAGAATCTTTATCAGTAAAGAAGTATATATTTAAGCCAAGTAATAGGATAATATGGATAGTTGTAGGAAAAGAGAAGGAATATTTTGTAATTCCTAATATGTATTGTCAATGTAATGAATTTTATATAAATGTTGTTGTTAGAAGAAAAAGTAAGACTTGTTATCATATACTTGCACAATCAATAGCTGAAAAAACTGGAAAATATGAAGTTTATGAAGTAGCTGATGGTGATTATAAAAGACTTATTAATGAATGGAAGAAAGAAAGTATTTAGAATATGTGATTGAAAATGGATATTAGTGATTATTTAATAAAAATCACAGGAAAAAGTGAGAAGGAATTAAAAGAACTCATTGAGGAGAAGAAGAAGAGTTTAGGTTATTTAGTAGACGATGAAATAGCTCTTCGTCTTATAGCAAAAGATTATGGAGTTATTATATCAGAGTATAAGCCTGATATAGAGGTTAAGATAGAAGATCTAGTACCAATGATGAAAAATGTGACTTTGGTTGTGACTGTAGATAGAGTACTTGGGATAAAGGAATTTATTAAAAAAGATAACAATAAGGGAAAAGTTGGAAAAGCTATTATAAGGGATGAAACAGGCTCGGCCTTTCTAGTTGTCTGGGATGATAAAACAGAGTTTCTACATAAACTCAAGCCAGGCACAGAAATATTAATAAAACAAGCATATACAAGAGAGGGGTTTGATGGATCATTAGAGATTCATATTGGAGATAAAGGAGAAATACAAATAATCAATGAAAGAAAGTATAAAGGAATAGTATGGAAGGTTTATGATCCTATTAAGTATAAGAAAAAAGATGGAAGTGAAGGAAAGATTATGCATTTTATTTTAAAAGAAGGAGGAAACTATACTAAAGTCTTTGTTTGGAATCCAACAGATGAACTCTTAGGTAAGATAATTGAAGGAAGTTATGTTGAAATTTTAGGAGGTAGAATAAAAAGTTTTGATAAAGATATTGAAATATATATAGATAATGAAAATGATATAATAGTTTCTCATGAAAAAATATCTCCTATTCCACTGAATAAAAATAAATTAAAAGATGTAAAACCAAATATGGAAAATTTAATTATTGAAGGTATAGTTGATGGGGATCCAATCTTTGGAGAAACTCAAACAGGAAAAAAATTTGCTAAAATTCTACTAAGAGATGAAGATTTCGTACTTCCCATAATATTTTGGGGGGAGAAATCTGAAATATTAAAAAATATTAAAAAAGGTACAAAAATATTAATAGATGGATGTTATTCAAAGATTAGGGATAATGGTTTAGAAATAATAGTTAGTAGATGGAGTAAAATAAGGATAGGTTGAGTTCTATGGGAGGAAGAAAAAGAAAGAAAGTAGTAAAAAAAGTTAAGAAGACCATACCAAAGATTTTTGTGTGTCCAAACTGTGGAGGAAAGAGTCTTACTATTTCTATTAATAAAGATGAGGAAAAAGGAGGAAGAGTTGCCATAATAAAGTGTGGAAGATGTAATATATCAGACACCATAGAAGTAGCAAATATTGAGGATATTGTTGATGCTTATGGTAAATTTATCGATAGATATTATGGTGTGGTGAAAAAAGAAAATGTTGAAAAAAGTTGAAAAGTATTTAGTATCTAAAATTGAAGAAAAGGGTTGTATTCATATTGCATTAATAGATCCAGAAAAATGCAATCCGGAAGATTCTAAATATATTTCCAAAATGATTAAAGAAGCAGGTTCTAGTGCAATAATGGTAGGAGGTTCTACATATTTTGGAGAGAAATTAGATGAAGTAATAAAAGGATTGAAAAATGGTTCTGATCTCCCAGTTATAATATTCCCAGGAAATATTGCAAGTATTTCTAAGTATGCTGATGCTATATGGTTTTTATCTGTTTTAAATTCTTTAAATCCCTATTATATAACTGGAGCTCAAGCTATGAGTGCAAGAATAATAAAATCATATAATTTAGAAGCAATACCTCTAGCTTATATTATAATAAGTCCAGGGGGTACTGCTGGTTTTGTAAGTCAAGCAAATCCCATACCTGTAGATAAGCCTGAAATTATTGCAATGTATGCTCTTGCTGCTCAGTATATGGGTATGAGATTTGTTTATATTGAAAGAGGCTCAGGAGTAAGTGAACCTATTCCACCAATAATAGTTAAGAAGATTAGAGAGATATTAGATGAGAGTCATTTGATAGTTGGAGGAGGCATAAAGAATAAAGAGCAAGCAAAAGAAATTGCAAAAGCAGGTGCTGAAATAATAGTTACAGGAACAATATTAGAAAATAATATAGAGATGTTAAAAGATATTGTAGATGGTATAGAGGAAGGAGTTAATGCAAAAACTTATTAAGAAAGAACTAATGAGAAAATCTTTTCATATTTTAGGAATAACTATACCTATAATGTATATTCTATTTGGAAAAGATTTAACAATTCTTTATCTTTCAATATTATTAATAATTTTCATTCTTATTGAATTTATAAGAATAAGAGTGCCCATACTTTTTCCTCTATATAGAGTTTCAGAAGAAATTGCAAGAAGTTTTGAAAAAACTGCATTAGCATCGTATATGTATTTTTGTGTAGCTTCTCTGATTATTGTTTTCTTTTTATCAATAACCTCAGTTATTATAGGTATAACTTCAGCACTTATTGGAGATACAATATCAGCAATTAGTGGAATCTTACTAGGAAAACATAAAATAAAGAATAAAACAATAGAAGGGAGTCTTTTAGGGATGTTAGCTGTAATTATCATCTCCTATATATTGTCTAGTTTACTATTTAGTAATATAATAATCATTCCCATAATATTAGGAATAAGTTTTTTTATTTTTGACATTATAGATTTTAAATTTGATGATAATTTTATATTACCATTAGGAATGAGTCTAATATGTAATTTATTGGAGGTAATTCTATGATTTGTGATATAGATACTCAGAAATATTTTTCTGATTTAATTAATCATGTAGATAAATTATATGAAATTGCAAATAAAGCAAGAAGCAAAGGATTAGATCCTGAGACCTATGTTGAAATTTATAAAGCTGAGGATTTAGCTGCAAGAGTTGAAGGACTAATTGGGATTAGTGGGATAGGAGAAAGAATAAGAGAACTAAAAGAAAAATTATCAAGAGAAGAAGTTGCATTTAAAATAATAGAGGATATAATAAATGGTAAATTTGGTAAATTTGATGATGAAGTAGCTGCTGATAAAGCTTTAAGAGTTGCATTGGCTATTATGACAGAAGGAATTACTGCTGCGCCATTACAAGGAATAGAAAAGGTTAAAATTAAAAAGAATTCTGATGGAAGTAAATATCTTGCAATATATTATGCAGGACCTATGCGATCTGCAGGTGGTACAGAACAAGCACTTACAGTTTTATTTGGTGATTACATAAGAATTCTTCTTCATTTAGATAGATACAAAATAACTAATGAAGAAATAGGGAGATTTATTGAAGAATTAAGATTATATGAAAGAAAAGTAGGAAGATTTCAATATCATCCATCAGATGATGATTTAAGAAGAATATTAAATTATTTACCTATTGAAGTGACGGGCCCTCCAACAGATAAATATCAAGTCTCAGTTTATAGAAATCTTGAAAGAATAGAGACAAATTATGTAAGAGGAGGAGCGTTAAGAGTTGTAAATGATGGAATTTATGGTAAAGCTGAGAAATTAAGGAAGATTGTAGAGAAGATTGGACTTGATTGGAGTTGGTTAAATGTAAAATCTAAAAAAAGTGAAGAAAATCAAGGAAAAATTCAGCCTGATGATAAATATTTAGTAGATGTTGTAGGAGGTAGACCTATATTTTCACATCCTTCAAGATTTGGAGGTTTTAGATTAAGATATGGTCGTGCAAGAAATACAGGACTTGCTGCTGTTGGAATTAATCCAGCAACTATGATAATACTAGAAAGTTTCATTGCAGTAGGTACTCAATTAAGAGTAGAAAGACCAGGGAAAAGTGCAACTATAACACCAGTAGATACAATTGAAGGGCCAATTGTTAAGTTAAAGAATGGAGATGTAATAAGAGTAGAAAATATTGAAATTGCAAAAAGAGTAAAAGATGATATTGAAGAAATCCTCTTTCTTGGAGATATGTTAATTGCTGTAGGAGAATTTTTAGAAAATAATCATAGATTAATGCCAGCAGGATATTGTGAAGAAATTTGGGCAGAAGAGCTTAGAAGGAAAATAGAAGGAAATATTGAAAAAATAGCAATGGAATTGAGCATTAATATAGAACGATTAAAAGAATTTATTGAAAATCCATTATTATGTAAGCCAAATGAAGAAGAAGCTTTAATAATTTCTAGGAAATTAGGAATTCCATTGCATCCAAGATATACTTACTTCTGGGAAAATATAAGTATTGAAGAGCTGAAGATCCTTCAAGAATGGTTAGGTAATATTAGAGATTACTCTGAAGTTCCTTTAAAAAATGAAAGTTTAAAAAGAATATTAGAAAAAATATGTATTCCACATAAGTATAATAAAGAAAGAAATTCAATTATCTTTGAAGATAAAAAAATAATTGAAGCTTTATTTTCTTTTAATAATAACCCTAATAATGAAGAAATTAATGATAGTATTGAATATCTTAGTAGATGTTGTGGAATTAAGATAAAAGCTAAGGGAAGATCTTTTATAGGAGCAAGAATGGGAAGACCTGAAAAAGCAAAAGAAAGAGTTATGAAGCCTCCAGTCCATGTAATTTTTCCAGTAGGATTATCAGGTGGTTCACAAAGAGACATTGTAAAGGCTATGCAATTAGGAGGATTTGAAGTAGAAATTGTATTAAAAAAATGTCCTAAGTGTAATGTAGTAGTTTATGAAAATATTTGTAGAAAATGTAATAGTAGAACTATTCAGTTTTATTATTGTCCAAATTGTGATAATTATTATGAAGCAGATACATGTAGAAAATGTGGGACTAAAACAATACCATTTAATAAAAGAATGATTTCTATAGATAATTTCTTTGAAAAATTATCTAAATTTGGTATTAGTAAAAATAGCGTAATCAAAGGAGTAAAAGGATTAACAAATGCTAAAAAAATTCCAGAGATAATAGAAAAAGGAATTTTAAGATATAAGCATAAAGTATTCATATATAAAGACGGAACTATAAGATATGATATAACTAATGCTCCTCTTACTCATTTTAAACCATCAGAAATTGGAGTAAGTATAGAAAAACTTAGAGAATTAGGCTATACAAAGGACTATAAGGGTAATGAATTAAAGCATGAAGATCAAATATTGGAATTAAAAGTTCAAGATATAATAATACCAGAAAGTTGTGCAAAATACCTATATAGAGTTGCAAACTATGTTGATGAACTTTTAAAGGAGGTATATGATCTAGAACCATTTTATAAACTTAGTAGTTATAAGGACTTAATAGGACATCTTGTAATTGGACTAGCACCTCATACTTCTGCAGGTGTTATAGGTAGAATAATAGGATTTACAAAAGCATCAATATGTTATGCACATCCATTTTGGCATTCTGCAAAAAGAAGAAATTGTGATGGAGATGAGGATGCTATAATGTTGGCATTACAAGCATTAATAGATTTCTCAAAACATTATTTACCAGAAAAAATAGGAGGATTAATGGATGCTCCGTTAGTATTAACAACAATAATCGACCCATCAGAAGTAGATGATGAATGTCATAATATTGAAGTCATGGAAAGATTACCATTAGAATTTTATTCATTATGTGAAGAATATAGTGAGCCAAGTGAGGTCTTAGAATTTATAGATATAATTAAGAAGAGATTAGGAGGACAAAATCAATACATTAATCTACATTTTTCAATATTTAATAATAATATAACTAATGGTCCTTTGGTTACAGAATATGATAAAATAAGAAATATGGAAGAAAAAGTTAGAAAACAACTCTATTTGGCAATGAAGATACGTGCTGTTGATGCAGAAGATGTAGCAGAAAGACTATTAAAACATCATTTTATACCTGATTTAGCTGGTAATTTTAGAGCATTTCTTACTCAAAAATTCAGATGTGTAAGATGTGGTACAAAGTATAGAAGAATTCCATTAAAAGGAAGATGCTTGAAATGTAATAATGAGCTAGTACTATCTGTTCATGAAAAGAACATAAGTAAATATCTTAATATTGCATATTTTCTTTCTAAGGAATTTAATCTTGATAATTTTATGAAACAAGAAATTGAACTTATTGAGAGAAGTCTAAATAATTTAATCAAAAGCAAAAAAGAAATTTCACTAGATAAATTCATATCACAGTGATTTTAATAAGTCCATATCAAAAATAATTCCCTGAATCTCATTTTTTGCATTTATCACAATTAATTGATCAACATCATATTTTTTCATTTTCATAGCACATTCACTAATACTAGCATTTTCAAGTATGGTAATACAGGGGGTGGACATTACCTGATGTAGAGGTATTTCTGGTAAAGTTATCTTTCCTTTAGTAATCAAAAGAAATGATGTAGTCTCCCAATCCCATTCTTGTCCTTCAGATCCTGTTTTTAAAATTGTTTTCTTCTCTTCTATTTTAATTTCACTATATTTTATTAAATCAGTTAAAGATAATATTCCATTAATTTGCTCATTACGATTAATTGATAGAACTATATGCGATCCCGTTATTATCATTATTCTTCCAACAAGATTTAAAGGAGTATTATCCCAACAAATTAATCCTACTGGAGACATTATATCCTTAACTTTAAGATTAGATGTTGATTTTATTAATAATTTATGGACTATATCTCCTATGGTAATTATTCCAACAAGTTCTTTATCTATAACAACAGGAATTCTTCTATATCCCTTTTCTCGCATAATCTTTATACAATCAGATAAAGAAGTGTCTGGAGTGATTGTAGTAACATTTTTATTCATAATAAGAGCAATTTGTTCTTCATCTCCTTTTTTCAATAAATTTTCTCTTGTAACTATTCCAACAATTTGCTTTGTACCTTTTTTTACCACAGGAAAACCAGATACTTTTTTCTCAATGAATTTTTTAAAAATCTCATCTCTATTACCAGGTACTTCTACATATACTACATCTTTATTCATTATATCTCTTACATAAATCAAAATTATCCACCTAAAAATTACAATTACATGGAATATTCTTACATCGTGGACATTTTGAATACTTTTCTAAAAAACATTTAGAAATATCAATATTTAATACATTTGCTAATGAAAAGAGCCATGCAAGTACATCAGCTATTTCTTCTTTTATGCTTTTATCATCTTTTTTCCTTATAGCTTCTGCTAATTCTCCTACTTCTTCAATAAACCAAATGAAAGTTCCCTCTAAACCACGCTTCTTATCACGTTCACCATAAATTTTTAGCATTAATTCTTGTGCTTCACTTATTTTCATTCTCATTACCTTATTTTTATATGCTCATAAGCATCATTAATTGATGAAAAGCAATATTTTACTTTTTGAAAATCTTTTCTTAATTCTATAACCTTATCTCTAATAGTTCTTGGGTCCTTCTTATCTACTACAGCCATTTTTATTAAATTAGCAATTTCAATCATCTCTGTTTTACCCATACCTAAACGTGTGACTTCTTGAACGCCTATTCTTATGCCTCCAGGTGCTCTATAATCTCTTTTCATCCTTTTATCGTATGGTAAAAGATTTCTATTCACTAGTATATTACATTCTTCTAATTTCTTTTCTATTTCAAAACCATTTCCATATTTTGAAACATCAATAAGAATCATATGAGATTCAGTAAATCCTCTTTTTTCATATAATACATCAAAACCAAGCTCATATAATGCTTGTGCTAATGTTTTAGAATTTGATACTATTGCTCTTGCATATTCTTTATAAAATTTAATAGCTTCAGCAAAAGCTATGGCTACACCTGCAACTGCATGAAGATGATGATTGCTTACAAGACCTGGAAAAACAATTTTCTTTATTGTTTCAGCATATTTAGACCAAGAGGCAATAGCGCCATGCTGAGGGCCTGCTAATGTTTTATGTGTACTCATAGTAAAAACATCAGCACCTTCACGTAAAGGATCTTGAAAAATACCTCCAGCTATAAGACCTGCGACATGTGCCCCATCATAAATAACTTTAGCATCATAAGTTTTAGCAATATCTGCAATTTCCTTTACAGGATGTGGGAATAGAAATACACTAGCACCTAATATAAATAATTTCGGTTTTTTACCATTAGCTTCTAATTCTTTTATTAGAGATACAGTTTTATCTATATCAATATTGAAGTCATCCTCATTAAATGGATAGTTATATATCTCTAATTCTCTTATAGCGCCAGCAGTACCTCCAATTGTTTTTTTACCATGACTAATATGACCACCGGTTGGTATTGAACATGCAAAAGCAATATCATATGGATTAGCAAATGCTGAAAATGCAGCTAAATTAGCAACAACACCAGAAATAGGCCTAACATCAATAAACTCAGCATTAAATAATATTTTGCCAAGCTCTATAGCAATTGATTCTACTTCATCTATGTATTTACAACCTGCATAAAGTCGTTCACCTACCCAACCTTCTGCATACCTATTTCCAAAATCACTTGCTAATGCTTCTCTAACAGCAGGACTTGGAATATTTTCACTAGCAATGAGTGGAATAGCATTTTTCATCATTTCATGATGTGCTTCTATACATCTAAGAATATTTTCATATGCTATTTTAACATCTATTTTCTCTTCATTCATAGCTTTATTACCTTATTATATTTTTGAGGATAAAATTAATAAAGGAATCGATTTCATTAATATATGATAAAAAATGCCAAAGAAAGAAAGAAAAAGAGAAGGCCCAATGCCAGTAACAGGCGCAGGATTGATAAGATTCTTTGAAGAAGAAATACATGGTGTAAAAGTAAAGCCAGTATATGTTATTATTAGTTGTATGATATTGATTACAAGTGTAATTTTAGCACATTTATTACTAGGATAAAATTCATATAATCGATTTAGCATCTATACCAATTTTTCTCAAGGATTTAGCTAATTCTTTTGCATAACCATGAATTGTAAGTACTTTTTTTGGATTACATTTTGAAATAAAATCAATTAATTGAGGATAATCTGAATGAGAACTTAGAGGAAAACTAATATCAACATTCTTTATATTTTTATAAACTGCTGCCCAACCAGTTATTATACCTATTTTAGAATTTGGATACTTAGTTCTCAGTTTGTTTATATTACAATTATAGGGAAAAAGAACCACACAGTCCTTACTTTCGATCAACTCCTTTCCATCTTCACTTAAATCATAAAATATTAAATTCTCACCAAAACTTCTAACAACTTCATTTATTTTAGATATTTTAGAATGTGTGACCACAGGAATAGAAGAAAATTTATTGAATAGCTTAGTTATTTCTTGAGCCTTACCTAATGGATAAACTAAAAGTATAGGAAGAAAACCATTATTGATCATTTTTGCAGTCCATGAAATTATATCTAGATATACTTCTTCACGAGGGGGAAAGACAATCCCTGGCCTGCCATATGTGGCTTCTGTTATCATGATATCACACTCAATTGGTGATATAGCCTCTTGTATCAAACTTCTTGAAAAATTGAAATCCCCAGTATACAAGAGAGTCACATCTCTATTTTTAATAATTAATGCTGCAGATCCAAAAACATGACCTGAATTTATGAAATGAAGCTCTAAATTTTGAATTTCTACTCTCTCACCATAACTGCAAGGTATAACATTTTTTATCTTCTTATTTGTTAAAACCTCCCCTATGGCAATAGTTTGAGAAGTAGAATACTTTAAGCAATATTCATTTAATAAACCATAAATATGATCTCTATGAGCATGAGAAATAAATACTGATGAAATCTTATTAGTTTTAATAATAGGATCTAACATAATTTCGAAGTTATTAGTTCTAACAACTATCCCATTATCCCAATATACATCAATCAAGATTGCTCACTTAATAATTAATTAAGTATAAAGTTTTTATTCTTTTTACTTAATTGAGTATTGGGAGATTGATTGCCAGCAGATAAATTTGTAGAAAAGTACAAAAGTATTTTCAGTCTTCCTAAAGAAAGCCATATTTTGATATTAATAACAATATTTAGCATTATCGTAAATATAGTTAATTATTTTATGATTAATAACTCAATATTTATACTATTATATAGGATTATATTTGTCTATTTAATTCCTGCTATAGTAGGTAGTTATATAATATGTAATATTTTAAAAGGTAGTTTCTTTAATAAAAGGAGAGTCCTTGGTCTTGTATTCACAGGTATATTAATAATTGGAGTAGTAGATGTAATTAGTGCAATATTATTTAAAATACTTAATGGAAATTTATCATTAGAAAAAATATATTTTATAACAAGTGGAGCAATTACATTACTTTATGGAATAGTAATTGGAGCAATAACAGTAATAAATATTAAAAAACTCTTTATTACAAGTACTATTCACCCAATATTAATAATATTGTTCAGTATAATACAAATGATTATTTTAAAAGAAGATTTCTTATTATATTTATTTAGTTTTATAGTTATTATTATTTTCTCATTTGTTATTACATTAGCATATTTAAGATATGTAGAGAAAGCAGGAAAAGAAGTTTTAGGATTAAGTAGTTTAATATTATTCAGAGCATTTATAGAAGCAATGATGATGGATAAAACTGGATTATTGGAAAAATTATTGAAAATAGTCTCAATTGTCAAAGATGCAGATATTAGAATTATTGATTTTAAAGGAAAGAAGACTTCTGGAAGAGTAATAGTACCAAGTATTCATTTTGGGCCTTTCAAAAAAGTAGGAAGTAGTGAGTTGCCTAGTAAATTAGCAATAAGACTTAGAGAAAAAGGAATTATACCTATAATTTTTCATTCACCATCAAATCATGAAAGAGATTTAATATCTTCAAAAGAATGTGATGCCATAATCGATTCGATCTTATCAATTAGGCAAAACTATGATAACTATAGCGTAGTATCAAAATCTATAAGAAGAAAGAAAGGAGATATCACTATTACTTGTCAAATATTTAATGATATTCCATTAGTTATGATAAGTAGAGCACCCATACCAACAGAAGATCTCCCAGAGAGAATTAATGATATTTGTATGAAAAAAATAATTGAAAAAGGTTTTTCTGATGGAATTATAGTAGATGCACATAATGCAATAGATACATCATATATTGATATTAGAGAAGAAGATGAAAGAAATATCCTAGAAGCATTAGAAGAATGTCTTGAAGAATTAAAAAATAGTAAATATGATAGAGCATTGATAGGATTTTCAAGTTCAAAAATTGAAAATTATTCATATTATGATGGATTTGGAGACGCAGGAATAATGACAATGGTAGTAGATGTAGAAGGACAAAAAACAGCTTATGTGGTCTTTGATGGAAATAATATGATAAGAGGGTTAAGAGAAGAAATAATAAGCGCATTAGAAAGGGAAGGATATGAGAATTCAGAAGTTGCAACTACTGATACACATATAGTAGTAGGATGGAAATCAAAGGAAGGGTATTTACCAATAGGAAAAAATATTGATAAGGATAATATTATTAGAAAAGTATTAGAATTAGTAAGAGATGCAGACGCTAAGAAAGAAGAATGTTCTATAAAATTTTATAAAATAACTCTAAAAAATTTGCATTTTCTAGGTGATGAGGGATTAGAAAGACTTTGGAGAATAACTGATGAAAGCATTAAGAAAGTAAAAAAAGGCGGAATATCCATAATGATTATTATAATTTTACTAGGTATTATTTTATATCACATATAATAAACTGATAAAAATCACGTTAAAAATCACAAAAAAAGATAGAAAGAATCACCTTAAGCTATTGATAGGCTTTATTAAGACCTTAGTAGCTTTAATTATTAGCTAAATAGAAATAAAAACATGAATAAGAAAATAATAAATTTGTGAATCAGTCACAGTTTAATGCAACAGCAATTTGACCTATAGAGATACACCCATCACCAGGTGGAAGGATCATATGTTGTAAAAATTTTTTCTTATTTTTAATTATTTCATTTTTCATATATTTAACTAGTAAATTATTAACAGCTGCACCACCAGAAACGCCTATAACATTACAATCTAATTCTTCACTAATTTCACATGCTAATCTACCAAATACTAAACCTAAAGCTCTATGAATTTCATGTGCTAAATTAGCTTTTGAATTATATTTCATATTACTAATTATGGATAATATAAATTCTGAGGTATCTATAATATAGACGTTGTTTTGCTTCTTTATTGGTAAGTCTAAATTAATATTAATTGGTTTCCCTTGATTAGCAAGTGCTTCTAATTTCATTGGTAATTCTCCCTCATAACTTCTATAATACCCTATTTCTAATAATACAGCAATTGCATCTAAAAGTCTTCCAATACTAGATGAATGAATTATTCCTGGCTTTTTTGATTGTTTTAAGATTATATTTAATTCATCTTCACCATATCTTAAATATTTAATATATTTTTTTTCAAATAAATTAAAAATTTCTGAGTCTTCCATAATTGTTGAAAGAATAGCTGCAAGAAATCTTGCAGGATAATAAGCACATAAATCTCCTCCTGGCATTGGTTGATAACGAAGTTGAGCTACTCTATTAAATTTCGAATATCCTCCAAATAGAATTTCTCCGCCCCATGCCATTCCATCAGTTCCATAACCAAATCCATCAATAGTAATACATATAATTTCTGCATTACGAGGTAAAGTATGTTCAATCATTAATGAGGCCATATGAGCATGATGATGTTGAACTTGGATGGTTTTTGCTGATATATGTTCTGAAAGTTCTTTTGCATATCTTGTAGTATAGAAGCCAGGATTTAAATCATGAGCTATTTTTGAGAAGGAATTAATATCATATATCCTAATTAAAAAATTTAATGCATTAATCAAATAATTAAGAGTATCTAAATCACTTACATCTCCGATATGCTGTGTAGTAATAATGCGATTTTTTATCGTAATAGAACCAGTAACATTAAATTCTCCTCCAACAGAAATAATATTTTCATTATTTGTCCATGGAATTGTCAAATACGTAGGAGCATAACCTCTTGATCTTCTAAGAAAAGTAGGAGTATTTTCTACAAGTTTTATAACAGAGTCGTCACATCTATTTACTATTTTTCTATTATGTACAAGAAAGTAATCAACAATTTCTTTAAGCTCTAAAATTGCTTGATCATTATCAATTACAATAGGCCTTCCTGGATAATTCCCACTTGTCATTACTAAAGCTTCTTTTCCAAAGAAATCTAATAATAATAAGTGTATGCCAGTATATGGTAACATGACTCCTACTGTATCTAAGCCAGGGGAAACTGATTCAGCTAAATTATATGAAGGAGATTTCTTAAGAATTACAATAGGTTTATATGGAGAATTAAGCAATTCCTCTTCTTCTTTTGAAATAATAGCAAATTTTTTTACTTCATTTATTGATCTTGACATTACTGCAAATGGTTGATTTGGTCTTCTTCTTCTTTTTCTAAGTTCTAATACAGAATCCTCATTTGTTGCATCAACAGCTATATGAAAACCCCCAATCCCTTTAACTGCAATTATTTTACCTTCTTTTAATAGAAGAGCAGCCATCCTTATAGGATCTTCAGTATTAATAATTTTTCCATTATTATCTAAAAGATACATTTTCGGACCACATATTGGGCATGTAGTTCCTTGTGCATCATATCTCCTATCGTTAGGATCTTCAAATTCTGATTTACAATAAGAACAAAAAGGAAAATCTACCATAGAAGTATTCTCTCTATCATATGGTAAAGAATATAAAATTGTGAATCTCGGTCCACAGTGTGAACAACATGTAAATGGATAATAATGCCATCTAGTATTACTAAAAATATCTGTGATGCATAAATCACATATACCAATATCAACTGGTATTACAGAAGTCAAACTTATTTTTTTAATATTGCTTTTTGCTATTTTAAAGTCTCTAAATTCATTAGTTGCTTCTTCCCAAATAATATTAATATCATCAATTCTAGCAATTTTAGGTTTTTTACTTAATAGATCATCTATAAAATTCTTTATTTTTTCATATTCTCCTTCTACAATTATTTCAACACTAGCATCACCTAAATTAGAAACATAGCCTTTAAGTTGATATATATGTGCAAGATTATATATAAATGGTCTGAAGCCAACTCCTTGAACCATGCCATGTACATAAATTTTAGCTCTTTTTTGCATTTATTCACCTATAACTTTTTAATTTTCACTTAGATATTTAATTTTAGAGATAATGGTAGTAGATTTAGTTACTCCGCAAGAATTAAGAAAATTAAGAAAAAAAGCAGGTTTAACACAAAAGGAATTGGCAAAAAGAGCAGGTATAAGTCAATCATTAATTGCAAGAATAGAAAAAGGAACTGTTGATCCAAGATTATCTACATTAAGAAAAATAATAAATACAATAAATGAAGTACTTGGGGAGAAAAAATTCTTAGCTCGTTCTATAATGAGTAGCCCTGTAATATCTTTAGATGTAAATGATACCATTGGAAAAGCAATAGAATTAATGTGGAAATATGGTATTTCACAACTTCCAGTTTTTCAGAATGGAAAGCTTGTTGGTAGTATTAGAGAAGATAGCATATTGAATAAAATAAAGAATGAGAAAATAGAAGATTTATTAAATAAAAAAGTCTATGAATTGAAGGAAGAGCCTTTTCCAGTTGTAAATGTTGAAACAAGTATAGAAGAAATTGGAAGAATTTTACTGTCTGGAAAACCAGCAGTTTTAGTAGAAGATAATGGAAAAATTGTAGGAATAATTACTAAAATAGATTTAATTGCAAAACAATTTATAAAATAGTGTGATTTAAATCACAACCGAAAACTTAAAAATTACAAAAAAGAATTATTATTTGATAGTAAATGTTAAATGAAAAAGAAATATTAGAAGAACTCCGCATGGAGATAGCATTTATTAGGCGTGACATCATTGAGAGATTAAGACGTATAGAAGAGTATATCACCTTTATTGATTCAGACATAAATAGACTGAGATTAGATGTTCAAAGAATAAATGAGAAAATAAAAGAGATTAGTTCTGGAAAAGAGGAACTAATAGAAAAAGTTGAAAAGGTTGATAAAGGTATCGAAAAACCAATAGAAAAAAGGAAGGCCATTACAATACAACAAAAAGAACGAAAAAAAGATCTTAATCCAACTGAAATTGCTATAATAAAGTATCTTATAGAAAATCCTGGCACGAGAAGTGCTACACCAATTGCTCAAAGTATAGGAAAAGCCAGGGAACATGTTGCAAGAACATTAAAAAAATTAGCTGAAGAAAAGTTAATTATTCGTGATGAAAGTACATGGCCATACACATATATTGTTCCTGATGATGTAAAGAAGATGATATTAGAAAAGTGATGTGATTAATCACTTTTATTATGTAATTTTTCTGCATAATTTTCTATAGTTGAAGTTTTTGATATTATTCGATATTTCCAACAATTTTTATCTCTAACTCTTTCTAAATAGCCATTATCATATAATCTTGAAAGATATGTAGAAATGGTACTAGGTTTAATGGATTCATCATATTTTTTAGTATATACATTAATAACATCCTTACTTGTGAACCATACATTACAGAATTCATTAAAAATAATATTTAAAATTCTTTCACGTAAAGTAGTTTTCATAGATTGAGGTTTATTCTCATCATTAGTTTCGAAAAACTCAATTAATTTCAATATTTGCTCCTTTGATAAATTACCATTATAGATGATTGTGATTTTATTACCATTTTTATTACTATATTCTATTTTCAATTTACGCATAAGTTCACCTATTTCTTTTAGAATTTAGAAGTGAAAAACTATAAGAAAATATTGCAATCTACATTTCAATGGGAATTAATAACAAAAATAATTTAAATTATTTAGAAAAAAGGTAGATTTCTAACTTTTCGCAAATAATTTACATGAAAATTTTCTTTTTTTATAATATTTTACATTAAAATTTTCTATTTATTTCTCTCCAGTGGAAGTGAAGGGGTGAACTGAAGAATTTTAATTAAAACAAAAAATGTAACAGTATAGTGTGATATACTTAGTATAAGTCACAAAATGAAAGCCCTATAATATATTTTATGTTGATTTATTAAGAAGTGAACTATTATTTAATCACTGTCAATTTCTAAAAAGAAAAAGATGTTGTATATTTCTAACAAAAACTAAGAAATTTAATGATCTCGTATACACATCAAGCTCTCTAAATTTATTTTAATAAAGTAGCCTGAAAAGCAAAAAGTTTAAATATTAGAATTTATGTTAGATTTGTAATTTTAAAATAGTATTTTAATAAATGAACTATTTTAAAGATAGAATAAGAAAGATTATGTAAAAATAATTTTACATAATATCTTAGAGGAATTGATGATTTTAATGTGTTTTGATTAGTAAAACAAATCATATTGCTTATGTAAAAAGAATTTTACATAGTAAATTGCTTTAATCCTTGGACCCCTATATTTCTATTGGAAAAATAAGAATTTCTATTAATATTCTTTTTTTATGATATAAAAAAAATTGTGCAATTGTTTTTTATGATTTTTCTATATAAATATTTTTTACTCTATCTTTCTAGAGAAATAACTCAAATAATAGTTTCTTTATTTAATATTTTTGTAATTTTTAATATTAAAAATCCAATAGAAATATAGGGGTCTAACTCTTTAAAAAAGATATGAGTGATGAAAAATTAACAATATTTTACTTAATAGCTCAATATATTCCAAATGAATATAGAATTAAATTCTTAGAAAAATTATTAGAAACATATGGCTCTATATATAAACTTTCAAAAGTTACTAAGATATCAAGACCAACATTATATCGTTATTTTATACATAGAAAAGGTTATCCTAATGATATTATTATGGCTGAAATTATAAAGCATTTAACTGAGATAAAAAGAACATGGACAAAAGAACAATTAAGACAATTAGCTAGGGATTTTAATGAATTAATTAATAAAATTTAGTTGAAGAATATAATTTGTTGATAAGGATAAGAATTGGTAATGGAAGATATAAGAACTATAACTACAAAGTCTATTTTCAGAGATCTCATAATAGAAATAATGGCTCTAAAGGTACTGCTACATAACATAAAACTCAAATACATAGACCCAAAGGGGGCAATAAACTCAAAGAAGCATGATGAGATAGATTAGACAGATATACAGCATCAGCTTATCTCATAACTCTAAAAAACTCAAACAGCCCTAGTCGATCTTATTAACGAAAACAGTCCTTCAAAGAATCTAAAGAATAGCTACTATATACTAATAAGACTTTCCAGAGCAAACAGCGTTAATTTTTTATATTAGTATCTCACTTACTTAGGTAAGTGATTTAATATGTGTGGAAGGTCTCATACCACAGGATGTGAATTTGGACAAAATGAATTTGAATACGAATATTGTAACTGTCATTCTGTAAAAAATCATCCAGCTTGCGAGTGCACACTTGGCAAAACAACTATCCCAAAAGGTTTACTTCACTTAGCTATCCTTAGCATTCTCAAAGATAAGGAAATGCACGGCGGGGGCATTCACCAAAGCTTGAAAGAACGATTTGGGATCGATACTGCTAAGCCGATAGTCTATGTCATGTTGAGGAGAATGGAAGAGGCAGGTTTAGTAGTCTCTCAGTGGGATACTAGTGGCAGTGGTCCTGCTAAAAGGGTTTATCGTATAACACAAGATGGAATTGACTATTTGAAAGATGCTATTGATAATCTGAAGAACGTTGTTAAGTTAATAAGGATGCTTATAGGCGAAGAAGGTAGCTCTGATGTATAAAGCAGTTGAGGTCCTAGGGCTGACTAAATGGTATGGTAATATTCTAGCCGTAGATCATTTGAACTTTGAGATACAAGAAGGAGAGATCTTTGGTTTTCTTGGGCCAAATGGTGCAGGTAAAACCACAACGATAAAAATACTCATTGGTTTGGTCAAACCATCTGAAGGAACTGCAAAAATCTTTGGTTTCGATATTATGAAGGAAGCAAGAGATGCAAAGAAAAATATTGGTATCGTATGGGAAGAATCCAATATCTATCCTGAGCTTTCTGCTTGGGAAAATTTGATGTTTTCTGGTGAAATTTATCATGTTGGAAAAAAAGAAAGACAAGCCAGAGCAACTGAGCTCTTAGAAAAGTTTGGTTTGTATGATAGAAGGAATGATAAAGTAGGTGGTTTTTCGAAAGGAATGAAGAGAAGAATCGCGATTTCAATGGCATTGATAAACCATCCGCGTCTCCTTTTTCTCGATGAGCCAACAAGCGGACTAGACGTCCAAAGTAGTGTACTCATTCGAGAGGTTATAAAGGAGGAAAATAAGAACGGAACTACAGTTTTCCTGACAACTCATAACCTTGAAGAGGCTAACTTAATGTGTGATAGAGTTGCAATTATAAATAAGGGTAAAATCATTACCATTGGGAGTCCTGAAAATCTTAAGAGAACCATAATTAAAGCACAATCCGTTGTGGTTTCGTTTGGAATTGCGAATCAACAAATAAGTGAAGAACTTACCAAGCTCAGAGCAGTTAATAAAGTAATAAAAGAAGGTGACAAATTCCGATTATTTACAGAAGACCCACCTTCAGTACTTGAAAGTGTTTGGGAATTTGCACAAAAGAAAAGATTAAAAATAATTAGTATCAACACGATGGGGCCATCACTCGAAGATGTATTTCTTTTTCTCACCGGAACTGGTCGTGGAGGGTAAAGATACATGTCAATTAGTATTATACTCAAAGAGGAATTAGAAGCAGCATTAGCTATAGCTAAAAAAGATATAAAGATATATTATCTCAAGGCTCCAACCCTTATGTTCGCAATCATATTTCCGTTTGCTATGTTCTTTGCCTTTGCTGTGGGAAGAGATGTACCATTATCAATGTTATTCTCGGGATTAATATCAATTACATTACTCTTCAGTGCCTCATCAATAGGCCCCTCAGCACTTCCGCTTGAAAGGAGGATAAAAGCTTACGATAGACTCATTGCTGCCCCGATTTCAGGTTATACAGTAATCATCGGAAAAGTTCTAAGTGGTTGGATTTTTGGCATCATAATAGGCTTGATTATTCTTGGAGTCTCGCTCTTAACATTCAAATTGCAAGTATTTAATCCGCTATCGCTTTTACTTGGATTAATAATTGGATCTTTTTGTTTTTCAATGCTCGGAACAATGTTGGCTATGTTACCTCGCGAGAATCCTGGTGATGTAATGCTTCTTCTCAACTTTATTAGACTTCCATTAATATTCATAAGTGGCATATTCATAAGAGTTGAGACATTACCATATTGGGGACAGATAGCTTCGATTTTTTCTCCATTGACTTATACTAATGATCTTATACGGCTTGGACTGGAGGGCAGATCTACGTTTAGCCCTCTGCTCAACTCAGCTATTTTGGTTTGTTTTTCTGCAGTTTTTCTCTACTTGGCCAAGAAAATTGATGCCATGTTCAGAGAATAACTATAACCTTTTTTCCATGTTATGATCTGAATTACTCATATACTCTTCTACATAATAGGAGTCGGTAGCAAAGCTTATAAATGTTCGATATCTCCAGGCACCTTGCGTTGGTACTCAAGCTGGAGAGCATAGTTTAAGCCCTTCAATTGTAAGGCGAAAAGGCGAGTAGTTCGTCTATATAATAGTTGAAAAAGAAGTTCAAGAAATAAATCCTAAATCGGTTTTAGCTGTTGATTTATGAATAAGATGGATCGCCACAACCGTCAATTCCAAAGATCTGAAACCAAAATTCTATGGTAAAGAGCTTAGACAAGTTAAAGGACATCACTTCTACCTCAGAAGGTCTCTGGCTCTGAAGAAAGCATATAAAACCATTAAAAAAATTGGAAATAAAGAGAGGCGAGTAGTAAATGATATACTACATAAAATAAGCAAAGCGATAGTTAATGAGGCCTTAGAAAAACGATTCTATGATCGTCCTTGGAAATCTTAAAGACATAATAAAGAAAAGCAAAGGAAGAAAATTCAACAGAAAGCCAAACAACGGATTTCCATACTATAGGCTGGGCTATTTTATAGAATATAAGGCTAGATGGCTTAGAATAAAGGTAATCAAGGTAAATGAAAAAAACACGTCTAGAATATGCCATAAATGCGGGCATATGGGGCTTCGAGCTGGAAGCCTCTTCAAATGCCCAAACTGTAACTACCAATGTAATGCAGACTACAATGGGGCGATGAATATAATGAAGCGGACTATGGGCTATATGTCCGTAGCAGGGGCTGGTGTGGCGTTATGCCCTGGTCTTGACACAGCCCTCAACTCGGTAGGATGAAGCCATGAGGCTAACAAACCGAGAATCTCCTGGCCTCAGCCGTGGAGAGTGTCAAAGCTAATTTATTGGACAATCAACATTCCATAGTCTTATATCTTAAGATAAGTATAAAGTTATAATTCCGTATATTTGAATTTATATTCATATGAATATAATTTCAAATATATTTATTACCCTCTTCTTAAATAGATAAGAATGTTAGGTGATTAAGACGATGCAAGATTATTTAAAAATACAAAGAAAACTATCGGAAACTCTTGGTCTGAAGTTTCCACCTGTTGCAATTAGCCTCATTCGAAGAGCATGCGACATCCCGCAGGGAGTGCTAGAGCTCGATAACCCAATGTTTTACTATACAATGGTAAAATATGCAATGCTGGGGGACGTCTTCTATGCTAGGGAGAATACTCATAGTCGCAAAAGAGATGCTGCAGCATTAGGATTGTGTAGCACACCAGAGGATGAGAGGACCGGTGAATTCTACACAAGCAAGTCATCCTTTAGTTCGCCAAAAGTAGCAATAAGGACTGTGAAGTGGTCTCCACAGCTCGACGCGGGCAGTGTGTATGCCACCCTTTTGTCGCCACTTGATAAAACTCCAACAGATCCGGATGTTGTTCTGATTGAGACTATACCAAGGAGGGCACTTGAAATTGTTCATGCTGCTTTATTTGAGATAGGCGGGTGGGTTGAAGGAATGATCTCAGCACCACGCCAGGTTTGTGCAGCATTGACGGTGAGACCATATCTTGGGCATATGAATGTCTCAATTGCATGTGAGACAGCAAGAATTACTGCAAAATCAATAGGACTTGAATACTCTGACGATGGTATACTCATGGGCATCCCTGGTGGGATTATCGGAGATATTGCCAATAATATCGACAGAATAGGATACATAAAGTTAAGATTAATGAAGAAATAGAGGAGGAGTGAACAAAATGGTAGAAGAAACAAAAGAGAATAGAATAAAAATCCTGCAGCTCTGCCACGAAATCGCGGATATTACAAATATGATTTGGGTCTGCGATGGCGCCGCGAATGTTGGGCAGATTGCGCATAATATTGGTGTAATGTTGACTAATATGGGCAAAGGTCGACTATGTTGCATCACGGCAATTGCAGCTGGCTCAAAACTTCACATAGAAATTGCCAAGAAGGCTAAAAAGAATATTGCAA
>Ga0272445_1000679_pt1 | contig 30224 bp, 28 predicted proteins | sample YNPCB0031_FD_194404 | JGI IMG/M metagenome (GOLD analysis project Ga0272445, IMG submission 194404) | Hot spring sediment microbial communities from Yellowstone National Park, WY, United States - YNP-CB-003-1 | ecosystem: Environmental > Aquatic > Thermal springs > Hot (42-90C) > Sediment... | reverse complement strand
GTTAAGATAAAAACTAACCCTCCCAACTACTCTACAAACAACAAATCTAATCTAAATAAATAAACCACACAAACTCCCACCCATTAGATAGAGAAGAGATCAAAGAAATCACAGAACAGCATATATACTCTCAATCTGAGCTATATCATGATGAGTAGATTAAGGTGTTAAAGGTTGAAGATAGCTATTATATCAGATCATGCAACTCCTTTGTGGAGTGCACGCCAAATACTCTTAGCCTTAGAGAACCTAGGGGTCACAACACAATATATAAGGCCTTCAGAGCTTGTATCGGTTTTTGGTGAAGAAGAGTACTCTGTTCTTCATCTACCTTCTCTAAAACCTCTAGATATAGATGGAGCCATACTAAGAGATCTTGGAACCTCGTTAACTCTTGAGAATTTTCTTAGGAGATACGATGTTTTACGCCATCTCGAATTGCTAGGTACTTTGGTTATTAACCCTGTGGAATCTATGATTACCGCTAGGGATAAATACCGTAGCTTAATGCTTTTATCTAAAGCTGGTATACCTGTACCTAAAACTTTTGTTCTTGAAGACTTTATGACTGTACCTAAAATTGTTGAGATGTGGGGTAAAGCTGTTGTAAAACCTCTTATAGGTAGTATGGGCTTCGGTATAGTGATGACCGAGAATCCCGATATTGCTTATACCATAGCTAGAACTTTACTTCAACTTAAACAGCCTGTCTACTTACAGAAATATGTAGAGAAACCTGGGAGGGATATCAGAGTTTTAGTTATAGGCAATGAAATAGTAGCTGCATACTACCGTGTACAAACATCGCCAAACGTATGGAAAACCAATGTTGCACAAGGTGCGAAACCCATTCTAATACCTAAACCGGATAAAGAGCTTGAAGATCTGGCTCTAAAGATTATAAAGACTCTGAATCTATATTACGCTGGTATTGATATCGCTGAATCACCCAATGGATACAAAGTGTTAGAAGTCAACGCTGCACCACAGTGGAGAGGATTACAGAAAGCTACAGGTATTAACCCAGCTACACATCTAGCTAAATACGTTACTTCGCTAATAAAGCGGTAGAAGCATCTTAATGATGATTATGCAAACCGTCTGATACATGATGACGAGCTCTCGCACTGATACATTTTACATCTATGTTATTGGGTTAAACAGGTCGAGCATCCTCAATTCTAAGCTAAGGTAAAGCTTTACCATGGTTTAAAAAGCGTATAGTTTGTTTATGTTCTCTAGCTACTCTATCCTGTTTCTGATCCCTCCTCTATGAAAACTATGTTGTTAGGATTGAAGCCAAATTCTTCAACAAGGATTTTCTTGATCTTATTCCTGTGGTCTCCTTGAATCTCTATTCTACCATTTTTGAAAGTACCTCCTGCTGCTAGTTTTGTTTTTAAGTAAGAAGCTAGTTTCTTTAAATCAAAGGTTTTATCGTCTATTCCTTCTATTACTGTTACAACTTTTCCTAGTTTTCTACGTTCTAGCTTTATTTTTATTACTTGCGATTCTGTCTCTAGCTGTGTACACAGTTCAGGGGGTAGCCCTGCACATAGGGTATCTAATTTCATTGGCTTACGTGCCCAAATTGGTTTTTGTATAACAGTTTAAAAGCTTGGCTGAACATTGTGAAAAAAGGTGTATAATATGGTTAGATATATCTGCATTAAATGTGGTAAAGAGTTTGATGAATCTGAGCTTGCGGTAATGCTCAGCATTAGATGCCCTTACTGTGGGTATAGGGTTATAGCTAAGACCAGGGGAAATGATGTCAAAATTTTGAAAGCTGGTTAGAGTAACAAAATCTAGGTGTAGAATAGGTAAGGAAAACATGTGCATTACTCGCTTTCTTGGCTAGGTGTTTCCTCTTTCTCCTCAACACTTGGAAGTTTTAGCATATTTAGAACTTTTGTCAACTCTTTATATCTATTTCTAACGGTAACCTCGGTAACCCCTGCTGCAGCTGCAACCTCTTTCTGAGTCCTCCTCTCATCATTTATGAGAGCCGCTATATATACAGCGGCAGCCGCTATCCCAGCCGGATCTCTACCAGCTGTTACACCTATATCTCTAGCTTTGTTAATTATTTCAACTGCTAATTTTGCTGTAGCTCCGCTAAGTCCAAGTACTGAGGCTATTCTCTGTGCATAGTCTGTCGCATCGACTATCGGTACCTTCAAGTTTAGTTCTCTTACCAAAAGTCTGTAGCATCTAGCAATGTCTTTCCTACTGCTCTTCGTATACTTAGCTATTTCATCAAGAGTTCTAGGAACACCATGTATCCTACAAGCTGCATAAAGAGCTGCCGCTATCATGCTCTCCATAGCTCTTCCTCTAACAAGTTCTTTCTCGATAGCTTTCCTATAGATTAATATTGCTTCTTCTCTTACAAATCTAGGGATATTTAGTTGCTCTGCTAATCTTTCAAGCTCGTTAAATGCTTGTAAAATATTTCTATTTACAGCGCTCTGAACTCTTGTCCTACTATGCCACTTCCTTATCCTTATCAATTCTAGCCTACGCTTTAAATCTAGTTTTCTGCTAGATGCATCTCTATCGTACCAATCTATAATCGTTGAAAGACCACTATCTTGAAGCGCTATATTTATAGGGCCTCCAGCACGGCTTCTTCTCTCTTTCTCTTCGGCTGTAAAAGCACGCCATTCAGGCCCTCTATCGATAACATGCTCTGCTATAACTTCGCCGCTATCTGCGCAAATCCATATCCCATTAATCTCATCGTAAACAATGTTTCCGCTAGGACATCTTGAGATAATATCTTCTGGAGAAGGCTCTGAGGGGCGTATTACCATATTAGATACCTCAAAACTATACCGGCGAAAAGCTTATAAATTTTTCGCATCATCACTACAGAAGTTAAATACGATAAAGCTTAATAACAGTAAAGTTTTACAACTGTTTTCTAGAAATATCTAACTATACAGAAGCCGGGTCGTCTAGCGGCCAAGGATGCGGGGCTTTGGCCCCCGTGACCGGGGTTCGAATCCCCGCCCGGCTACCATATTATCAACATCTATACTCTTCTCCTCCATAACCTCTGTGTAGATATATCATAGCGGCTAGCTCAATAATGATCTTCGCCGCTAGAAACGATGTTATATCTGAAGGATCGTACGGAGGAGCTACTTCGACAACGTCTATAGCTTGAACACGATGGTCTACCACTGCTTCTAGAATTCTAAGTAGAGATAGAGGATCTACACCTAGAGGTTCTGGGGTTTGAACGCCAGGGGCGTAGGATGGGTCTAGAGTATCTATATCTATTGATATGTAGACCTTGGCGCATTTAGCCATTCTACTCTTTATCTCTTTTGAAATCTCTTTAATGTCCGATCCTTGCCATAGTTTAACGATATCAAGCCTATCTCTAAATCTCTTATATTCGTCAACTTCCTCTCTACTAATAGCTCTTGCACCTACTATTAAAACGTAGCCCTGGGTTTCATCTAATATTCTCCTAATTACTGTTGCATGGTTATATCTAGATCCGAGATATTCGTTCCTCAGGTCTGCATGGGCATCTAGCACTAGAAGACATGGAGCTCGGCTTAGAGATGATAAAGCTTTGAAACTTGGTAATGTTATTGTGTGTTCCCCTCCGAGTAGTATCGGTATTCTACCTTCTTCGAGGAGGCTTTTGACTATACTCTCTATTCTATTAAGAGATTCTTTTACATCCCCTGGGGGTAGAACTACATTCCCAAGATCTTCGAACCCTATTTTCTCGATGTTTAACCCTGTTATAGTTGAGCATAGCTCTAGAGATCTCGATGTTGTTCTAATTCTAGTCGGAGCTTCTCTACACCCAGATCTGAAAGACGACGATATATCGAGGGGTACACCTACTATTGTGAAAGGTGTTCTACTTCTACCTACGTTAAACCCTAGAAAAGCATTCTCTTGACCTATGTTAACTAGGTATACCTTATAATCCATATTGATATACCTTAGTCGACTTTAATTAATATTTGTGTACAGGGTAAGATTATTAACGTATATTACTAAGTAACGCCTGTAATACTTCGGAACATCTATATAGAAATACTAAGACGGTAGATGATAATGAGCTTAACGAAATATGATAAAGTGATGAACTTAGCCTTTAGGAGAGGCTTCATATGGCCATCTTTCGAGATTTACGGAGGTCAATCAGGTTTCTACGACTTAGGTCCTCTAGGGGTTATGCTTAAGAATAATATCGTAGAGCTTTGGAGAGAAATCTTCGTGAAACAACATCAGGATTTTGTAGTAGAGATTGAAACTCCCTTAATAAACCCTGCAGCGATCTTCAAAGCCAGTGGACACGAGGAGCATTTCACGGATTACGCTGTTGAATGTGCATCTTGCCACCGGATCTATAGGGCTGATCACCTAGTAGAGGAGGTTCTAGGTATAAACGCTGAAAGTTTATCAGCAGAGGAATTGAACAAAGTTATTAAAGAATATAATATTAGGTGCCCTATCTGTGGAGGAGAGCTATCTGATGTAAGAAGGTTTCTACTACTCTTCCAAACATACATAGGTCCCTATTCCCCGGAGAACCTAGCGTATCTAAGACCTGAAGCAGCACAGGGTATGTTCATAAACTTTAAGCGTGTCTACGAGTTGATGAAGCGTAAGCTTCCCTTAGGTATTGCTCAGATAGGTAAGGTTGCTAGGAACGAGATATCGCCTAGGCAAGGACCTGTAAGGCTAAGGGAATTCACGATAATGGAGATAGAATTTTTCTATGATGAGAAGAACCCGCAGTGCGATGTACTTGATGATAGGTGTAGCAATACCAAGATTTACATATTGACAGCTGAACAACGTGTACAAGGAAATAAGAAACCTATTAGTATCTCGCCTAGTGAAGCCTATAAAGAGAAAGTTGTGATCAGCCCATGGCTTGCATACTGGATGTGTATAGCAAGCAGGTTTATAAATATGCTTGGAGTTCCTATAGGGAATACCTATTTCGAAGAGAAGCTACAAACGGAAAGAGCTCATTACTCTAAGCAGACTTTTGATCAGATGGTTATAGTGGATAAATGGGGGAAGTTAGAGGTTTCTGGGCACGCCTATAGACATAGCTACGATCTTGAGAGACATATTCAGTTCAGTAAAAGCGATCTCTACGCTGTTAGGCAACTTAAAGAACCTGTAGCTATTAGAAAGAGGGTCGCTAGATATGATAAAACAGTAGTGCTGAAGATCTTCGGGAAGCAAGCTGGGGAAGTGTTTAAGAGGTTAGCGAAGTACACACCTGAAGAACTGCTTAAGATTTTAGATAGTGTTTCTCAAAATGAGGTAGAGATAGAGGGTATGAGGATACCTCGGTCAGTATTCGTTGTCGAAGATGTTGAGGAGAAGATCTGGGTTGAGAAGTTTGTACCCCATGTTGCAGAGCCTTCCTTTGGTGCTGAGAGGCTTATGTATATAGTTCTCGAGTATGCATATAGAGAGCTAGAGGATGGAAGAGTGGTGCTTTCGCTACCTAAAAAGCTTGCCCCAATTAAGGTGGGGATAGCTACGTTAGTCGATAAACCTCAGTTCGAGGCTTTAGCTTTGAAGATATATGATATGCTTAAGATGAAGTACCATGTTGTTATCTTGGAGGGAGACTCTATAGGTAGAAAATATGTGCAAGCTGATGAGATAGGGATACCTTTCACAGTAACCATAGACTACGATAGCGTGGCCGAGGGGTTAACGGTAACAGTTAGAGATCGAGATACAAGGAAACAGATAAGAGTTCCTATAGTGGATCTAGTCAAGGTTATAGATCTAGGTCTAGAGGGTAGAGATATCACTAAGCTCAGCTACCCTATTATTGAACCAAAAGATTAATAATTTTCAGAGACCTAGTGATACTAAGGTGAAGATTTTAACGAAGAGTAGCCGTCGAGGTATGCTGTATGTCCGACCAGGAGTCTGTAAATAAACAGTTGAGCGAGGTAACGATATCTCAGGCTAATGGGTTGACAAAGGAGGAGAAGGTAGATATAAAGAAGCTCATAGCTGTGGTTCCACCGCCTAGCGCTCTATTTGCTAAGGAGAGAAAGGTTCTGAGGGAAAAGAGGATAAGGCTGTCCTACGATACCACTGTTAACAAGGATGAGGCGAAGATATCTAAAGCTTTAGCTGATGAGCTTAATATCAAGAACTTCCTAGAGATAACAGTGGCTGGAAAGAAGCGATTCAAGTTTAAGGCTGTAGTAATGGATTCTCTTCCAAACGATATTGTATTCGTTAACCCAGAGGTTATGAAGATCCATGGTGTTGCTGATAAGAGTATCTGCACTATAAGGAGCTCGGACTAGCGATGATATTTATGGTTGTGCAAACACAAGGTTTGCTAAAAATTCTTGAAGAGGTTGTTTACAGCCATAGTAGATACCTTGATCGATGTAAAAAGTTAATCAGAAGCACTGTACATGGGGATACCTCAAGACTTTCTAAAGGTTTTAAGGGATTAGCTAGGGAGTCTAGGAGATTGGAAGAGGTGTTGGTGATGCTAAGTAATGGGGATCCTAACCTCTTTGCTATCGAAGATCTAGAAACTTTGCTAGCTGTGGTATTCTATGTATACGAGGTATCTGTTGAAGAGGAGCGTGATCTGTGGAGTAAATACGCTAAGGTTGTCCAAGGAGAGAACGTTGAAGAACATTACGCACGGTTAGACAGAATGAAGGTATTTGCCCAGAAGATCCTAGAGTTTGCTGAAGGTAATAATAGTAGTAATAGGTAAGGAATATCTTTGTCTTAATAGATGTTTACAAGGAAGTAAAGCTTAAATACTATTCTTAGGATTAAATGAGTTTGAGCTTAGTAAGGTAAGGGGCTTAAGGGTTTAGAAATGGCAAGCGAAATAGTGGAACCTGAGATAGAGAGAGTTAAGTTATCAATTGCTGAAGAAAATCTTCTAGAACAGATGCGTAATTATGTATCGAAACTTGCAGTCTTACTTCAAGAGATCGAGGTAGCTATGGATGACCTATTTAGGCAAAAGTTTGAGTCAGCGAAAACCAGGATAGTGAAGATCTTCGAAGATGTTAAATCGATATATGAATACAGGTCGAGTTTAGCTAGGTATGCATCAAAGATATCTGTTTCTATAGCAAACGGTTCCTACTATCTAAGCTTAGTAGACTCTATATCATCGCTAACAGATACATTACATAAGCTGTCTCTAGATCTAGGTCTACTATGCTCTATAAAGTCTAGTGCAAGTGAATCTCTTGTCATATCTATCCAGAGTACCGTTGGTCAGCTAAGGGATTATATAACCAGTATCCAAGAACTACTTCTATATCTTATCGAGAGCCCATCTAAGGTATCTGGGTCTGCAACTCTTATAGAGAAAAAGTTTTATGATATACTTCAGACCCTTAGAAGTGTACACGAGGATCTTGGTTACGAACTACGGGAACCTGTACTAATAAACATTATAACGACTTTAACTGCACTAGCACATAATCTTCATAACCTTGGTGAAAAAACTGTATGGATGCACCTAATAAGGGCTTCGTAGCTAGGGTAAGGATTGTTGGGAGGAAAGCTCTTGTCCTGAACCCTGAGGAGAGTGATAGACTTTTCAAGCAGTTCTACGGTAAACCTTTGTCCGTATCGAAACCTAAAGTTGATCAAAAGTATGGAGAGCCCTTGGTTTTATCGCTGTATGAGGTTCTGCACCTCTGTAGAAAAAGCTTGGTTGAAGTGGATATAGGGGGAAGGATAGTTGATTGCGAAACTCTTAATAAGTACTGCGAAAAAACTTCGCACAACTTTAGCATTAAGTACCGTGTCTACGAGTACCTCAGGGATAGGAACTATGTGATAAAAGGTGGAATAAAGTATGGAGCTGATTTCGCTGTCTATACCTTAGGACCAGGATACGAACATGCACCTTACGTAGTTGTAGTAGCGTCTAAAGATCATAAGCTAAGACCGGCTGATTTCGTGGCTCTCGGGCGTGTGAGCCATAGTGTTAGAAAACATACAGTTCTAGCTGTTGTCGATGAGGATAAGGGTGATATACGCTATATAATTTTTAAGTGGGTTAAGCTATAGATTAATAAGGGTTTAAACCTAGGCGGTGGACTCTTTGAGAGGATCTGGCAACAAACCTCCAAAAGATTCTAGTGGTACCCAAGATAAACAAAAGACACAGCAACATCGACCAGAGGCAAAGCATAGAATAAACATTTCTACATCTACAGATACTAGAGAGAATATGCCTCGTACAGCAAGGCAACAATATCATCAGCCGAAGAGCAATTTCAGAGAAGCACAGCCAGCGCATCGCCATGGAAGACCTCCTCCGAAACCTGCTTACAGAGAACCTAGACCTAGAGCTGAAGAGCTTAAACCTACGCCTATAGGAAACATGTGTACACCTACATGTCCCTTATTCAGGTGTGATAAAAGAGCTCTGATGATTAAACTTGTAAACGGTAAGCCTCAGGCTTTCTGTACATGGGTTAACGATGTGTGTATTGGCTATAAGTGTCGGTATGTCTTCTGTTCTCAGAGGTACTTGTTGCCAGATGGTAAATGTGCAGCTGTATTTAAGAGCGATAAAAAGGAAGAGGAGGATACATTTCTGAAAGAGTTAGAGAGTATTAAAGAGGACAACAGGTTGAGAACACTTCTAGGTAGGAAAGGCTTAGGTAAAGACATGTTCTACTGAATACAGCTACAGGTGCAGAATCTGCATTTAGAGTTGTTATAGAATTCGCTATCTGTTTTCAACAGTTCTAGTTGTACCAATATAGTTTCTATTTGTTGTATGTGGGGGTTCTCAGACCTGCGCGAGTAAATCATTTTTCATCCCTTTCGAGCCTCATCATCGATTGTTTTTAGAACGCTTGGCGCCGGGGGGAGGATTCGAACCTCCGACCACGGGGTTAACAGCCCCGCGCTCTACCGAGCTGAGCTACCCCGGCGCACTACTGAATTATTGTTTTGTTACCACGCGGACTTTAAGTTTATCGCTTATCGTGTTTCTTTAGAGTAGCGTTGAGTAGAAGATTATAAGAGCGTATATTGGTGCTGTGAATGGGTCTGTGTTTATCTTGACTGTTGTAACATCGTTTCTCTTTATACCTTTCCTAGAGAGAGCTACTAGGTATTCATTAACTGTTTGCTCTTCTACACTAGTGTATACCAGTAGATCTGGATTTGTATGCTCTAGGCCTTTCCTTCCGATTACTTGTATAGGTAGCCCTCTATCAATTAGTTCTTCCCCTGCCGCTAGCAAGGATTTGCTTACAGCTATGTTCAGCAAACCGTGTTTCTTAGACTTTGCTTTGCTAAAAACGTTGTAGTACTTCTCGGTTAGTTCTTTCACTATGATCTTCATATCTAGCTCTTTCTCGAACCTTTTAATCCTTAATATCTCTCCTCTTGAGAGGTTTAGAGATGATCTAAGAGATGCTTGTAGAACTGTAAGTCTGTATACATCGCTTTCTATCTCCACAGTGTAGATGTTTTGACTGAGTATTTCTAGCCTATTCTCTAGCTTTGTTAATGTAACTGTTGGGAGTAGAGCTACTGTTTCCACGCCTACGAGTGCTAATGCTTGGAGAACTCTATTCACACAGTTTAACTCTGTAGAACTTGCTACAAGAACTACTGACATAATGTCTTCAGCTATGTATGGAAGCACTATGTTGTAGCTGTAGTCTCCATCTAGGTAGGCTATGTTGAGCGATGGCTTTGCTATCCTCATAGTTGAGCATATATGTTGAGCAAGTCCTTCGGTGTTACCACAGTAGAGAACAAGCATAGGACCGTTTTTCGAAAAAGCTTTGATCAACCTGTCAGCTGTACACCTAGATAGCTCCTCGGATTTAGCTACGAGCTCTAGCAAACGCCCTAGCTCTATCCCTCTTCACCGCCGTACTCCTCCTCCCTCATGAGCTCCATGAAAAGCTCCTTGTAGTATTCCTCTCTTTCCTGTTCTATCTCCTCCTTCTTCCTTGGAGCAGCCTTACCCTCGCTCACAACTGACGTGGTGAAAATCTTTGACTGCTTTACAGATAACGTATACCTAGCAGACTGCTGCTGAATCTCGTAACCGCATCTATTACACTTCAGGACTGTTGATCCATCCTCCTTTTTATAGGGGGTTAGGAGCCCTCCGCATTTAGGGCAAAACTGCATTTTTGCACCCGAAGGCTATTACCTTGTATCTTAGTTGGTTTAAAAGCGTAGATGTTTTAGTGTAGGTATAGTATATGTTTTGAGCTCAGCTTCTGGTGTTTTCTTCATCGCCTTCGGTTGGCTACGAGGTAATACCTTTCATCACGTGCTTATCGCTAGCTTCACGTTCTTAAGGTACAGCTCGAGCATTCTAGAACTTATGTTTACAATGTCTTCCTCTAGGCATGGACTGCAGATCCTCTGTCCTTCTATAGTCTCTACTGCTATATATTTCCTCTTCTTCCCGCATTTGTATATCGATATGCTTCGTATCTTCCCTACATAGGCGTAGCTCTCTATATCGATGAGATTCCTCTCATCTCCGCAGTGCAGAGACGTCAAGTTTTCACCTTCACTTATATCTTCTCTAGAGGTTCTATCCCTAATACTCTAAGTGTGTTTGCTAAAACTGTTTTTACTCCGTAGGTTAAGAGTATTTTAGAAGCTCTTATCTTTTCGTTCTCTTCTAAGAGTATTGGTTCTTCGCTATACCAAGAGTTAAACTCGTCTGCAAGTTTTAGTATGTATGTTACGAGTGTTGAAGGGTCTAGGTTTTGGTATGTACTGTAGAGAATATCTGGGAAGCTCGCTACTAGCTTTACTAATCTCCATCTTTTCGTATTGCTCTCTGCGAAGCTGTTATCTGCTCTACCTAGCTGTATCTGAACATCTGTGTCTATTCCTAGTTCTCTCGCTTTTCTGAATATCCCCTCGGTCCTAGCGTATGTGTAGAGTAGGTAGGGCGCTGAGTTCTTCTCGAAATCGAGTACTAGTTTCCATGAGAACTTCATAGGTCTAGATGGGGATACTGAGAGTAGGTAGAATTTCACTGCGGCAACACCTATTTTCTCAGCGAGTTCCTCGGATCTGCTCCCCCGGGCTTCTAGCTCTGCTAGCGCTTTCTGTTTAGCTGTATCGAGTATCTCGTCTAGTGTTACTATTCTACCTCTTCTAGAGCTCATCTTCGTGCTCTCCATAGCTACTATCTCGTAGCTGTAGTGCACAAGGTTCTCTGCTTCTCTTGTGTAGCCTAAGTGGTAGAGAGCTAGCCTTAGCTGTGCTTGGGGTAATTTCTGCTCAGATGCTATAACGTTTATCACCCGGTCTGCGTTGAATTCTTTGAATTTCTTGAGTGTATAGGCTATGTCTCTTACTGTGTAGAGCGTTGTTCCATCGCTTCTACGTATTATTAGCGGCGGTATCTCTAGGTCTCTGTCTATCGTTAGCTTAATTCTTACGTCTAAGTCTTTAGCTAGTTGTCCAAGGTCTACGGCTATAGCTCCTTTGTGTACTAGTGCTAGCGGCGATGCTTCTAGCTTCTTCACAATCTCTTCTACTTCTCTACTCCAGACTAGATCGCTCTCCCAATCCCATATATCTACGCTTACACCGAACCTCGTTAATGTTTGCTTAAACCCTTCTATGCACATTGAAACAGCTTTCCTTACAACAGATTTAATCTGAGGGTCTCCGGATTCGTAAAGCTTCATTATCTTAGAGACCTCTTCATCTACGTCGAGATCCTTGAGCTTCTCCGCTATTCTATCGAAGATATCGGGGGCTTGTGATCTTAGTTTAGAGGCGTCTACTAGAAGATCGTCTAGTTCTTTCTGTATCTCCTTCTTCTCTTCGTCTCTCGTCGTTGCTTCTAGTTTCTTTTTCAAGTTCTTTATCTCTCCTACAACGTTTGTTATAGCGTATACCAGCCCTATCCAGTGGTCTGGCTTCATGTTATTCAAAGGCTCTGTATTCTCAAGGAGCGTTATGCCTAGAGTTAGTAGTGCTACTTGCCTACCTACGTCGTTTATGTAGAACCTTGTCTGTACGTAGTTCCCAGAGGCTTTTGTTATGTTCGCTATGAATTGCCCTAGAGCTGCGTTCCGGGCTGCCCCTATGTGGAGTGGGTGTAGAGGGTTCGCTGATATGAATTCTACAACGATTCTCTTGGGGTTGGGTTCTCTATACAATCCATAGTTTTCTCTACACTGCGTTAATGTTCTGAATGTAGCCTCTGTGAACCTTGCTCTGTCCAAGAGAATGTTTAGATATATCCCTGCGCATCTAGCTTCAGCTACAAAGCTACAGTTCCCTAAAGTTTTTACGATATCACTACACTGTTCAGCGTTTAAACCTATCCTCGGTAGTAGGATTGCTAGATCCCCGAACTCCTCTTTCGTTATCTCCATACCCTTTAGAATATCTTCTACAGCTAAGCTGAAGTTCAGCGCTATTGTTCTAGCTATACAGATTCTAGCATATTCGAAAGGATTACACATACTCATATCATGTTACACCAAACTGTACTAAAGGATCCTCAAAATCGTTTGGGAGAGGTTTACCTACTGAAACAATTTCTTCATATCTTTTCTCTAGGAATTCTATAAAAATCGGGCAGTTATCGAACTTACCGTCGTAAAGACACTTCTCACCCAGACGGAGGAAACAGAATTTCTTCTTCCTATCATAGAATGGACATATCTTGTGATGAAGCTTTGCACTCTTAATCATTTTCTGAATCCACTGCTTCTTGGAATCCTTTCCTTCCTCTCCCTTCTTTGGGGGAGCAGCCATAAGATCACCTCCAATACCCACTGTATACTTATCTAAATCTTTAGTTACGAAACAGCCCTAAAAAAGTATAGGTTAAGAAGATCGCTGAAGTATATTACAACAACTACCGCCACAGGAGTAATTATCTAGCAAGCTCTATATTTAGATAAATCTTGGTTTAAATAGAAAGGAAAACATATAAATAAGGAATTCGCGCTATGCGGACCCAATTACTCCCAGCCCCACCCCAAGCCGCCTCGGGCTATTGGGAGCGGTGGGCTCACCCCTCGGGTCTAACGACCCTCGGGGCTTACACCCCCACCCCATCAACCCCGTCTTCTACGGGAGCCCTCGTCCTAGACGGGAAACCCGTCTAGGAACGGCCGCCTCTTTTCGGGGAGGGGTTCCCGCTTAGATGCTTTCAGCGGTTACCCCCTACGGCGTGGCTACGCGGCCTACGCCCTACCGAACGACCGCTACACTAGAGGCCGCGGCGACCCGTTCCTCTCGTACTGAGGTCGCCTTCCCCTCAGGCGGCCCGCACCCCCCGTGGGTAGAGTCCGACCTGTCTCACGACGGTCTAAACCCAGCTCACGTTCCCCTTTAATGGGCGGGCAGCCCCACCCTTGGGGGCTGCTGCACCCCCAGGATGGGAAGAGCCGACGTCGATGTAGCAAACCGCGGGGTCGATGTGGGCTCTCGCCCGCGACGACCCTGTTATCCTCGGGGTAACTTTTCTGTCATGCCCGGCCCCCACCAAGGGGGCACGAGCGTTCGCTAGGCCACGGTTTCCCGGCCGGACCCCTTACTGTCAAGGGTCCGGTCAGGCCGGCTTTTGCCCTTGCACTCTACGGCGGAGTCCTGACCCGCCTGAGCCGGCCTTTGGGCGCCCGTGTTACCTTTTCGCGGGCGTGCCGCCCCAGCCGAACCGCCCACCCGACGCTGTCCCCCGGGCTGGCCCGGGGTAATCCCCCCAGGCCCCGGTGGGCGGTGTTTCATTGGCCCCTCAAGTAGACCCGGAGGCCTACCCACATGGGGTCCCGCCTACGCTATGCACCAGGACCCAGGGGGAAGCGCCGGGCTGCGGTAAAGCTCCACGAGGTCTTCTCTCCCTACGGGGGGATGCCGGCCTGTGCACCGGCTCCGTGGGCTTCACGGGGTCCCGGGCTGGGACAGTGGGGCCCTCGTTGATCCCTTCATGCGCGCCGGAACTTACCCGGCAAGGCATTTGGCTACCTTAAGAGGGTCAGAGTTACCCCCGGCCTTCAGCGGCGCTTCGCCGGGTTGAACCCCGGTTTCACGGACCGCCAGTGGCCAGGATTCGGCCCCCGTACTCACCCTTTCGGGCTAGCGGGGACCTATGTTTTTATTAAACAGTCAGGACCCCCTAGTCACTGCAACCTGCGGATCCAGGGGTATACCCCAGATCCGCAGGTACCCCTTCTCCCGAAGTTACGGGGCTAATTTGCCGAGTTCCCTAGCCCGGGTTAGCCCCCGCACGCCTTGGGCTCCTCACCCAGGGGCACCTGTGTCGGTTCTCGGTACGGACGCGGGGGATCGCTCCCTGTCCCCTTTTCATGGACCCCAGGGCACGGCCGAACCACCCTAACGGGTGGCCATTCCTCCCTTCAGCCGGTTCTCGCCTTTACGGCACTCCCCGGCCTTCGGGTAGTTAGCCAGGGTATGGCTACCCCGGTCGGCCTACCCCGAGGCGTCGGGGACAAAGCTTGCGTTACCGCACCTACCCCCGCGGCAGGGGAATGTTAACCCCTTTCCCTTTTGGCAGGTCCGAGTTACGGCCTACCTTAGGACCGGCTAACCCCCGGCTGACAAACGTAGCCGGGGAACCCTGGCCCTTCCGGCGGAGGGGGTTTTCACCCCTCTTTGCTGCTACTACCGCCGGGATCCGCACCCGAAGCGGGTCCACCGGACCTCACGGCCCGGCTTCTGCCCCACCTCGGCGCCCCCCTACCGGATTGGAACCGCATAGCGGTTCCACCCCGGGGTCTCGGCGGCCGGCTTAAGCCCCGACCAATCTTCGGGGCCCCGGGCCTCGGCGGGTGAGCTGTTACGCACTCCTTAGAGGATGGCTGCTGTTAGGCCCACCTCCCCGCTGTCTAAGGCCCGGGACGCCCTTTAAGATTGGCACTTAGCCGGCACTTAGGGGCCTTAACCCCGGTCTGGGTTGTTCCCCTCTCGGCACCCGAGCTTACCCCGGGTGCCCCACTCCCGCCATCTACGGGGCCTGCAGGTTCGGAGTTGGACCAGGAGTACTGACGGTCTTCCCGCCAGCCACCCCTGATCCGTCGCTCTACCCTGCAAGCCCCCTCCAGCGGGGCTGCGCTAAGACGCACTTCGGGGGGAACCAGCTATCACCGGGCTAGATTGGTCTTTCGCCCCTAGGCGGAGGTCATGGGAGCGAATTGCACGTCAGCACCCCTTCGGGCCTCCACCGGGGTAAACCCCCGGCTTCACCCTGCCCCCGCCTAGATCGCCCGGTTTCTGGTCTCACAGCCGTGACTCCGGGCCCTAACGGACCCCGCCCCTCACCAGCCTCGCGGCTGGTCGCGGGCCTGTCGGTTTCCCTACGGCTTCGGGGTTAACCCCCTTAGCCTCGCCACGGCTGTGAACTCCCCGGCCCGTGTTTCAAGACGGACGGCGCGACCCCGGTCCGCTCCCCTCGTACTCCCCAGTCACCCGGGTTTCCTTCGGAGAACATCAACCCTTTCAGGCCGCGCCGTGATTAGCCGCCCGATTTCAGGCTCTTTTCACCCCCCTTCCGGGGTGCTTTTCAGCTTTCCCTCACGGTACTTAGTTCGCTATCGGTCTCGGGACGTATTTAGCCTTGGGGGTTGGTGCCCCCAGGTTCCCACGGCAGAACCAAGCCGTGGTACTCTAGTTGCTCGCCTCGTCCCCCTGTGGTTTAGCCTACGGGGCTGTCACCCTCTACGGCGGGGCTTTCCAGCCCACTTCGGCTACCACAGGACGGGCCCATCATCGACGAGCAACCTCAACACCACATCCCCCAGCGGTTATCCCGTTGAGGTTTGGTTTGGGCTTCTCCCCTTTCGGTCGCCCCTACTCAGGGAATCCCTAGTGGTTTCTCTTCCTCCCCCTACTAAGATGTTTCCGTTCGGGGGGTTCCCCTCCGGTACTCCCAGGAAATACCCGGTTTCCCGGATACCACGGGGTGAATCCCCGTAGTAGGAATTCCCATTCGGGGATCCCGGGTTCAACGGCTGCCTGCGCCTTCCCCGGGCTTATCGCAGCTTGCCGCGCCCTTCCTCAGCGCCCGAGCCGAGCCATCCCTCGGGCGGCTTCTTGCTGCTTGGGGCGGGGCTGGTCTAAGCTGGGACCGCATAGCGCTCATCGTGTAAAAAGCACCACTCGCGCACTTAGCCCAGAACCCCGGTATAGGGAGGTTCTGGGCCGCATTTAAGGTGTCTCTCCCAGGCTCAGAACTTCACACAGCACGCTACCACCACCCATGTTAGGAGGTGATCCAGCCGCACCTTCCGGTACGGCTACCTTGTTACAACTTCTCCCCCCTTGCGGAGGGAGAGTTCGACCCACCCCAGCCTAGGGTTACCCCTAGGTAAAGTGAGCCTCACTCTCCCTCCGCTCGGGTGGAGCGATGGGCGGTGTGTGCAAGGAGCAGGGACGTATTCACCGCGCGATGTTGACGCGCGGTTACTAGGGATTCCACGTTCACGAGGGCGAATTTCAGCCCTCGATCCCAACCACAGCGGGGTTTCAGGGATTGCCTCCCCCTTTCGAGGTCGGCACCCGCTGTCCCCGCCATTGTAGCCCGCGTGCAGCCCGGGGGATTCGGGGCATGCTGACCTGCCGTGGCCCCCTCCTTCCTCCGCCTTATCGGCGGCAGTCCCCCCAGTGTGCCCCCAGCCCGGAGGCTAGGGTAGCAACTGGGGGTGGGGGTCTCGCTCGTTACCGGACTTAACCGGACGCCTCACGGCACGAGCTGGCGACGGCCATGCACCTCCTCTCAGCGTGTCAGGCAAGGTCTTTAGCCTGGCCATCATCCTGCTGTCGCCCCCGGTAAGATTCCCGGCGTTGACTCCAATTAAGCCGCAGGCTCCACCCCTTGTGGTGCTCCCCCGCCAATTCCTTTAAGTTTCAGCCTTGCGGCCGTACTCCCCAGGCGGCGGGCTTAACGGCTTCCCTGCGCCACTGGGCGGGCTCAAAGCCCGCCCAACAGCTAGCCCGCATCGTTTACAGCCGGGACTACCCGGGTATCTAATCCGGTTCGCTCCCCCGGCTTTCGCCCCTCACCGTCGGGCGCGTTCCAGCCGAGCGCCTTCGCCACTGGTGGTCCTCCCAGGATTATCGGATTTCGCCCCTACCCCGGGAGTACCCTCGGCCTCTCCCGCCCCCTAGCCTGGCAGTCCCCCCGCCTGCCCCCGGGTTGAGCCCGGGGATTTCAGCGGGGGCTTGCCAGGCCGGCTACGGGCGCTTTAGGCCCAATAATCGTCCCGACCACTCGCGGGGCTGGTATTACCGCGGCGGCTGACACCAGACTTGCCCCCCGCTTATTCCCCCGCCTTTTTGCAGCGGGGAAAAGCCCCTCTTCGGGGCACTCGGGGTGACCCCGTCACGGTTTCCCGCATTGCGGAGGTTTCGCGCCTGGTGCACCCCGTAGGGCCTGGGCCCTTGTCTCAGTGCCCATCTGGGGGCTCCCGCTCTCACGGCCCCTACCCGTCTTCGGCTTGGCGGGCCGTTACCCCGCCAACTACCATGATAGGCCGTGGCCCCATCCTCGGGCGGTCAGACCTTCATAGCGGTCTGACCCTTTTGGGGAAGGGGCCTTCCAGACCCCTTCACCTATCGGGGATTAGTCCCAGTTTCCCGGGACTATCCCCGTCCCGAGGGTAGGTTAGCCACGTGTTACTCAGCCGTACGCCACGCCCTGCACTTGCAGGGCGTTCGACTTCCATGGCTTAGCCTCACCCCGATAGCGGTCGGGTCCGGCAGGATCAACCGGAGCCGCGGCCGCAAGGCCGCGGGGCGGTGGTAGCATGCTGTTATGTGATCTGAGCCTGGGAAAGACACCCTGTGAGACCCGACCTTCCCAAGTTATAAAACTTGGGTTGGATCGGGTCCCCATTCGACAGGATTTTGGTGCACCAAGCTTATTCCCGCGGCTGGAGTCCAAGCCTTTCATTCGCGGAATATACTCCGCGTCCAGCTTTGCCGCCGGACCGCGGGATGTGATGCGCAATATAGTTTTTGGTGTGTAGAACTTTATAAGCTTTATTATACATGGTTTGAGAAATTACATCTTTGGGATGCATGTTAGTTATTTTGAGTTAAACATAGAAAGGTTTAACATAGTTAAGGTAACTAAGTTACAATACTATGTTTATGCACAAGCTTAACCACTATCCATCGCTGAGCTGATGACATCTATAGCTAGAGGCTTAGTCACAACTACACTACTATACAGTGTATATAGGATATAAGCTTTGAGTGTAGAAAAGCTGGGCAACAGAGTAGAGTCCACTAGGTATAAATCATGGGCCACGAAGAAGATTACACTTGTGGATGGTTACTACGATGCACTGTCTGTGGATCTACATGGGTTTTAGAGGTAAGCTTCGATATCAGAGATACGAAGAAGTTATACCATTACTGCCCTAAGTGCAAACGAAACACATTTCACGAAGTGCTAGCTAGAGTAGATGAGAAACCAGCTAAATAGCTAAGGCGATTAACGTTTTTAACCCACAATAAACTACGAAAAATATTCATTGGTTGGGCCGGTAGCTCAGCCTGGAAGAGCGCTCGGTTTGCACCCGAGAGGTCCCGGGTTCAAATCCCGGCCGGTCCACCAATATCCTCATAAAAAACTCTACTAACCCTTTCACAAATAACTATCTATCTTTATTATCATAGGCACTAAATACCACTCGAACTCTGAATCTCTATTCTAAGCTAAAAAGAATGACAATAATATTGTATTTATTAACATATTACATATAATGAACCACATTACATTAAATGCTCAAGCGATTAACTCTATATCTATGGTTCATGAGATTATTAAAAGGTTATAAGCTTAAGGAGCCTTCCCTATCTCTGGAAGCTAAGAATATTAGAGCATTTACAACACATAAAGTTTGTTCAACATCGTTGAATAATATCAAAGAGTTGACACTTTTACCTACAGATAACGAAGGTTATAATGTGAACTCTATTCCAACTATTTACAAGTATATAAACTCACCATCGTGAACAAACCATTGATAAACCTTACCTACTATACGAAAGAATACTCTTACTACGACTTAGCTGAATTTGCTTTAGTGTAATAAAGCTTGCTATCCAAATATGTTTGATTCAAGCAAAGTAAATATAGCATGTTGCATAACCTTACCTAATGGGTAAGTGTTTACTACTGTTTCTCGGTAAATAATAGTTCACAGCTTTTCATCTTCACAAATTCCAGCTCCCCACCATCTATTTCTCAATGGCCCTTCAAGCCTTCTCGCTGCAGAGCATCACCCCCAGTTGCCTAGAGGTTCACCACTCAGCAGATCCCTGAAACCCGAGGTAACCGTAGAATACATTAACTAAGTATTGTTTACAAGTTTTTTGTAGAGATTCTAAGCATCATCATACATTAAAACTTAAGAAAGCTTACATATCAATAAATATGAACACTACAGGTGATCACGAAAACAGAAACAAACCAGCTTTTACATGAAGAGCTATGTAGATAAAACATTGAGAGTAAATGAAGATATAGCTACAGATTGCTGAGCTATAGGATAGGAATAGACCTTTGCACTCTTAGTTTGATATAACATTGTGAATTGTTGGTGCGGGGGGTGGGATTTGAACCCACGCAGGCCTACGCCAGCGGGTCTTGAGCCCGCCCCCTTTGGCCGAGCTCGGGCACCCCCGCACCGCGTTTTCGTGTCTATATATCGTGGTTACAGTATGGAGGTTTATAAGTATGATCAACTTTGGCTTTGGAGAACTTGGTGGGCCCGGGGGGATTCGAACCCCCGACCTCCCGGTTATCAGCCGGGCGCTCTACCAGGCTGAGCTACGGGCCCTCAATGTATCTTTGTTGTGGGTCTAGTTAAAAACCTTATAACGTGTATCCCATGGGCTTTCCATATCCGCGGCTTTAGCTCTACAATGGTTCATCATCTTTCAGGCCGCCCATCGACCATCATCAGCCTTTGCGGTACTATATCTGTATGTTTTTGTTAGGGTAATAGCTTTAGATGGTGCTTATCTGTTTTTGGTACTGTATTTAATATGGTATTACAGGTGTTGAAATTGTTTTAGGGTTACAATGCCTAGGATTGATCTAGGTAAAGCGCCACCTGAGATAGATAGGTCTAATTCGATTAACGCTGTTGAAGTTTTTTTAACTGCTTTAGAAGCAGCTGGAGCCGATGAAAAGACTGTTAAAAGCTATCGAGCAGCTCTATACGATTTCTTTACGTTCTTGAACTGGAAACCTGCTAAAGAGGTTACTCTTAACGATTTTTATTCGTGGAGAATTGAAAGGCTTAAGAATGGTTTCCCTAATGCTAAGTATAGCGACAAACGTTCTAGAGAAGCTACTCTATACTACTACACTCTATTTATAAAGAGGTTCTTCGAGTGGCTAGGCATAAATCTATCCATCCCCTCGGTCAAGAGACCTAGAAAAAGAGACATACCTGTGCTAAAACCTGAGGAAGTAGTTAAACTTTTCAATGTTGCTAGAGATCACATCGATCTACTTATCCTATCGCTACTCCTTGAAACAGGGCTTAGAGCTGAAGAAGCTCTCAGCTTAACATTCGAAGATGTAGATTTAGCTTCTAGAGAGATAAAGGTTAGAAACGCTAAGTACGATGAAATCCGAACAGTATTCATAGGGGATTTAACAGCCTACATACTCTCCCAAGTAATAGCTTTCAGAAAGCCTTTGCCTAGCGAAAGAGTTATACCTCTAAGCTATAGTGGGCTTTACAAAAGATTGAAAAGCTTAGCTAGGAGAGCTGATATAGATGTTAAGAAAGTTAGACCCCATATATTTAGACACACCTTTGCCACTGAAGCACTTAAGAAAGGCCTAAACATTGTCTCACTTCAACAACTCCTCGGGCATAAGGATCTGAAGACTACTCAAGTATATCTTCACATGCTAAAAGAAGATGTAAAAACTCAGTACTTAAGAATCTTTGGAGCTATGAACGTCTATACTCAGCCCCTGTTACAACAGCCCCAGTATACCCTATCCTACCCCAACGTACCTATACCCCAGGTTCCGAACCAGATACAACCCCCTCCACTCTACCAACAAGCTCAACATATCCCTGTAACACAGCATAACCTACTACAAAATGTACAACAATCCAATCAGCAGGAGAAAACATGCCCCCAATGCCATTCTCAGATACCTGCAACAGCAAGATTCTGTCCATACTGCGGAGCTAGAGTTAGCTAGCTAAGATACTAAGTGAATTTAAAGGAGAAAAAGAGGTGTTTAAAACTAGTTCTATAGCTACTTGACCCTTAGTCTAGATTTCCATCGAAATTCTGGGAGCCTATTAAGCTATACCTACCCTCTTCATCAACAACAACTATGCCTTCACTTACTAACCTCATTAAACACCTCCTAATTTTATCTTCACTAGCTATACCAGCTAGCTTAGAGTGTATATCCTTAATAGTCTTAGGCTCAGATTTCAGCATATCTAGAACTATATTTCTAAGCTCGCTTTCATTAGGTGCCATAGCTACAACAATCTCTGTATCCTCGTATAAAACTTTCAGCTTTAGATCTTTATCTAGTTCTAACAGGTTGTATTTCCCATCGATTATCTGAGCTTTTTTAGACATTTACTAGTTCACCTAAGGGTCACGATATACAGGAACTCGTTTGGTTTGATTTGTTCTCAAATACAGCTTATATATTTATTGGTAGAAACAAGTATATCCAGTAACAACAGCTCAACATCAACTCAAAAACTTAGATTAAATATTCTAACCTAAGCTCTATTAGACGCTCACCTTTAAGATTTTCATAAATATAAGCTTTAAATTTAAATAGATCAGGTGTGTATAGCTATGCCTTGTCCATGGTATCAATACGGTCTATGTACATCACCAAAACTACCTGAGCCAACAGATGCTGTTGTTGCTGTTGATAGATGTAATTCTGAAGATCTATTCGTTAACTGTATATATTACGAAGAAACTGCGAAGAGTACAGGTAGAAGAACTTCTTCTACAAGAAGAGAGAAAACAAAACTATACTTACCCATACATGCAATTCCTCCACAACTTGAATGTTCATGCCCTGAATGCGAAGCTAGTACAACTGAAAATAGTTTTAAAGTTGTTTACTGCAAAATTCTAGATAGATACTTAACACGTTACGAAGTTTACACCTGTAGTAGATACTGGAGAGAGTGTCCCTATAGATATCTTCAGCTATAGCTCTATACATACCTACTGCAGATAGCTAGAAATCCTGTTTAGATGAAAACCCAAGGATTTATGAAGAATATCCTCTACATCAATAAAAGGTTTACTCTTTTAAATAAAATATCTATGTATGAACTTTGAAAATTATTCTTGTATATAGTCTGATGAAATGTGAATAGGTATGATTACGCTCATCTCTGTTAGAAGCTATAACAAGTATTTGTTAGTTCTATGTTTTACCTACTCTATAGATTTAGTGGATACCTAGCTACGCCTACAATACATCCGAACGTATCTTTAAACCATTGGTATTCATCAATATCAAGCGGTAATACAACGAATTTAGCACCTTTCTCTAGAGCTAGTTTCTCTAGTCTATCTATCTCTGGATGATCTTCGCATACGATTAGCTTCTCTATAGCTCCGTGGTCTAGAGCTTTCTCAACATCTTGTAAACCGTAGATAGCGTATCCATCGTCTCTAGCTATATGGAGTTTAAATTCTTCAATTGTATCCACAACTTCTACAAACTTGTGCTTCGTAAGCAGATCCTTCGCCTTCATAACAACTTCTCTCAGCCCTACATAGCCTTGATATGAAACATCTATAGGCTCTCCGATTATCAGCTGCCTAATTCTATAATCCAGGTTACCAGCCTCTTTTAGGAAATCCTGTTTTGCGTAACCAGGGCCTGCGATTATAACCCCTTTAAGTTTCTTCTCCTCGATTAGCGGTATAAAGTAGTTGTTAGCTTTCTCTGCAACATGTTTATAGAATTCTTCGACCATCTGCTCTATAATTCTATCAAATCTTCTCTGGCTCTGACCACCTTTATGATGTTTACCAGGTATATACCACTCTATCTCATCTAAAACCTGTACACCTGAAGGTTTCAGCAAACCTATTGTTGCTTCATCTCTCTCTATAATTATTATCCCGTATACATCTTGTTCCTCAACCATAGGCTCTAGGAACTCTGTATGAAATTCTTTATCTGTTCTATAGAAGAATACAGGTACAGGATCAGGTGGTGATAAAACTATAGCTATGTTATCCTCTGTATCCTCATTTATACCGCAGAAAACTGCCAACCCATTCTTAGGTACTTGCCTTATCATTGTGAGTCTATCTATAGCAGCTGATAAAGCCCATTGAACAGCTTCTCTTGTTTTTTTAAGCTTTATGTTCTCGGTTATAGCGAGCTCTTGTCTAAGAAGGTTAACAACTTCGCTTATAGGCCTCCCAGGTGGTACATAGAGACTTAACAATGTTGTTGCATGAGCTCGCCACTTCTTAAGCTCTTTAATAATTTGTTTAAGAGTTCTTCTATCAATCGATAGCTTTTGCTCCCATTCACTAAAGATAGTTCACCTAACCCACCTACGCACAGGTGTAGATATCATTAGTGTTCTTAAACTTAAATATTAGTAAGCTTAAAAACTTTTCGGCAAGTACACATATCTGCACCACTGATTAAATAATTTGGTTCAGGTGCTGTTCTAGTGTATAACCATTCTATTGAAGATCAAGACCTGGGCATAGACGCTTATCCTCGTTTAGTTAAAGCTATTGATGAGAACATCACCGAGAAAATCACTTTAGAACATGATATCTCTAACACTAAAGGCCCGAGATCTAGATTTGTTGAAGCTATTCTACTACTTCTCTACGCTAGACCTATGAGGAGCTCAGAAATAGCGAAAATAATAGGTAAAAACAGTAAACTAATTAGTAGTTACCTAAGTTACTGGAAAACCCGTGGATATGTAGGTTATAGATCTGGCTACTGGACTCTGACGAAGCAAGGAGAGGAATACGTTAAGATCCTTATAGAATCCCTAGGCGTTCCAGTGCTATCGCCTCAGGCTGTGGTTTTGTTAGCCCACAAACTGATAAGCGAACAGGTACAGCCGACAATAAATAACTGGGCTCAGCTAAAGAGGAATCAGCAAGAGACAGAAATACAGCAATTCGCTGTCAGTAAATCCGGTTCAAAAGTGGGTAAACAAACCCAACAAGTTCAACCATCAGTACTACAGAGAGCTCTAAACTGTGTTACAAAAATACTAGAATCAAAAGATCTTCTAGAAGATGAGATGACAATACTAAATCACTTAATAAAGCACTACATAGAATGGGGAAGCACATATCTATACCTAGACCAGATATCTGAAGAACTCCATTACCAAGTGCAGGAGCTAATGACAATACTTAGGAAACTCCAATCAAAAAGGCTTCTATACCTGTACACCGATAGAAGATTCGGTATAAGGGTAGGCCTTGGCAAAAGCTTTAAACAGTTATTAGATCAATGTATTTCTAAACAGTGATAACCATAACTCTTTATTAAAACCTTCTAGTATAATCCACTATTACATCTTCTACAGAATCTCTTTTAGGCATTCGAAATCTGCTACTCCGAAAATTCAATTAAATAGATTTATATATCTCTTAAATATACATTTTATTGATTAATCTTTATACAAACTTCTCATATACAGAGTTTTAATGTAGGTTTTTCTTTGTAGTTGTAGTAGATATTCTTAAAAGGTATCGTAATCTGTTTTCCAGCCATGTTCACCAATAAGTGGGACAAAGATACAAGGTATGGAGTATTTTGTGCTGATTCTTCCCGAGGGATCCTTTGTTACTATCTGTAGTATTTGTTCGTATCGTGAACCTACAGGTATAACTATTAACCCGCTTGGAGAGAGTTGTTCTATCAATGGCTCTGGTATTTTTGGTGCCGCTGCTGTTACGAGTATTCTATCGAATGGGGCGAACTCCTTCAATCCTTTACTTCCATCTCCAACATATATCGTTATGTATTCTAGGAGGTGAGGTACTCCTCGGTTTAGATTAGTTAAAGCGTTTTGAGCTAGCTCAGGTATTCTTTCAACTGTATATACATGTCCACCTCCTTTAGATACTATATAGGCTAGAATAGCTGCTTGGTAACCTGAACCTGTACCTATCTCTAGAACTTTATGGTGTGGTTCTACCTTCAGTTCTTCGGTCATTATAGCAACCATATGGGGAGCGCTAATGGTTTGTCCATAGCCTATGGGTAATGGATGGTCTTCGTAAGCATAATCACGTAGAGGTTCAGGTATGAAGTGTTCCCGCGGTATAGCGAGGAATGCTTCTTCAACTAGCTTGCTTTTTATTAAACCGCCTAGCTTCAAGTATTTAACAAGTTCAACTCTATGACGATAAGATCTATCGTTCATAAATGTAACCTTTAATACAGCTCTACACATCTTAGTGTACTAGTAGCTTTACTAAGGTATTATCCTTATGCTGTACATATCCATACCTATGTATAGAGACAGAGTTACAGCTAGAGGTCATAAAGCAATAAAAGCTCTACATCCTACAACATTCGAGCTTACAAAAGATAGTTATTTAACAGAAAGAGGAGATTGTATAATAGGTGTAAACCTCGATAAAGCTGTATCAGAGCTAGACCCATATCTTAGGAATGCTTTAAAGAGAAGATCGTCTATCGCAATACTAGTTCTACAGGTTGAAAACATTGTAGATATAGCTATAGCCCAAGGACATGAAAACCTTATTTTAAGCGATAGCAGGAGGATAATAGTAAGAAGGAGTAGCTACATAGATCCTGCAACTCTTGCAGTAAATGCGAATAAAAGTTCTAGAAATATTAGGAGAGACCTAGTTGATAAGCTTAAGGATCCTAGCACCATCTTGACAATGGATATATACGTCTTCGACCTTGGTCAAGTAATAAAGTTTTGAATTGAAACCCATGCAATCGATGTTATACTTGTTTCAAATCGTAAAGCTTTTGAACTTCGAATATAGGAGATGTATATGATAACTATATAGAGCGGAGCTCTAGATGAGAATGGGCGTTGTAGTTAAACGCGGTAGTGAGCTTTCGTATAGAGTTGCAAAAGAGGTGCTTAGCTATGGGTACAACGTTCTAGGGTTAGAGATGTTTTTAGATGAGGAGCTCTCCAACGAGATTCAATGGAATAAGTTATTCCGCTTAGGCTTCGACAAAGTCGATTTCCTGATAGTTATAGGAGGGGATGGGACTCTCTTTAGAGCCATCCAGAGGTTAAAATCTTTCGAAACACCTATAATAGGTATAAAGACTGGTAGAAGAGGGTTCCTTCTAGATGTAGACCCCCGAGAAGCACTAGATAAACTGAAGAAACTTGTTGAAGGTCTATACACAGTTCACGAATATATGTTGCTTAAGATAGAACCAAGTACTGGAGAGCAATTCTACGCATTAAACGATGTCATCGTAGCTAGCTTAAGGGATACCCGCTCTACAATAATCTCTCTAGAGGTTTATGTCGATAACGATCTCCTCTATAGTTTAGACGGCGATGGAGTTATAGTCGCTACACCTGTAGGCTCTACAGCCTACACCTTCTCTGCAGGTGGACCTGTTGTAGATGAAAATCTTGAAGCACTAATTATAACCCCTCTGGCACCTCTACAAACCAATGCTAAACCTGTTATACTATCACCAAGAAGAGTTATCAAGATTATTCACCTAAGCGATTGGGAGAAAGCGGTCTGTGCACTAGATGGCGATGTGAAGTTTAAGCTTGGTAAAGGAGACAAGATCTCTATAAGTAGAGCTAGTACAGGTGTTAAAATTGTCAGATTCAATAAATTTACAACACTTAAACGACTCAAGGTATGCGACTTCTAGTAGAGATAAAAAAATTGTGTATATATTTGATACAGCTGCTTTTCTTTCAGCTCTACAGCTACATATATATATAGGAGATATCGTTACAACACCAAGTGTTGTTGAAGAGGTTAAAGATAGCGAAAGTGTGTTAAGGCTAGAAGTGGCTTTAGCTATTGAAAGGTTTAGAGTTGAAACACCTGAACCTAGGTATATAGAGAAGGCTAAAAACATTGCTAAAAATAGGAAGCTTCTCGATAAGCTTTCGCAGACAGATTTAGAGGTAATAGCGTTAGCTTTACAGTATAGAGATAGAGGTTTCAAACCTACTGTACTTACAGATGACTATGATATCCAAGCTATACTCAAACTAGTTGGTATTGAGTTTAAATCTGTTAAAAACATCGGTATAAATAGGGTTTAGCATATCTTAACAAGTTTTGCTATAAAGTAGCCTGGGGTATCATGTATATGGGGATGGAATCTCACATAGGCATAGCCGTACCTAGAGGATGATATACCTCTAGAGCTTCTAGATATTTTAATAGGTTCGGTCTCGAAACATCTTTCTTCTTCTAGAAATTTCTCTACAATATCTTCGTTTTCCTCAGCAGTTACTGTACATGTTGAATAGACTAGTACACCACCTTTCTTAAGTATTTTTGAAGCAGACCTCAGGAACTGGATCTGATAAGCTGCAGCATTCAATACATCGCTATACGTTTTTCTATCGAATAGCTTAGGTCTAACACCTAGAGCAGTACAAGGAGGATCTACAATAACTCTATCTGCTTTAACCCAGCTAAAGTCTATGTGTAGATACCTCGAGTCTACTTTCCATATCTCTACAAAAGATGTATGCCCAAGTCTTTCAAGTTCCTCAACCATAGACTTAAGACGTTTCTCAGAGTGATCAAAAGCAAGAACTTGTGCTCTTCCTTTGGTTAACTCAACTATATGTCCTGTCTTCCCTCCAGGAGCAGCACAAGTATCAATAACAAGTTCACCTGGTTTAGGATCTAAAACTCTTGTAGCATACATAGCGGGTAAACTCTGGGGATATACCAAGCCTTCTAAGTACTCAGGCAAGCTTCTAATCGGGGGAACACTGTAGATAGGTAGAGATATTTCTACAGCTAACCCTTTACGTTTTCTAATCATCTCTAAACAATCCATAACCGCGATGCCCTCACCCACAGCAATACCATTTTCAGCAACTACTGTAACTTCATCGCCTCTCTTGATATTCTCTGAACACCTGATGACACCTGGGGCATATAAATGAGAACCCATGTAAACAGATTCAGCTGCGTATTTATCGACAATAATGATCTTATCCCTCAATACAACATTGTTAGGACCTTTAACAGGTATGTATATAGCTTCTTCAAGTTCTTCATCTCTAAAAACCTCTACACCTCTAGACCTAAGCCTATCGATAACAACGCTAGGGGAGATCTTCATCATGTTAACACGTAGATAGTATCTACTCCCAGGCAAAGCAAGAGACTTTAATAATGTTCCAACATCACTACTATACACACGTGCTAAAGCCTTCAGCAAATCATTATCATAGAGTAGCACTGTTTCTCACACTCTTAATCAACAAGACTAATAAAACCGGTAATCTAGCTTCTAAAACTTGGGTATCTTAGATTTTAAAAAGTGCCGGGGTGGCCGAGCGGTCCAAGGCGGTGGGCTCGAGACCCACTGGGGGTCCACCCCCACGCGGGTTCAAATCCCGCCCCCGGCGCCACCTTACAAACCTTTGTATTAAATATTAAAAATGGCAACAGTTTCTACATTCTAAGAGTGATCAGTAGGTCGCTATAGATCTCTTCTGATAGCTTAAATCCATATTGTACAGATAGGTACTGTTTCCTCAACTCTATAACCTTTACTTTTACCTCTTTAGGATCTTCTCTATCTATAAGAACTTCTCTGACGAGTTTCGCTACTTCCTCGAAATCTTGTTCCATCATACCGAATCTAGTCATCTCTTGAACTCCGAACCTCAGCCCGCTAGGGTTGTTTGGGTCGAGGGAATCCCATGGGAGGAGATTCTTGTTAGCAATAATGTTTGCTTCTTCGAGAAGCTTGACTGCTTTAGCTGCTGGGCAATGTTTACGTATGTCAACTAATACTATATGAGAGTTTGTATAGCCTAGGTGTTCAGCTACAACGTTAAACCCTTCAGCAGCTAAGCTTTCAGCAAATCTTTTCGCGTTTCTAATAATCTGTTCTGCGTAGTTTTCACCGAAGTACATCATCTCGATAGTTGTTATAGCAAGTGCTGGTAACCTATGTAGATGATGGTTGCTTACAAACCTAAGGACATTGTTTGATACAAGCTTGTATAGATCAGTGTTATCGATCATTATTACCCCTCCCTGAGGGCCGGGAAATGTCTTATGGGTAGACGCTGTAACTACATCAGCTCCTTCGTGAATAGGGTTAGACCATTTCTTACCAGCTATAAGCCCTAGTACGTGAGCTACATCGTGAACAACTATTGCACCAATACTTCGAGCTATATCAGCTATAACTTTAGTTGGGTGTGGGAATAGGTAAGCTGATGCACCTAGAACTACAAGCTTTGGTTTCTCAGACTCTATAATTTTTCTAGCAGCATCTACATCTATATTCCAAGTATCGATATCGAAGGGAATCTCAATGGTTTTTATTCCTAGAGCACCTAGAACCCCTTTCTCCGTATGGGATATATGGGCTCCAGCCTGGATAGATACAACAGCAGCTTTATCACCATGAGTAGCGATCGACGAAAATGTTATAGCATTAGCAATAGTACCACTGATAACCCTAGGCTCAATAAATTCTACACCGAATAGTTGGGACATCAAGTTTTGAACTAGAACCTCGATCTCATCAACGTATAGTAGCCCCTGGTAATACCTTCTACCGGGTTTCCCCTCAGCATACCTATGCATCATATCGCTAAGGTAGACAGCTTCAGCAAGAGGAGACATAATGTTTTCCGATGCTATAAGGTTTATAGTTTCAAATCTTCTCCAGCTATTATGCTTCTTAACAAGGCTAACTACATGATGTACAAGATACGGATACAGCGCCGATTGTAACCACCATTCAAACTACTCTAATGACAGGACATATAAATGTAACTATACATAAGCTAAGCAAAAACAGAGAAGTACTGATCTAATTTTAGATTTTAAAAAATTGTTTTGTTTTTGTTTTTTGTGTTATCCGCATTCTGGGTAGTCGTCTGGTACTTTTGCTCTAAAGTATTTTCCTGTTGCTGGGTCTTGGAATAATCCTATTTTAACTCCTTTCCTACCTCTAGGTGCTAAACTCCAAACTT
>Ga0272445_1000678_pt1 | contig 30232 bp, 29 predicted proteins | sample YNPCB0031_FD_194404 | JGI IMG/M metagenome (GOLD analysis project Ga0272445, IMG submission 194404) | Hot spring sediment microbial communities from Yellowstone National Park, WY, United States - YNP-CB-003-1 | ecosystem: Environmental > Aquatic > Thermal springs > Hot (42-90C) > Sediment... | reverse complement strand
TCTTCCCACTTAGCTCCGATGGGATAGCCGCAAGTAAAGCATCTTACGGGAATTATCAATGTTTTCACCTGTAAGACTTTTGCCTAAACCTCCTTGCACTATACCTCATCCATTTCTCGGGCTCTGTTCTCCTCGGGTCTCCTGCAAGCATTGTCCTGTCATATTCATTGAATAGCCGCTTTATTACAGGATTTTCAAAGAACATCATTATACCCCTAGCAACAGCTGTTCTAACTGCATAAGCCTGGGCCATGACGCCCCCTCCCTGAACGCTAACATTTATATCTATGGAATTTCTAAGCTCTTCGCTTAGCAATAGCAGAGGCTCTAGCATTTTCTGCCGTGCTAGTTCTATTGGGTAAAGCTCTACAGGAACACCATTAACTCTATACAACCCCCTACCATGAGTTATGACAGCCCTTGCAACAGCTGTTTTCCTCTTACCATAGCTTAAAACATATTTTTTACCACTTATTATCTGAGGGTATGCTCCCAAAACCTTTAACTCTGCCTCCTGCTGCGACATCTACACTACACCCCGGGGCTCCAACCCAATGCCTTTGCAAGCTCTGCTAGCGTCATGTATTTTGACGCTTTTCGAACATTTATTGAGAGGTCTACAACTCTCACCAAAACTTTATTACTGAAATCAGGAGGTAGACCTATGTAAGCCTTTACATTCTTAAGCAGTTTTAAGCGCCTATTAGGATTCTTGGGCAGCATATTTCTCACAGTTCTCTTAAATAACGTAACCGGATTGCGAGGTCTATGAATGGCATGCCTGTACGGGTTTTTATGAGTCTTTACCTCAAATAGCAACTTATAGCCCTCAATAACCCTCTTTCTATTTCCAGTTAAAACAGCTTTTTCAACATTTACAACATGCACCTTTACGCCTAGCAATAAGAGCTTGGCAACAGTGCTTGCCAACCTACCTAAAACCATTGAATCAGCGTCTATAACAATCTCAGCGGGTTTTTCAGCTAAAACCCTTGTAAAGACTTCTTTCGACGTTACTTCGACTACGCTCATATGATTATCTTCACCCCACTTCCACTAGGATTTTCATTAACAAGCTCAAGAATGTGCATAGCCCTTCCATTAGCAGCCTTAATCTTCTCTATAGCTTGTTTAGAAAAGGCTATTGCTGCTACCGCCACTCGATGATTTAGCTTGCCTACTCCCAAGACCTTCCCAGGGACGATCACTACATCGCCATCCTTAGTTAACCTATTTATTTTATAAATATTCACAGCAACTCGCTTTCGCGCAGATCTTTCAAGAAGCTCAGCTACATACCTCCATATTCTCGCCTTATTAACTCTAGCAACCTTTTTCAACTGCCTAATGGTCTTCCTCAATATGTAATTTGTGGGGCCTGTTCTTCTCAAGACTTAACACCCTTCTTTACCTTCTCAACAAAGTTGTGCAGAGCCTCCAAGTCTCTGCGTAAGAGCTCTAGGGATAGCCTAATTATAGTTTCTGGTTCTAGAGCACCACTGGATTCCACCCTTAAAATGTTTTTATCCACAATGTTAACAACATCTATAGCCTTAACAGGACACACATTTACGCACTGCTTACATATTATACAATCGAGTGCTCTCTCTACTTTAACCCTGCCTCCATCTACCTTAAGCACTTTCTTAGGGCAAACTTCAACGCACTTTCCACATAAGTTGCAAAGCTCTTTATCTATCTTTATCTCAGCAACATTTCTAGCTATAGCAACTGTTGCAGGACTCCACTTAGCGTGCTCTAAACCCCTTCCAATCCTAGCCCTTAGCTCTAGAGATATGCGCTGCCCTGGCGCTAGTATAACAATAGGAATGTTATCGTATACAGGCTTTACATGAGGATCCTCAGACTTTATCTCACTTGAATATACTGTGACTTCCTCGTCGTGGGCCTCGGCCTCGAGATACATGCTCACAAAGCACTTATCACATACCTCTTTCGGAGGCTTCTCTTCAGAATCAAGTGAGCACTTTTCACATAGCATTACATCAACAGAAAGAAGCTTATCAACACTTTCCTCACTTCTAAGAGGAATCATAGCAAGCCTGTGTGCAAGCATTTCATCAAACATTGCTGAAGTGTTAACAACTACCGTTACCTCGTCTATAGCGTAAGTAGGCACCTTGGCTAGGGAGTAGCGCCTAATAGAGTTCAGAATAGGTAGGGGAAACCCGTCTAAGTAAAGCTCGAGGGCTTCAGAGCTCCACTCCCTAACCTCTACAACCAATACCTACACCCTTCTACCACGCCTACCACCAGGCCTTCTCGTAGTGTCGTGAGGAATTGGAGTTGCATCCTCAATTCTTCCAATAATAAACCCTGCTCTAGCCAAAGCCCTTATAGCTGCCTGTGCTCCTGGACCAGGTATCTTAGGGCCGTGGCCTCCTGGCGCCCTTACCCTTATGTGAATAGCTGTAACTCCCTTCTCCATGGCCTCCTGAGCAATCCTGTAGGCAACCATCATAGCTGCGTATGGGCTTGGCTTTTCTCTATCCGCTCTTACAACCATGCCTCCAGAGCCCCTAGCTACAGTCTCAGCCCCGCTGATGTCTGTTATGTGCACAATTGTGTTGTTGAAGGAGGAGTATATGTGTGCAACACCCCACTTCAACTCTCTGCTGCTAAACGACACCATATATCACCTTAAGCTAACTAGTAGGGGTTGCAACGGCCTTTGTGTATGGTGAAGTTGGGTATAGACTCACGTAGTTCTCTTCTTCTCTTGAAACTATGTGGCTTGGTGATGTGACTCTCCTACCCCTTATAGCTATGTGGCCGTGCACTATCATCTGCCTTGCTTGGTGAAGTGTTTTTGCAAGTCCTTTTTTCCATACAATTGTCTGAAGCCTTCTCTCTAAAATAGCCTCTACACTTAGGTTCAGTATATCAGATACTGTAGCGTTTAGTGTTTGAAGAATCCCAAGGTTGTAAAGTCTTGTTACAAGGCTTTGCAATCTCTTCTCCCTCTCTTCCTCAGGCAGGGCCAGTAGCGATCTTGCAAGGTGCTTTACTCTTCTAAGCATTGTTTCAGCAATCCACAGCTCCCTCTTATTCCTCAGGCCATACTTTCCTAAAAGCTCCATTTCCCTTTGAAGCCTTGGCTTAATCCATGGGTGTCCAGGTGACTCCCACTTCCTCCTAGGCTTCTTCGGATCGCCCATAAAAACTCACCACACCTACTTCTGCTGCTGTTGCTGTGCTGTCTTCTTTCTCTGCACACCAACAACAGGCCCAACACGCCCAGTTGTGTGGGTTCTCTGGCCCCTGACCTTGTAGCCTAGCGAGTGCCTTACACCTCTCCAGCTCTTTATCCTAACCTCCCTCTCTATATCCTGCCTAGCATAGTATATAAGCTCTGACGACACTAAGTGAAGGTCTTGCCCCGTTTCATAATCCCTTCTCCTATTCAACACCCACAAAGGAAAGCCAAATTTTAAAGGATTCTTAACAACCTCCTCTATCTGCACAACATCCTCATCACTAAGATACCCCACAGGCATGTTAGGATCAAGACCCAGCTTTCTGCATATAGCAACAGCCATGTTATACCCTATTCCCTTCACCCTTGCCAACCCCCAAGCCAAACCAATATTACCAGGTATGTCAGTCTCAGCTATTCTAACAATATGCCTAAAGCTGGTAGTTGGCGACATTCAGCTACTTCACCCTAATACAACACACCTACACCATAAGCTTAACAACATGTATTGTACTTGATACAGCTTTTAAGTTATAAAGAAAATCAAATTCAATCACTTTCTCATATATAGCCAGCATGAAACGCTGTGCCCCTTCTCAACATCAATTAGCAATGGCTCTTCCCTCTTACAAACATCCATAGCATAAGGACACCTAGGATGAAACCTACAACCAGGTGGTATGTTAATTGCTGATGGTACCTCACCTTTGATATCAAGCTTTCTGAACTTGAGTCTATTGCGTGGATCTGGCTCTGGAACAGCTTGCATAAGTGCTTTGGTATATGGATGTAGTGGATTGTTAACAACCTTCAGGGTTTCTCCCATTTCAACAATCTTACCCAAGTACATAACAGCTATTTTATCACAAATATTGCTAGCAACAGCTAAGTCATGGGTTATAAATACGTATGAAATGTTCTTTGACTTTCTTATTTCAAGCATTAGCTGTAATATTTCAGCACGTATAGATACATCGAGCATTGATACAGGCTCATCAGCTACAATTAAGCTAGGGCCAAGTATTAGCGCCCTAGCAATTGCTACCCTCTGTCTCTGGCCACCTGATAACATGTGCGGATATCTGTCAAGAAATTCTTGAGCTGGAACTAACTTCACCTCCTCTAAAGCCTTTGTAATAAGTTCTAATCTCTCCATTCGATCTCGTCCAATTTTATGAATAATAAGAGGCTCTTCTAATATATCCCTAATCTTCATTCTTGGATTTAGCGAGCTGAAGGGGTCTTGAAACACCATTTGAATTTCTCTTCTAAGTGCCTTATCGACTTCCTTGGAGTACTCCTTAGCGATATCTATATACTCATCCCTGTAGTTAAAAGCTTCCAGAACCCCTCTAGCAGTTTGAGATGGCTTATACAATATCTTACCAGATGTTGGCTCTAATAACCTAGCAATAACCTTACCTGTAGTAGTCTTGCCGCAACCTGACTCTCCAACTAAGCAGAATATTTCACCTTTATTAACGGTAAAGCTTATACCATCAACAGCTTTAACATATGTTGGAGGACTGAGCCCTAGGGTTTGCAGAAGTGAGCCTCTAAGCATGTAATACTTTTTTAAATTTTCAACAATTAGTATGAGTTCGCCGGTCACAGTTTTACACCCTCCTGAGCCTAGGCTCCGCAATTCTTTCAAGTGCTAGGCCTAACAAAACAAATGTAAGTGAAGTTACAGATATTGCTATGCCTGGTGGGAATATCCACCACCAGTAAGCTATGTTGCCATATATTCTTGCATCAGCTAAAACTCCACCCCAAGTTGGAAGGCCGTGCTGCAGTCCTAGAATGGAGAGTCCTGCCTCTATTAATATTGCTGAAGGCGTGGCATAAACCATTTGTGCAGCTATATATGGCAATAGCTGGGGTATAATGTGCTTACGCATAATCCACCAGTTTGACGCACCAACAACATTGGCTGCCTCAACATAAGCTTCAGACTTTATGCTAAGAGTCATAGAACGCACTACAATGGCTAGGCCGCCCCAGCCAAATACTATTAACGCACCTAATATTGCCATTAACATTATGAATGGCTTATTGGGATGCGCACCGTATGTCTGTTGAATGGCTACAGCTAAAAGTATTAGTATTGGTAATTGTGGTATGCTTCCGAGTACATCAACAAACCTCTGAATGAACTCATCAATGAGCCCTCCATAATACCCGCTCACTAACCCTGCAAATAACCCAATTATTGTTGTTGCCACAGCTGTACCAAAACCTATCAGCAAGGCTATTGGAAGTCCAAAGAATAGTGCTTCAAATAAATCCCTGCCCCTATAGTCCGTTCCCAACGCACCATAACACGTACCTATAATAGCAAATCCAAAGCTGTTAGAGCTTCTAATGGCTGTAATAAGTTTATCCACATCCTTTGCTGTTGGTATGTTAGAGTACATTGCACTCACAATTACCTCCACTTTATACGTACCTGTTAACGGAAGGATTCCTGTTGCATTAGAAAACTTACTGAACAGATATATTGTATACTTCATAGCAATGTCATATACGTTCGCTATAGTTAATAGCTGTGGATACAGCGTCACTAAGGTTGAAGCAAGCTTCATTGAATCCGGATTCAAGAGGGCCCCATCAACACGTATATTCATACCTATAGGTATTGTTAGATAAGATATTACTTCTGGTACCTTCACATTGTCAGGTCTAATGATATTTACCGTTACTTTAAAGCTTTGGGCTGCTGATAGCGAAAATCCGTCTATACTAACAGCTATTCCTTGCGGATAGCCATTAGCTATAAAATCATATGTTAAGATATACCTAATAACAACTTCATTACCCGTTATATTTGTCCTATATGTAACACCCCTTAAGTCTACTTCATAGTGCGGTGCACAGGCATATCCAAAAATTGACGCCCATTGTGGAGGAACATTTTTAGGCTTTAACCCCCAAGGCTTTAAATCATTCCATACTTGAACAAAGTTTGGAGGAAGCATTATAGCTGCTGCAATACCTAAAGCCACGAGTAATATAAGTAGCATTAATGCAACTTTACCTGTTGTCTGACTCCATATCTCAGCTTTAACCGTATCCATTATAGATTTAAAACCTTTACTTAGGGTCATAGCCTCACCCTAGGATCTAGAGCAACATAAAGTATCTCTAAAATAAGCCTAGCAATTACGTATACTAAAGTCAATACGTAAGTAAGTCCAAGAATTGTTGCAGGATCCCCGCTACTAATAGCTACATAGTACAGCGTTCCCATGCCAGGCCAGTCAAAGACAGACTCTGTTATTATATATCCTCCAAGAGTGCCTGCTAAGCCGAGAAGAGCTGATGTCATGATTGGCGATAGTGACGGCCTTAATATGTATCTTTGATATACAACCTCCCTTGGTAGCCCCCTAGCCTCAGCAGCTGTAACAAAATCTTCTCTTACCACTCTCAAGAGTACTGCTCTTACATTATAAAGCCATGGCCCCAAAAGTACAATTACAATTGTTATTATTGGTAGCCAGGCATAATGCAATACGGCTGTAAGTCCTGCAAGGAACTTGGCTATATCACTTTTTAAAAGAGCTTCAGACACTGTGTTGAGAGCACTAATAACGCCTCTAAATTGCTGAGGCGCTATGCCAAGTCTATAGCCAAATACAAATATCATTATTAGTGCAAACCACCAAATAGGGATAGCATTCATGAATGTAGCGTATACTACAACAAGTCTGTCACTAAGAGAACCAACTTTATATGCTACACGAGGTGCAAACACTAACGCTAATGATATAGCTATAAGCTCCGCAACCGTAACCATAACGATTGTTCTAGGCAGACAAGTCAATATAACGTCACTCGCTTTAACAGGAGTCTGCATGCCTGCAACATCAGCTACGGATGCTTGTTGAACATCACCAAACTTAAAGCTAAGCGTTGAGAGGACTAGAGGAATAATTCTGTAAATCCACGGTTTATTCAAACCATAGTATTCTACTAGTGTTTGCTCATACTCTCTAACAACACTAGAAATGTATGACTCATTAACATTGGGCATTTTAGATAACGCAGACCTGTAAGCCCTTACCTCTTCCTTGATGATGGCCCTAATAACATTGTCTACATATCCCGTAGCACCAATTATAAAACCTGTTACAAATACAGCTATTATTAATGCTAAGGCTAGAAATATTGTCCTTCGTAATATGATTGTGCCAACACCCACCTTTGTTCAACCCTTTAAGCTTAATTGTATTAATAGACCATATATAAGATTAGCTTTGATAAACTCAGATTAATAAATATTGTTCAGCATTTTAATTACAAAGCTCCATGGTTATAACGACTTTTACATTTGGCACTTTAGCAATATGTGATGTATAAACAATATCTTAATTTGTGCTAAGCAATACTTGTAAGGTTTAAAATTTTAAAAAAGTTTAAATATTAGATTAGCAACTTTATTTCTTCATTACTCTAAATATTAATACTATGTTTATTATCAATGTTATTATGACGAGTACCGTTAATGCTGTCACAAAGTTGCTTAGAGTTAACATAGCATTATTCAATGTGTTAATAGCGTTTCTTAAGTCACTGATGGACGAACTTGCATCAGAGAGTTCACTATGCAGTCTATCAACCTTACTAGACAAGTCAGTAACAGATGATTGTAGTGTGTTGACAGCGGATCCAAGTGTTGCTACTTGGTTGCTTACGAGCCCAACAACGTTTGTAAGGCTCATTGTTGCATTTACTTGTCCACGTAATAATTGACCAAATTGCTGTCCCAGTACTCCAAATTGCTGTGAAAGGCTTGTAAGGCTCTTTTCAAGTTCCTGCATATGCTGTGTAATACCTGCAATCTGCTCTTGTACTGGAGCTATTTGCTGACCTATTATCTGTGGAAGGCTTGGCTGTGCTTGCACGGTTATAGAAGCATACGCGGGTACTGCAACATCTTCGCTAAACACATAGATTAGTATTTGATAATAGGTATAAGGAGTCATGTGTTTCGTTACATCAGCTGGTATGGTGATTTGATAAGTAAGCATTGTGGCGCCAGCTGTTAATAACTTTGCTTCACCCATGTTAATGACAACATTTGTTTGCACATCTTTTACAATGTACTGTACATAGATGTTGCCTGTAAACACAGTTGTCCTACCTGCTCTTGTTACTGTTGGTGGAATAACATTCACAATGAACGAGGTTGCATTACCTACTATAATTGTCGGAGTAGCAGGTACAGATGCTGATGCTGGTGATGTTGATCCTTTTATCCAGTAATCTGCTGTGAATGGATATGACGGATCTCTGTACGCCTTTATAACAGCTTTCTGCGCTTTGTCATCGAATGAATCTAAGTAGTAAGGCCCTTGGGATACCCATGCATGGCCATGTCCATTAACCCAGCTTATAAGTGCTTGTAACCTAGCTTTCCATTCATCAGCAGTCATGAAGGATCCTTTCGGTGTTGTAAAGTACTTTGCTGGGAAGTGCTCTGCTGATAATAGCTGTTGTGCGATGCTGGCTAAGGCTGTTGCGTGGTCTTTTAACACCAGGTTTAGTGTTGGAAGCTTCTTTGCAGTACCTGTAGTTGTTGTAAGAGCATATTTCTGCATATCAAATACTATGATATGCTGTAGAACGAGAAGCTCTGCTGGGTTTATTGGTGTTAAAGCAGCGTAATCTGCTATGTAGTTCTCATCAAAGTGCCAGTAATCAACATACACCTCTAGCATATTATTTTCAGGTACTATTCTAATACCTTTAATTGTGTCAAAGAACGGCTTGTTTAGACCCACAATGGGTGTCTCAAATGAGGCTTTTGTTGAGTTGTACACCAAGTCAAACCAGAGAGCCCATGCTGCTAATATGTCTGCCCAAGTTATAGTTACTCCATGGTGCCACTTAGCACCAATGAATTGTGACATATCATACTTTACAACTGATTTAGCTGTTGTTCCTGGCGCTACATTAACCCACTTTCCTTGTGAAGCATCCCATATAATGGCATCTGAAGGTACTTGCAGAGTTCCTGTAGGTCCTGCTGTAGTTACTGCATATCTAGTTCTAATCGGTATTGGTCTACCATTGAATGGATCTCTCCATGTTAGCGGATCATATGTTGCTCTTTCAATATCAACGCTATAAACATCTGTAAATCCTCCATAGATGTTCCATATCGTTCTAATTGTGTAAACCCATAAGTGACCAATTGTTACGTCCTTCTTGCCTGGCACGTACATGGCCTTTGTATTAAATGGTGATCTAAGACCAGCACCAAGATCGTCTGTTAGTCCCTGCATGTCAGCTCTAACAACGTGTATGTCCATTCTTGTACCAATCCATATTCTTACAGACTCCTGTATGCATATTGCTGTGGCTTTTCTATATGTATTCACGAAATCCTCATAACTCATAAATTTACCGAAGAAAAGTTTCTGTGTGAGCTCATCGAGAGTGTCGTTTCTATACCACCAGTAGCCTTCTGTTTGCCACCCAGGCATATAGCCGTACCAAGGTGCACACATTTGCGCCGGTGTACTTACATCATATCTCTCTAAAGCTCCCTTACCCCAGCCTTCTGTATACAAATGCCACTGCATCTCCTTAGGGTCTGTGTCATAGACTATCGCAAGAGCTTGACCAAATGGTAAGTACTGCCTATTTACAACAAAGCCCAGTCTTTCAAGCTCTGTTGCAATAAGATCTCCAACGTCTCTTCTCTCATCCTCAATTCTTATAATGAAGATTATCTGAATTGGTTTGCCTGCATAGTACCACTTCCCACCAACTAACGTGGCTCCTACCTTAGTCAAAGCCTGTTCGACAAGCTGCTTTGCATAAGCTGGGTTATATGTTAGACCATATGTTGCTACAATGTCTGATATGAACATGTATGAGGGGTCGTAGTATGATAGGAATGTGACCATTGGGGCACCGTAGCCTCTGAGTATGTTCTTCACTATGAAGTCTCTATCAATAATGAAGTTTACAGCCCATCTAACCTCCTTTAACGCAAATGGATTTATGCTCTTCCCATCAGCTGCCAAATCAACAAACGTTACTTTTTTCTCACTATCATAGTAGACTTGAGATATGACCTCCTTTGGATAGCCTATAGCCTTAGCTATTTCATCTAAGCTCTTCTTTGTCCAGTCACCAGTTAAATTAACAGTCTTAACAGGTGCGGGATTTAGAATTAGCGATAGGAGTCCTGCTGGAGCTGCAACAAACCTTATGTTTGGCACTCCCTGAAACTGATCAAGCTGTGTAGCTCTTAAACCAAATATATATGCGTCTAGCAGTCCTGATCTAAAAGCTTCACCTACTTGGTCTGTTGGAACTCTGATAAATGTTATGCTTTCTGATCCTCCACCTTTCTGCTGTTGTGCAGCAACATAAGGCATGTAAAGGGGTAAAACTGAAGCCACAATTATTGCTAACAATGCTATTGCATATAACACATGCCTTTTCATACAGATACCCTAGGGATAATACTTTTCTATGAGAACAGTTTATAAATCTATGTGATGTCGTAGGTTTAGCGTGAGTTCCCTACATGGCTAGGAGGTCTGCGATTGCAATTCTAACAGTCATTGTAATGCTTTTTCTAGCTTTTTTACTAGCCTTAACCAGCATGAGCACTGAAGAAGGTGTCATCGTTATTGAGAAAAAATTTTACCTTAGCAATAACGTTCTGTACCTCTTAACGCTGGCTAATTTTACTAGCGGGATTAATGGCTCTGTAAAAAGCGCTAAAATTTGTGTAACTTTTGAGCCTCATAATTGCACTTTGTACTATTCAATAGCGTTTATAGATGCGCAACAGCATCTTAATGGAACGCTGTGTAATTCATGCTGCATAGAATTACAAACGCTGAGATTCAAAGCTTTTCTTAGTGTAATGAATGTGAGTTATTGCCAGGCATTATTTAGGCTTCAGCTTGTTGTAATAGAAATGAGATTTTGGTATTTAGCCATAGCTAGTCTAATTGTACTTGGCGCTGGTAATACCCTATTAATTTATTTCCTGCTTACGAGGAGAAGGGATTAAACGCTACATTCTTGTTCACTTCTTTATATATAGCCAGCATGAAACGCTGTGCCCCTTCTCAACATCAATTAGCAATGGCTCTTCCCTCTTACAAACATCCATAGCATAAGGACACCTAGGATGAAACCTACAACCAGGTGGTGGATTTCGTAGATCTGGCGGTGCTCCTGGAATCCATGTTAAAGCCCTTCTATGTTTTAATGACGGTATGCTTCTTATGAGTCCTTGTGTGTATGGGTGTAGCGACCTTTCAAATATGTTGTCAGCAGAACCTAGCTCAACTACTTTGCCTGCATACATAATTGCAATTTTATTTGCTATCTCTGCTATTAGGCTCAAGTCGTGAGTTATGAACATCATTGACACCCTCTCTTGTTCTTTTAACTGCTTCAATAGATTCATTATTTGCGCTTGAATAACAACGTCAAGTGCTGTTGTAGGTTCATCAACTATGACAAGCCTTGGCTTAAGTAAAAGTGCCATAGCAATTACAACTCTCTGCTTCATGCCGCCACTAAGTTCATGTGGATATCTCCTAAGAATGTCTGGTGAAAGTCCAAGAAGCTTTAGATGCTGTGCTGCAATTTCTAGGGCTTCTTTCTTTGACAACCCCTTGTGATGCATAAGTATCTCTGCTATTTGATCCCCTATCCTCAAAACGGGGTTCAAGATGTTGAGCGCTCCTTGAAATACCATACTAACCTTGCTCCACCTAATTTTCCTAAGCTCGTCCTCAGAAAGGGAAGTTATCTCAATACCGTCAAGAATTATTCTTCCACCAACAATTTTGCCTGGAGGTGGCACAAGCCCCAGTATTGCATAGCCAAGAGTTGACTTTCCAGAACCTGACTCCCCAGCAACTCCCAGAACATCACCTTCGTCAATAGTAAACGAAATTCCGTCAACAGCCTTAACAGTGCCCTGGCTAGTAAAGTAGTACACCTTCAAGTCCTCTACTTTAAGCACTGTAGCCATACCTACATCGCCTACATAACATAATGTAATTAGACATAACGTCTTAAAGCCTACTTTCTTTTCATAAAACGGCTGAGTACAAGGTATATAAGTCTACTTCAACCAGGTTATGTATATACAAAGTTCCTACACAAATATAGGCATCACTAATCATTAACTTGAAATTTTATAACTAACAGCCTTAGCATAACAGTTACCCTTTAGCTTTATTCAAGTTTGTAACTAACTTCATTTACTCTCATGAACTTCTTAAATCTCTCTGTAGTTTCTAGAGATGCGAAAGAAGGGAGTTAAGGATGTTGAGGTATTTTGAAGATACCAAGACACCTATAACAAGAGCATAGCTCTTGCAAGAAACATGAGGTTTACCACGCATTTTGGCGCCGGGGGCGGGATTTGAACCCGCGCGGGGTGTTCCCCCACCGGCTCTCCAGGCCGGCCCCTTAGACCGCTCGGGCACCCCGGCACGCTTTAGAAGCTAGTTTTGTTTTAAGATTTAAAAATTATTTTCTTTTTATCTCAATTTCTATGTATACGTTTTCAGGTACTCGTACTCTCATTATTTGTCTTATTACATGCTCATTTGCTTCTATGTCTAGTAGCCTTTTGTGTATTCTGAGTTCCCATTTGTCCCACACTTTGCTGCCTTCTCCGTGGGGTAGCCTTGGTACGGGTACTGTTAGTTTTTTTACTGGTAGTGGTACAGGTCCTTTTACTTTAACTCCTGCCTTCTTCGCTATGTCAACTATTTGTGATACAACGTAGTTTAGGTTGTTTGGGTCTGTGCTCCAAAGCCTTATTCTTACTACTGATGACATGCTTATTCTTCCTGTGGTTCTAGGCTTTTGCAGCAGGCTTTATATCAGTAACAGTGCCTATTCCCACGGTCTTGCCCATGTCTCTCATTGCAAATCTTCCGAGTTGTGGAAAGTCGCTGTACTTCTCTACAACCATTGGCTTCAGGGGCTTGAACCTCACTATTGCTATGTCTCCCTGCTTTATGAATGGCGGATTCTTTTCAGTTACTTGTCCTGTTCTCGGATCTATTTTCGCTATAATCTCCACTATTCTACATGGTATGCTGGCTGTGTGAGCATGTATTACTGGTGTGTAGCCTGGTGCTATTGCTGTTGGATGCCAAACAATCATAACTCTTGCTGTAAACTCCTCTATTACTGTGGGCGGGTTTGTTGGGTGCCCTGCAACATCTCCTCTCTTAATCTGTTCTTTTGAAATACCCCTAACGTTAAAGCCTATGTTATCTCCGGGCACTGCCTTCTCTATTCTCTGGTGGTGCATTTCAATGCTCCTAACTTCTCCGGAGACGTTGGGCGGCATAAAGACTACGGTATCCCCTACCTTAAGCACACCAGTCTCAACTCTACCAACAGGCACTGTACCAACACCTGAAATTACAAATACTTCAGATATTGGTATTCTCAAAGGCTTATCAATTGGCTTTGGAGGCTCTTTCACCATATCTAAAGCCTCAAGCAGAGTTCTAGCACCATTAACACCAACTCTCTTCTTAAGCTCTGCAATCTTCTGGTCATTCCACCACGGCATGTTATTACTTTGCTTAGTTACGTTGTCCCCTACCCAGCCAGATACGGGAACAAACGTTACATTCTCTAACCTATACCCTACGGGCCTTAGGAACTTCGCTAAGAGCTCTACTATCTCCATAAACCTCTTCTCAGAGTACGGAGGCTCTGTAATGTCCATCTTAGTTATAGCGATAATCAGCTGGTCTATGCCCATAGTTCTGGCCAGTAATACATGTTCTCTTGTCTGTCCCTCAGGGCTCATACCCGCCTCAAGCTCGCCTTTCTTCGCAGAGACTACGAGAAGCGCTACATCTGCTTGGCTTGCTCCTGTGATCATGTTCTTCACGAAGTCTCTGTGTCCTGGCGCATCGATTATTGTGTAGTAGTAGTTCTTCGTCTCAAACTTTCTATAGGCTAGGGTTATTGTTAAACCTCTCTCCCTCTCCTCCTTTAGCCTGTCCATCAGCCATGCATACTTCTCGCTCTCCTTACCTGCCTTTATAGCCGCTTCCACAGTCTCCTTCCACGTCTTTTCATCTACAGCTCCAGTCTCTACAAGTAGCCTGCCCACTAGAGTGCTCTTACCGTGATCTACATGACCTATTATCACAATATTTAGATGAGGCTTTGCACTCATAACTTACTCCCACTACACGCTTTTGCATCACGCAGTATGAAATACTCTTGACTAGAACTTATAAGTGTATTGCTAAACTAGGCACGTAGAAAAATTGAGGGTTTATCTCGAGCTTAGAGCTATTCTCTCTATTTCCTCTTTTCTCTGAATAGCATAACTCCTTGTATCATTTGCAGCTGCTGCAGTAATTTCATCAGCTAAGCACTCCTCGATCGGCTTTACGGATCTAAATGAGCATAGAAATGCTCCCTCTGTGAGATGCCTTATCGCTAGGTCTACTCTCCTCATAGGCGATACATCTACTGCTACATGATATATTATGCCTCCATACATTATTCTCGTAGTTTCTTCACGCGGTGCTGCATTCTCAATTGCTCGCACAAGTACTTGTAGAGGGTTTTCACCTGTTTTTATATGTATCAATTCGAAAGCCATTTTAACTATGTTGTATGTTAAGTGCTTCTTACCAGTATTCTTCATTTTCCTCATGAGTCTATTTATAAGCCTTTCAACTATTGGAACCTCTGCCTTTCCAAATCTTCTATGAGCATGTCTACCAGCTGTGTGAGGCGCTATAACAGGCTTTAAAGAAATGTACTTCTTTAAGCTGGGGTCTAAAACAACAATATCTTTGTAGCTCCACTTACCGAAGAGCTTCATAGAGTCTAAATCTGTAACAATGCTAGAGAGCTTCAATTGGGACTCCATACTCATCTACATTCTCACCTTAAAGGCTTTTGCTTCTTACCCTTGAGAAGTTCTGTAAGAGCAACACCGTTAACAGCAATAACCTTGTACTTTACACCAGGCAAGTCACCCATTGACTTGCCCCTCGTACCCCCTATTCCAACTATCAAAACCTCGTCATGCTCTTCAATAAAGTTTAGCCCACCATCATATGGAACAAAAGCTGTCACAACTTTACCATTTTTAACCAATTGAACACGAACACACTTTCTTACAGCAGCATTAGGTTGCCTAGCCTCTACACCAACCTTCTCAAGAACTATACCCCTAGCCATTGGAGCTCCTTCAAGCGGTTCATACTTCTTCTTTAGTTGCAACATTCGAATTCTAAAATCTCTCTGTGACCATCTGAACTTCAGTCTTTTAATTCTCAGTTTTCTGGCTGCGTAAAGCCCATAGGGTGCTTTCTTTCCGGACAAGCTACCCCCCAGCTCTGCACTATATTAATCCTTACTCTTATGCTCTTAGCCCTGCAAGCTTATAAGGTTTATTAAATGTCTAGCTTAAAATATTACAACACTATCTATGTCGTAATACCTCTTCATCAATATCTTTGCTTTTGTAACGTTTCTGCCGTTCTTTCCAATAGCGACTCCCTTATCCTTTGGATCCACGTATACGTACAGCAATTTTCTGTTAGGAGACTCGATAAGCTGTACCCTGTATACTCTTGCTGGAGTGAATATGTTTTTAACAAACTCCTCTAAGTTCTCAGCCCAGCCAACAACATCAATACTCCTTCCAAACAGCTTTGCCAAGTACTTAACATTACTTCCCTTTTTCCCAACAGCTAAGCCAACCTTATCGTTATCAACTATAAATATTATGGAGCTCAGCTCATCGCTTATGATGCAATCTTTTGGCGTAACCCCTGTAACATCCTGAAATACCGTCATGTACTTCATTTCCTCCATAGTTAGCTTTACATTGAATTGTGGTTTTATGTCACCTATTTTTGAGGACACTCTCAAGACCACCCATTGCTACATCTTTATGAATGGTTTTAACATGTCTTCTGAAACCTGCCCTAAATCTATTACACCTAAGAAAGCTACTGAAAAAGGCTTGCCTATAAGTGTTCCTAAATCTCTATTTGTACCAGGGTATTCTACAACGGGTATTCCTGAAAGTTTTGCATAGTACAGTACATCGTTTTTCATTTCCTCAGGAGCATTAGACGCTACTACTACGTACTTTAACTTCCCTAGCTTAATGTACTTAAGCGTTTGATTGAACCCTTCAACAACTTTTCCTGTCCTAGCTATATACCTTATTACATTGTCTATAGATTCCCGCAGTGCCATATAGTATCACCTCTACTCTCTTACATATGGATTAAAAACAACACCTACTTTAGCTGTGCCAACAGGGATATAGTTTCCTACAATAACACTCTCCGTAACACCTAAAAGCTTATCAACATCTCCTTTAACAGCTGCTTCAACAAGATTCTTAACTGTTATTTCAAAAGCAGCTTTTGCTAAGGGGCTATCCTTAGTCGCCATAATGCCGTGACGCCCGATTGCTTTAACAACCCCTGTTCTTGTCATCATATCCGCTACAAGCATTACATGCCTTATGTCTACCTCAAGCCCCTGCTCCTCAAGCACATTCATTATCTCCTCTACTAATAGCGTTCTTGCAGCTTCTATACCAAGCACTGCCTCAACTTCCTTAATGTTATTCGTCTTAATCCTCCTGTAATCTACCTCCTCTAGCTGCATTAACTCAGCAAGATTGCTGCCTTCGCATACAAGCACGTATTCATCCTCTCTTCTCTGAATTATAACCTTATTTATACCCTTAATACCCTTAATCCTTGTTTGCAAGATCTTTTCCCTAAGCTTCTCAACTTTTGTTGGGTCCAAGGGCTCTTCAAATTGTATTGCAACTTCATAGGGATTTTCACTACTCTGCATAACCTTTGCTTTCTTCACTGCTTTTTGCAAAATCTTCACCACATCCTCTACTAACACCCCCTTATCTTCAAGCATGTCTCTGTCGAGTACAACAATTATGGTGTTATTTAGAAAGTCGACGTCAATTCTTAGTGTTACGTTAATTACTTTCGTCAATTCAATTTTTCGTGCGACTTCAATAGCCTTTTCTCTGCTATTCCTGTACTCAGGCTTGAGATAGACGTATGTTAGAGGTGTAGACGGAGTCTTCTTCGCATCTACAAGCTCTATTAGCCTAGGCAAGCCAAGTGTAACATTAAGTTCTCTTACTCCCGCATAGTGAAATGTTCTTAAAGTCATTTGCGTACTTGGCTCTCCAATGCTCTGCGCAGCAACCATTCCTACAGGCTCTCCAGGATCAACAGCATTACCTTCAACCTCCTTCACAATTTCGTTAATTAGTTCCTCAAGCTTTTCCTCAGTTAACTGGTATCTTATTAAAGCGCTCTTCAATTCCTCAATAATGCTTCTCGAAACCATACCTGCAAGTCTATTTTCAATAACGCTCTCAAGAGTTTTAGAATCAACATATCGTTGTGTGTCCATGGCTAGGCAGCCCCCAAAACCCGTTCAATAATCCTCTCAACATTTACTATTTTTCCGTGTGGAGCCCTCGTGGGATCCGCCTTATCTTCACCATAAATAAACTGTATTATGGAGCCGTTAGAGTCTCGCACAGTATAATCGTACTCCACATGAAGATCTATTAATGCATTAACTAACCTCCGCTGCATATAACCACTTTGTGAGGTTCTGACAGCTGTATCTACAAGGCCCTCCCGCCCACCTGCTGCATGCATGAACATTTCTGTAACAGAAAGCCCTGAGTAAAAGTTGTTAACAACAAAACCTCTTGAGATTGCCCCCAGATCATTTCTCTTAAAGTGAGGTAAGGGTCTGCCCATATAACCACGCCAAATCCTCTCGCCACGAACAGTCATTTGACCTAGTGTAGCAGCCATTTGAGTCAAGTTGAGAATATTGCCTCTAGCACCGGTCCTAGCCATGACAAAAGCGTTGTTAAATGGGTTTAACCGTGAAACAGCAACATCACCTGCTTTGTCTCTTGCTTCTGCAAGTACCTCTAGAATCCTTATCTCAAGGCTCTCCTCCATGGACCTACCGGGTACAACCTCAAGTTCTCTCCTCACATACTGCTCAACAAGATTCCTCACTTTTTCAAAGGCTTCTTGCAGTAGCTGAAGTATTTGCTTTTTGCCTTCCTCATCTATTGCAACATCATCAAGTTTCAATGTAAATCCACGCATTTCAAGCATTCTAAGAAACATCCTGAAGAGCTTGTCCATGAACAGAGCCCCAACTTCAACACCATACTCTTTAGATAGCCAGTATAGCAGGCTATCTTGCTGCTCTGCACCAATGGACTTCTTATCCAGCACCCCCATTAGCAACCTACCTTGCTTAACAACAACATATGAGTCCCAGAAGCAGTTAATATCATCGCATTTTAAGTGACCAGAAGATATGTTGGCTTTTCCGTGATAGTTAAAGTCCTGGGGTAGAAACATACTAACAACTTGCTTTCCTGTCCACAGCTTTTTAGGTGATAAAATTGCTGGTTCAGGAAGCTCCTTTACAGCACCTGCTGCTGCTAACAGAGTCACAACTTCATCTCTTTCTAATACTGTGGATTTTATTGTTAAGAAATAGGCACCACTAACATAGTCCTGTATAGCTCCTATTATCACTCCTCCATACCTAGGAGTAAGAATGTGATTTTGAACTTTAAGTAGTATCCTACCCTCTGCTCTAGCATCTTCTGTCTGAGGTACGTGCAAGTTCATTTCATCTCCATCAAAATCAGCGTTATACGGTGGGCATACAGCTAAGTGTAATCTAAAGGTTCTTCCAGGCAGTACCTTAACGACGTGCCCCATCATAGACATTCTATGGAGGGAGGGCTGCCTATTAAATAACACCACGTCCCCATCCTTTAAATGCCTTTCAACCACATATCCAGGAGCGAGTGACTCAGCAACACTCTTCCTATCCCTAACGTACCTTAAGTCAATTCTTCTTCCGTCAGGTGTAACAACATAGTTTGCACCAGGCCACTTATAAGGCCCATTCAGTACGTATTTTCTCAGTTCATCAATATTCCACTCTGTAACCTTCTCTGGTACAGTCAAAATCTTTGCTACATCTATAGGAACGCCAACATCATTAATGCTAAGATATGGATCTGGACTTATAACAGTTCTAGCAGAGTAGTCTACTCTCTTACCCGATAAGTTTCCTCTAAACCTGCCTTCCTTACCCCTCAATCTCTGAGCTAAGGTCTTTAACGGCCTTCCAGACCTGTGCTTTGCTGGAGGTATTCCTGGGACCTCATTATCTAGATATGTTGTAACGTGGTATTGTAAAAGCTCCCACATGTCATCAATAATTATCTCTGGCGCTCCTGAAGCTAAGTGCTCTCTTAACCTCTCATTAGTTCTAACTATGTCTACAAGCTTATGCGTTAAATCATCTTCAGATCTAATGCCTGTTTCTATGAGTATTGAGGGTCTTATTGCTGTTGGAGGAACAGGTAAAGCTGTGAACACCATCCACTCAGGTCTCGCATCCTTAGGGTCATAACCTATGAGCTCCAAGTCCTCACTCGGTATCATTTCAAGCCTTTTCCTAACCTCCCTCGGATTTAACCTTACCCTGTCTCCCGTTTCAGGGTCCTGCTCATAGAATGTCGTAGGCTTTTCTAACTTTATCTTTGGCTGCTTGGCACCGCAGTATGGACACTCTGGCGCCTTCATTGCCTGTCTCTTTATGTACTCCATGAATAGCCTTGCTAAGTAGGGGTACCTCTCCTTTAGTTTGAATAAGTGCTTTCTATACTTTTCAAAGGTTTCTGGCGGAATCTTTAACCTGCTACACCTAGAGCATGTTGCTTTAAGAAGCTCATAGATGTGCTTAATGAACAAAACATTTACTACTGGAAGTGCTAATTCTATGTGCCCAAAGTGCCCTGGGCAACCCTTTATTGTATTGCCGCACACAGGGCATATCTGACCGGGCTCTATGGCTCCTAACCTCGGATCCATTACTGAGTAGGATTTTGGAGAGCCATCCTCATCGTAAGTCTCTGGCGAAGTCACTTGAACAACTGACATCTTTCTTATCTCATCTGGGGACAATATGCCAAATCTTACGGCTTCAACAATCTTCTCCTCTGCCACTGGTACGCACCCCTACTGAGCATACTTCTTATGCTTCTCTGTTAGGATAAGCCTTGGCTTAATACCTAAGCTTATTAGCTCTTGAATAAGTAATTTAAATGCGTATGGCACTGCCACAGGGTGCAGCACCCCTTTATCGCCATGAATTGGACACTCATAGACTTCTTTTTTCTTGTTGTACCAGCCAATAAAGCCGCAGAGCTCACAAACATAAATTATGGTCTTGTCAGAGCTTTCAAGCATTCTTTCTCTTAGTAGTGCTGATGCTCCGTGACCTATTAGCGTATCTCTTTCCATTTCACCAAATCTCAGCCCACCTTCCCTAGCCCTCCCCTCAGTAGGCTGCCTAGTTAATAGCTGCACAGGACCTTTTGATCTTGCGTGAATCTTATCTGCAACCATGTGGTGAAGCTTCTGGTAATACACAATACCTATGAATATTGGATTTCCAATAAGCTCACCTGTTCTCCCATCATACACAGGCTCTGTGCCATCTAGAGGATATCCGAATATCAGAAGCTGTTTCTTTAAGCTCTCTATAGGCTCCTCAAAGAATGGCGTGCTGTCAACAAACCTCCCTCTCAATGCCGCAACCTTACCTGCTATGCTTTCCATGAGCTGCCCTAACGTCATTCTTGAAGGTAGTGCATGTGGGTTTATTATCACATCTGGTGTTATGCCCTCTACAGTATATGGCATGTCATACTGTGGAATCAGAGCCCCTACGACACCTTTCTGCCCGTGTCTTGAAGCAAACTTGTCTCCTATTTCAGGTATCCTCAAGTCCCTTACCTTAATCTTAATTATTCTATACCCTTCAGATGATGTAGATATAAATATGCTGTCAACCCACCCGACCTCGCCATGCCTTACAGTTACTGAAGCATCTTTCCTTCTCTGCGCAAGTATTCCATAACCTTTGAATTCCTCTACAAACCTAGGTGGACTTGTCTTGCCTATCACAGCCTCGCCACCCCTTACCATGACCTCAACCTTGGCCATACCATCTTCATCGAGCTTCAAATACGCTTCCTTACCTCTATAGCCCAGAGCTTTTGTATCTGGAATCTCTATTCTATCCTCTTGGCCTCCGGGGTACTTCAGCTCTTCAGTTGAGTATAGCCTAAAGAAGCTAGATCTTGCAAGCCCTCTATCAACAGAAGACTTGTTCATTATTATGGCGTCCTCCATGTTATACCCACTATAGCTCATTACAGCTACAACCATGTTTTGACCTGATGGCCTATCGTTGTACCCCATAATTGACAGTGCTCTTGTCTGAACTAGTGGAGTTTGTGGGTAGTGTAGTATGTGGGACCTCGTATCTACTCTAAGAATAAAGTTGGCCATGTAAAAGCCCAGGGCCTGCTTAGCCATAGCTGATTGGTAGGAGTTTCTCGGAGACTGATTATGTTCTGCGTAAGGTATTGTTGAGGCTGAGACTCCCATTATTGCTGGAGGCCATATCTCTGCATGTGTTGTTTCTTGTGTTACCTCCTCCGGGTTTGTTACAATCAATGCATTCTCCTCTTCTTCAGCGTCTAGAAGCTCTACTACACCCTCTCTCAACAGCATTTCAAACGCTTCTCCATGCTTAAGCCTCTCTATATGCTCTTTTGATATCTTGAGCTTTCCTTGCTCTACTACAAAGAGTGGGCGAAGGATTCTACCAGCATCACAATTGACATAAACTTCATTTATGTACTGAGTCCTGTAGTGAGCAACGTTAACTTCGTAGTGTATTTTACCGGCTCTTCTTAAACTTCTCAACTCTTTGACAAAATTTTCTCCATCCGGGTGGTACCCTATGAGCGTTCCATTTAGAAAAACTTTACTCCACTTTGATACTGTCACGTAATCCAGCTCACCATTCTTAAGCTTGCTGTAAACATCTTCTAATGGCATTAGGCCTAACGAATACAAAGTATTTAAAACTTCTTCCTCGGGCACACCAACAGAGATTGTTGCCATGAGTGCCAAGTTTTTGACAAGCCCACAGTTAGGGCCTTCAGGTGTTTCAAATGGGCAAAGCCTTCCAAATTGCGTTCCGTGAAGATCCCTTGCCTCAAAGTGTGGTTGACTTCTGCTTAAGGGGGATACGACTCTCCTCATGTGGCTTAAGGAGGAAAGCCAGTTGGTTCTGTCAAGTATTTGGCTAACTCCTGTTCTGCCGCCAATCCATGTACCTGTAGCCATGGCATGCCTTATTCTCTCTGTTATAATATCACTTCTAGCGTAAAGAGCTATGTTTATTCTCCGCTCCTTAATCTTTGCCCTCTCTATTTGATACCTTAAGTCCCTTAGAAATGTTTTGAAAGCTACTCTGAATAGTAAGGCAAGCATATCTCCGGCAAGCTTTATTCTCTTGTTGGCGTAATGGTCTTTATCATCAGCAGGCCTTCTGCCTAAAACAAACTCTATGAGTTTGCAAGCCATTTGACCTAGGAATAATGCTTTCTTTAATCTATCCTCTGGCTTTGTGCCTAAATGGGGAAGGAAGTAGTTATCTAGTATGTACTTTGCTCTCTCAATCCTACTCTCCCTAGCTTGTCCTATAGCTACCCTAGACCCTATGTAATCAAGAGCATCTTCAACTGTTGCTATATCACTTGCTTGTACAAATGATGCAAAAAGCTCTGCTTGAATTTCAGGGTCTGGAGAAACAGCAAGCGCTATATCCCTATCTGATTCCAGGCCTAGTGCACGCATCATAATTATTAGTGGTATTTTTCCTGGAACAGATGGAAATGATACGTGAAAAGTGCCATCCTTATGCCTATCTAGGATTACAGGTACTCTAAAGCCTGTTGTTGAAGAGACTGCCTTTGCTGTGTGTGTTATATTAAGCCCTTCTTGACCATAATCAACTAGAACCCTGTTGGGGGCTAGGTCTTCCTGTGCTACGATAATGCGTTCTGTGCCATCGATTATAAAGTAACCTCCGGGGTCCTTTGGATCCTCTCCTATTTTTACAAGTTCCTCTTCACTCATCTTTGAAAGAGGGTCTATAGAGGATTTCAACATTACAGGAATTTCTCCTACGAAAACCTCTACAGGACTACCTGCAACATTGTTTTCTATAGGCACCATAGTTATGTATAGAGGAACTGCATATGTTAAATCTCTATGCCTACACTCCATAGGTGTTATATTTCTATTTACACTCCCATCAACCTCTCTTACCTGCGGCTCGCCAAGTCTAAACCCCCTTATAATTAGTTTAAACCCTGGAATAGAGGTTTCTATAACTGGTTCCTCCAATATTATCTCTTTCAGTATTCTATTAACAAATGCATCAAACGACTCTATGTGATGTCTTGCAATACCTTTCTCCTTTATAAACGCCTCTATAACAGCCCATCTGTCATCAGGACTCAGAACTTTAGATACTGGGTGAGCTTGTGGTATTGGTCCTGTTGATGAAGAAATGCTTTCGCCACCGGCTATAGCTATACTACTCATATGGCCCTACCCCGGCACCACATACCTATAAACTACTACCTCACCTCCTGTTGGGCTCTTCCTAACAATTCTAACTATATCCCCAGGCTTAGCACCAATAGCTCTTGCAACAGGATCACTAGCACGCAGCCAAGGAAGCTGCTCAGGCTTAATACCATACTCCTTCAAAACTCTAGCCCCTTCTTCAACACTCAAAACCTCATGTCTAGGCACTAACTCATGCTCTAACACTTTACTTAACAGATCAAGTAAAACCCTCTTTTTACTACTTGGCATTAAAACACACCGGGGAAAGCACCATAACAAAAAATATTACGTTATAGCGTAAAGTTACACTTTAGATAGCGTGCTTATAAGCTCAACTCAAACAATACCTAAATAAAATGACCTCAACTACACATTTCTAGCTACATAAAGCTCTCACTCAAAAACATACTAAAACAAATCATACCGCAAAACTTAAAATATGCTTACCTAACTTAAAATAGTGAAGTAGTATCACATGGGCCCGTAGCTCAGCTAGGTAGAGCGGCGGGCTTTTAACCCGTAGGTCCCGGGTTCAAATCCCGGCGGGCCCGCCACATCCTCTCTCTACACCACTTCTGACCTCCTCCCCGCCCTTTAGGGCGAGGGTTCCCTTTGGGCGGTTCATTGGTTCTCTGCATCTATTCGGGGATACATCTGTCATCTGCAGAGCAGTTGGGGTGGTCAGAGATCCCCCCATCTGGGCTAGGGCTTTTATCTCGATGTTTAATACTGCTGCTGTGTCTCTATCAGCTTCGAACCCACACCTAGGGCACTTAAATACTCTATACCCGTTCTCCATCATTTTGGTACTACACCTTGGGCACCTAGTGGACGTCCCCTTAGGCTCTATTACTACAGCTGGGACTCCGTGTTTCTCACACTGCCAGTCAATCCACTCAGAGATCTTCCTATAGCTGAGTATTAGTAGAGAAACCCTGTGCTCTCTAGGGAGCTTCTTCAAGCTCTCTATCAATCCTGTTAAATCTTCCCTAGCGACTGCGTATTGGTGTTGCTTCGCCGACGCTACAATCTCATGCGATATCTTCTTAACCCAATTCTCAATTATGTGCCTAGCCTTGGAGTGGTAGTATGATACCCTCCTCTTAATGTCCCTCCTCCTAAGCCAGGCACTATATTTAGGAGAGGAGTACTTCTTCTGGAGGTTCTCGGCTAGTCGCTTATAGCGTAGTGCCTGCTCAATAGGGGTTTTAAACCTGTATTCAAACTTGGAATTACCAATTACAATGTGCTTTTCATTGACGTCCACCGCTAAGACTCCTCTTGGAGAATATTTCTGTGGTTTAGGTATGTGTTTAGATACTTCGAGAACTAGTTTCCCATCCTTAAACACTAACCTAGCGTCTCCACTAGGATAGCCATCATATCTCATATCCCAGCCAATAATCTCTAGTTTTAAACCTCCAAGTAGCTCCACGTGATTACCGTTAATCCTATAACTATACTTGTGAGTCAACCAGATCCTCATAGTCTTGGCTCTAGGCATTCTGCCCTTGTTAGAGTTGTTAAGCCATGACTTGGCAATGGCTATTGCTTCGCGGTAGCAGTCAATAGCCACCTTAGATGGTAGACCATACTTCTCTTTGAGAATATCATATAGCAACCTGTGTACTTTACCAAGTGTTAAAGTCTCATTCTCGATCACTACTTTAATAGCGTGGTTTAATGCCTCCCTATACCTATACATGAGACTCATCAACTCCCTGAATGCCCCGGGCTCGGCTCTAACCCGCACCTTCACAGTCAGGGTTAGAGAGCCCTCATCGCCCAAAGACACTCATCACTCCACCCTATACTTAGCTATATTGACCTTCCTAAAGCAATTTGGGCACGTAGCATAATACTGCTTCCTGCTCTTGTAGTCCCAGACATACCCGCACTTGGAGCACTTCAACTTTACCAACCAACTAATAGAGAAAGCCCTTTATAAACCTTTCTATCCATCCCCGCCCTAAAGGGCAAGGCTTTCAGTTGTAAGGAACTTTCAGAGCAATTAATAGATTATGTTGTTAACCATGAGAATAAGTGGCTTAGAAATGTATTTAGGCACTACATTCAGTACATGTACTACAAGAGAATGATTTTCTCCTGAGGTTTTCGGCTGGATCATGGAGGTTGTTCCGTCTAGAGGCTACAAGATGGATGTTAGGCCGTATCAAATCAGCTTAGATGATGTTGACAAGGCTATGCAGTACCTTAAGCAGCACCACGAGAGATACTACCTTGTGTATAGGTTAATGATTGAGGGGGATCTAAGACTATCGCACGCAGTTCACATTGTGAAGACATTTAACCCTAAAGAAGTTGTTGAGATACTTGAAATCCATTTGGAGACTTCTAGACTCGTGTGCTTCCAAGACAAAGGGTTTTGCAGATACTATGTAGGTATCAGAGGCCCTCAAAAGCCTTGTGAATGGGCATACTTCTCAATAGAAACACTAGAATTGTTGAAGAGGTTTGCAGGTAGCAACTTTGATAGAAGAACAGTTACAAGATACGCTATTAGACATGGATTGCTAACGCCTAAAACAATGCACAAGGTCTCGTGGAGAATCCTGGTGCAGGCAGTGCCGAGAGAAGTTGCGAGGTTTATCCAGAGCAGGTTTGGGGAGCTAAGGATATCAGAAGCTAGGTACGAAGACCTCTTGAACGAGGCAGACAACTACTACCCAAAGTACCTGGGGAAGCTCTGCGAACTTGTCTACTCCTCCCACGTTTCAGAGAACCGTGAAACAATATACTTCAAGTCAATGACCAGAATCGATGACTTCAGACATTGCATGTCTAATATTCATCACATGCAATATAAAATCAGTTTAACGATAAAAAATTGAGAATGGATTCCATCAGCATTTAATTGTTTGGAGCCGCCGGCGGGATTTGAACCCGCGGCCACCGGCTTACAAGGCCGGCGCTCTACCGAGCTGAGCTACGGCGGCTTACTGAAATTTCTTATTGTTGCTGGGATTTTTGAGTTTTTCGCCAAACTTGATGTAGTAGGTAATGAGGTTTTGTTTAATGATGTTTAGCAGTAGTGTGACTTAAAATTCGTTATACTTTTTATCTTTCTTTTTACACAACATAATTTATGGTGTAGGTCTTTATGAGCAATCCTGATCTCGCTAAGGCTTTGCCAACTTTTTATAGAGCGTACTTGCAGATTTCAAACTTTGTAGCAAGTTCTTTAGCTGTGTTTAATCGTTCTCAAGTAGAGAAGTTCATAGATGTTTTAATGCAGGCGTATAGAAGTGGTAGGAGGGTGCTTGTAATGGGCGCTGGTAGAAGTGGTCTTGTAGGTAGGGCTTTTGCTATGAGGTTAAAGCACTTGGGTTATGATGTTTATGTCCTTGGGGACACCATAGTGTCTCCTGTTAAGCAAGGCGATATAGTGGTAGCGATCTCAGGCTCTGGAAGAACAGCTCTTATTGTAACTGCTGCAGAAGCTGCTAAGACTGTTGGAGCAATTGTTGTGGCAATAACGTCTTACATAGACTCTCCACTAGCTAAAATAGCTGATATTGTTGTTGAGGTTCCCGGAAGAACTAAGGTAAGTACTGTTGAGGATTATTTTGCTAGACAAGTTCTTGGATTGCACGAATCGCTGGCCCCCTTAGGCACGCTATTTGAAGACTGTGCAATGATTTTTTTAGATGCAATAATAGCTGAGCTTATGCAAAAGCTAAATAAAAGTGAAGAAGATTTAAGAGAACAGCATGCAAATATAGAGGTATAGCAACTGAGTGCCAGCCTTTAAATAAGACCAAAAATGCTGTCCTATCCAAATAGTGCTGCAAGTCCTTCAGCTAGCTGCTCTTCCGATACCCCTTCCTTCTTCTCCTCTCTCTTCTCCTCAGCCTTCGGAGCAGCCTTCTGCTCAGCTACAGCTGGTGCTGTAGTTGTGGGTATTGATATTTGAAGGAATTGAGCAATTTCCGGAGATTTTGAGGCAAGCATTAGTGCAAGTGTATGCGCTTTTGAAACTGCTGTCATTAGTACTAGAGTCGAGGTTTCTTTTGTGAGTACGCCTGCCTCTACAGCCAACGTTAAGGCTCTCGTATGGGCTTTTAATAGTGATGTTTTTAGTACAAATGGTTCTGGTATGACTAGTTCTGAAGCCATGGCTATAGCATTTGACAGAGCTTCTGCAAACTCCTTTCTGTACATCTCTAAGTCTAGTGTAAGGCTGTCGCCAGGTATAATTACTCCTCCTTCGTAAGCGACTTTAATTCGAGGCTTTAAAACCTTTGGCTCAACACCTAGTTTATCAAATAGTGTTGCTAGCTCAGGAGTTACAACATCTCCTGGCCTTGCTATGGCAGCTTCTTTTGCAATCCATATAACCCCATCTCTTACCTGTATGGGCACCTTTAGCTTGCTGAAGAGGCTCATCATGGGCCCAGGCTTCACGTCTGTTTTCATAGGCGATACTACAATCTCGTGCTCTACCTTATCACCCGGCTTAGCTCTCCACATAATTTTTATCTTATCTAAGAACATTTTTGCTTCAAATGGATTTGCATTTACAAATACTGCTATGTTTGTGCCCTGCAAGTACTTTGCAAGCTCATCTGCATTTCTCATGCCAAGCTCCTTAATAGCCAATCTGAGTAAGCTATTTTTGAAAAGCTTAACTTCAGCTATGCCTGTAAGGTGTTTTCTAAGAATGGTAATGTAATTTGCTGGAAGATTTGAATTATCTATAAGCAAAAGCGTTCTGTAAGACGATAGCAACTTTTTTGCCTCTTCAATAACTCTTCTCTTTTCCTCAATAGCCCTCCTAACCCTTTCCCTTTCCTCTCCCTCCGCCGAGCGGGCTTTAACAAGTTTGTTTAGTTCTCGCACTAACTTAGCTTTCATCTCAATGCTCACCTACATAACTTCTATAGCCGGGCTGCTGGTAACCTTTACATAAACTTTTGCTACTTCAAGTAAGGGCCTTTTAATTTTATCTTCAACATAGCTTAACACAGCCAATGCATTATCTACAAGGTCCTCCACAGCCATGCTCTCTACACCAATTCTACAGCCAACCCATGGCTGCTCCTTTGAATGCAGCCTTGTAGCATTTTTATAACGCGAGATAAGCTGTGTTATATCAGCTGTTGGTGGAAATGGTACTGGGGCTTTACCTCTAGGGCCAAGCGCTGGTCCTAGAGCCCTGCCTGCCAAGCCCATTAGGTCTGTTTTAACTAAAAGCCAGTCACACTGAGTAGCAATCTTTTTTGCAGATTTCTTATCGATTTTAGAGAGTTCTGACTTGGATATGACAATTGAGGCCCCCGCTTTCAAAGCGTCTTGGGCTCCTGCGTCTTCGGTCACTACACATACTTTTACATTCTTTCCAAGACCTTTTGGCAGTACTACTACATCTCTAAACTTGAATTCTGATTGCTTCTTAACATCAACACCTTTGAAAGTCATTATAAGCTCTACAGACTGAGTATACCTCCACGGTTTTTTAGTTTGCAACGCTAGTTGTACAGCCTTCTTTAGCGCTTCTACAAATTCCTGTGTTTTAAAGCTCATAATACTCACCTTCTCTGCCACTCTACCTCATACTTCTTCAACACATCATCGTATAAACCTTTGTTAAGCTCTGCAACTACCTCCTTAGGGTCCTTGCCTTCTACAGTTAGGCCTATGCTCCTTGCCGTTCCAAGAATTGTTTTCACTGCTGCTTTTAGGTTTTTTGCATTAAGCTCTGATTTCTTAAGCAATGCGACCTTTATTATATCTTCAAGACTCAAATTCCCGACTTTTTTATGTGCAGGGTCTCCTGAAGGTTCTGCAGCACCTACGAAGCTGAGTAGCAGACTTGTTGTTGTGGGAAGCTCTAGTGAAATAGTGTATTCCTTTGTATCTAAATCCACAATAATCTTTACTGTTATAGTGTGCCCTCTGTATGGCTCTGTCATCTCATTTATTTTGCTAACTACCTCTGCCACGTTTAACCCTGCATCAGCTAGTGCAGGGCCTAGGGGTGGGGCATTTGATGCCTTTCCCCCCTCTACCTGAACCTTAATCACCTTTAGGCGTGCCATAGCATCTGCTCACCCCTTCTTAGCAGGCCTAATGTAGTCTACGGGAATGGTTATTGTGAGTGGGTAACTTGCTTCTAAAACACTCAAGGAGACCTCGTTTTTAACTTTATCAACTGCTACTACCCTAGCCTTCATGCCCCTGAAGGGCCCTGCTATTATCTCAACCTCCTCACCCTCCTTCAGCAGCTCTATTAGCGATTTAGGCTTTAGCAAAGACTCTATATCCTCCCATTTAACAACGCCAGAGGCCCTGCCTTTGACGTGCTTAAGGCCTCTTATAGCCTCATAAACAACGTGAAGCCCTGAGGCCTCGATTACTATATACCCCTTTAGGTCGGGAAGAGAAAAGGCAGAGTATATAGGCA
>Ga0272445_1000676_pt1 | contig 30253 bp, 37 predicted proteins | sample YNPCB0031_FD_194404 | JGI IMG/M metagenome (GOLD analysis project Ga0272445, IMG submission 194404) | Hot spring sediment microbial communities from Yellowstone National Park, WY, United States - YNP-CB-003-1 | ecosystem: Environmental > Aquatic > Thermal springs > Hot (42-90C) > Sediment... | reverse complement strand
CAGTACAAGAACTTGCTGATGAAGTTTGTGGTACATCTGGTATGATAAAGTATGTTAAAAACCATCCTGAGGTTAAGACATTTATAATTGGTACAGAAGTTGGTATGTGTTATAGGTTAAAAAAGTTATTCCCTGAACAAGAATTTATACCTGCATCACAACTTGCTTTATGTCCAAATATGAAAAAGAACACTTTAGAAAAAATTTTGTATAGTTTAGAAGAGTTAGAACCAAAAATTGTATTAGATAAAGAAATAGCACTAAAAGCGAAAAAATGTATAGACAATATGTTTGAGTTGATGAAGAAACAGCAATGAACAGAAAAGCAGTAGCATTATTTTCAGGTGGGTTAGATTCAACCTTAGCGATAAAACTTGTACTAGAGCAAGGAGTTGAGGTTATTGGATTACATTTTGTGACACCGTTTTGCACTTGTGATAAAAAAGGTTGTGGTGCTTCAACAATAGAAGTTGCACAACAGCTTGGTATAAAAGTAAAAACAAAAAGTTTAACAGATGAGTATTTCGAGATTGTAAAAAATCCAAAGTTTGGCTATGGCTCTAATTTAAATCCATGTATTGATTGTAGAATTTTGATTTTAAAAAAAGCAAAGGTTTTTATGGAAGAAATTGGTGCGTCTTTTTTAGTTACAGGCGAGGTTTTAAACCAAAGGCCGATGTCACAAAGAAGAAATACATTAAAACTTATTGAGAAAGAAGCAGGTGTTGAAGGATTGGTTTTAAGACCCTTATCTGCTAAAGTTTTAGAACCAACAATTCCTGAACTTGAAGGTGTTGTAGATAGAAATAAGTTTTTAAACATCGTAGGAAGGTCAAGAAAAATTCAGCTAAGTTTAGCAAGAGAATACAAAATAGAAGGATATGGTTGTCCTTCCGGTGGATGTTTACTTACAGACCCAATTTTTGCAAAGAAAATGAAAGATTTAATAGAACACAAACCTAATTTTACTTTAACAGATGTTAATCTTTTAAAAGTTGGCAGGCACTTTAGAATAAACGACAATGCAAAACTTGTTGTTGGAAGAAATGAAAAAGAAAACAATTTTTTACTTAATATAGCACAACCAACAGATCCTATATTTTTAGTTGTTAACACAAAGGGTCCTGTAGGGTTAGGTAAAGGCGAGTTTAGTGAAGAAGATTTATATTTATGTTCTAAAATAGTAGCAAGATATTCTGATAAAATTTCAGATAGCATAAAAATAAAAGTTTCTAAAAATGGATATAATAGGGAATATATTTGCGATGAAATAATCCCACAACAAGAATTAGAGAGGTTAAGGGTATAATATGAAAATATATTTAGACAATCATTCAGGAACAAAACCAGATGAACGTGTAATTCAAGCGATGTTGCCATATTTAAATGAGTATTATGGTAACCCACAAAGTATGCATGAGTTAGGCGCACAAGCTAAACAAGCAATTGAAACAGCAAGAAAACAAGTTGCAGATTTAATAAATGCTAATGTAAATGAAATTTATTTTACATCCTGTGGTTCAGAATCAAACAATCTTGCAATAAAAGGAGTTGCTTTAGCGTACAAAGATAAGAAAAAACATATAGTTGTATCACAGATTGAACATTTCTCAGTTTTATATTCAGCAAGAAGGTTGCAACAATTAGGTTTTGAAGTTACATATATTCCTGTTGATAAACAAGGCTTTGTTTTGTTAGACGAACTTGAGAAAACAATAAGAGATGACACTGTTTTGGTTTCAATACAACATTCAAACTCTGAGATTGGGACTATACAAAATATAAAACAAATTGTTGAAATATGCCACAAGAAAGGTGTTTTAGTACACACAGATGCAGTAAGCAGTTGTGGTGTTGTACCAATAGATGTTAAAGAACTTGATGTTGACTTACTTTCTTTATCAGCAAGCCAGTTTTATGGTCCTAAAGGTGCTGCTGCGTTATATGTTAAAAAAGGAGTAAGAGTTATTCCATTAATAGATGGTGGAGTACAAGAAAATGGTATTCGTGCTGGGACAGAAAATGTTGCAGCGATCGTAGGTATGGGTGTTGCAGCAGAGATTGTTAAAAAAGAATTAAAAGAAAATTATGAGAAAATGATAAAATTAAGAGATAAACTTATCAAAGGAATACAAGAGAGAATAAAATATGTTTACTTAAACGGTTCTATTGAAAACCGGCTACCAAATAATGTAAATTTTTCTTTTGAATTTATAGAAGGCGAAGGGTTAAGTTTATTACTTAACAGTAAAGGTATATATGTTACAAGCGGTTCTGCGTGCGCATCAAAAGCGTTAAAGATGTCGCATGTTTTAACAGCAATAGGTGTTGACCCAGCAGTTGGTCAAGGAACAATCACAATGACTCTGTCAAAATACAATACTGAAGAAGAAATTGACTATGTGTTAAAAGTTTTACCTGAGGTAGTTGAAAAACTGAGAGGGATATCACCATTGTATAGTTATTTTTTACAAACAAGGCAAAGAAAACCAGCAGGTCCTGGTACAGATTACGATGAGCATCATCATGAATAAAATAATTTGGTAAGCCGCACCTTTTAAGGTGCGAGATTATTTCTATGCAGGCTGAAGTCCGTGGCTACCGACCAGTTTGTTTTTATAAAACAAGGTAGTTGCACCCTTTAGGGTGCGTTGTTTTAAAAAATGTATAAAAGAATAGAAAAATTTGGTTTCACGCAAGCTGAAGCCTGCGGCTACCATCTATCTTGTAATTTGCGGGATGAACTATTAACTAATTCGGAGGAAACCCTATGCCTTTTTATTCAGAAAAAGTAATGGAACATTTTATGAATCCAAGGAATGTTGGTGAGATAAAAGATGCTGATGGTATAGGTGAAGTTGGCAATCCTGTATGTGGTGATATGATGACATTTTATATAAAGGTTGAAAATGATGTTATAGTAGATGTAAAATTTAAGACATTTGGTTGTGGTGCAGCAATTGCTGTATCATCAATTGTTTCAGAGATGGCAAAAGGAAAAACAATAGAAGAAGCGTTAAAAATTACAAAAGAACAGGTTGCACAAGAACTCGGTGGTCTTCCGCCAAACAAAATGCATTGTTCAAACTTAGGTACTGACGCGCTTCATAAGGCAATACAGGATTATTTGGAGAAGAAAAAGAAGAAAGAAGATAAAAAATGAAAAAAGAAATAAAAGAGAAATGTATATGTCCGTTTTGTGAAGAAGAATTAAAACTTGCTTGTTTTGAACCTATATTTTGTGAACATTGTAAGATTGTGTTAATTAAATGTCAAAACTGTGGCCAGTTATTTAACGAAAAACTTGAAAAATGTCCAACTTGTGGTGTAGTAAAAAAAAGAAAAACATGAACTTTAGAAATGTAATTTTATTTAAAGTAAAAGTTTTGTTAATAATATATTGTTTACTACTTTTTAATCAACCCATTTTTAGTTTAGGGGAAGTTAGAGTCACAATGTGGGGTGGATATTCTACTGTTTCAATGGATGATTTGAACAAACAATTAGAATCAAAAGCGGATTATATGTTTAAAAATTCCGATGGTTATCAACCTTCAGTTAGAAGATTTTCGGATAGTATAATTTTTGGTTTTGATGTTTTATATAAACTTTCTCACGATATTTATGTTGGTCCTAGAATTGCATTTTTATCTTCATCCGGAGAGGTTTTAGGTAGAACTACAGTTTTGGGATATACACAAATTAATCCTCCTTATGATCCTATATATGACGCTAAAATTAGTCTTAACACTTTTTTAATTCCTATAATGTTTGGTGGAGTTTATTCAAAAGAGATACTAAAAAAAATGTTTTTTTCAGGAAAAATATTTATTGGTTTTGCTAATGCGTATTTTACTTCACGATTTGAATGGTACAAGGAATATGGCTATACTGAAAGTACTTATGTTGAATATTTTGCAGAAGGTAATGGTGTAGTTTCCGACTTATCTACAGCGATAGAGTATAGAATATCTAAAAATCTTTCTACAGAACTTAGCATTGGTTACAAAATTGCAAGAATTACAAATATGCATCAAACAAAAGAGTATAAAACACTTTATATTGGTAAAACGAAAGAAATTGTTGTACAGGTGGAAGATGAAAAAGGTAATAAAATTCCATTTGATTTTAGTGGAATGGACTTTACTTTTGGACTAAAATATAGGTTTTAAGGTAAGTAATATTATGAATATGAAAAAAATCTTTATATTTATGCTAATACTTTTATTTATTTCTAAAACAAATTCCGAAATACATTTAGGTGTTTTAGGAGCAGTTAAAAAAAGAGGTGTAAAACTGTATAATAAAGTTGACGATACCATAATTTATCCTGATACTGACCAACCACCACAACTTACAATAAAATGGTGGAGTACAGGTTCCACTATACCTAAAGAAGATGTATATCTTATTTCAACTTTTGGTGTTTTAAAAATAAATATGCCGGGTCATGTTGATCATTTTACATTATGGGTTGCATCTTCTGCATATAAACCAATTTATTCATTATGTGATGGTGTTGTAGTTTCACTTGAACCCGGTTATGATAAAGACCATCAAGTTATCAGATATGGTAAAAATTATGCAGTAGAATACTGTCATGTTGTGAATTTAAATCCAGATCTTTATATAGGTAAAATTGTAAAAAAAGGAGATAAGATTGGAGAAATATGTCCTCTAATGGGACAACCAGGTAACAATGTTCCACTTGAGGGGACAGGATATTTTGAAGTAAGATTTTTAAAAAGGAAAGAAAATGGTAAATGGATTGCTGTAGATTTATATGAATATCTTGATCCTGTTTCTAAAGAAAACATTAAAGAAATATGGTTAGAAAAAGGTCTTAGTGAAACATCTACTGCTGGATTAAGGAATATAGATGGAAAATTATATGATATTTTTGGTAACGAGATTACAACTTCTACTATTCGTGGAGCAGTCCATGAGATAGATTTACCAGGATATGATTATAATGACCGTATAATATATGACTATTGGAGGAGATGATACTTATGCGGCTTAGTTATAAAAGTTTTTTAATTATTTGCTTTATATCAACTTGTGTATTGTTTGCTGATGAAAACATTAGGAATAAATTTGCATTAGGTTTATCATTTGAAGAAACATCTCTGCCCTCTTTTAGAACAAAATTTAAGATCTATAATTCCATCTTTTTAGAAGTTAGGTTAGGCAGTGTTTTTGAAGAAAAACAATATTCAAATTATTCTGGTTTAGAACTTATTGGCATAAGAGGATATTTTTATATTTTGAATTTGAAAACGAAGTATTTATTTGTTTATACAGGAGCAGAATTTGACAATGTTAGAATATTTCAAAAAATGACTAATGATGCTTTTGGAAGTGGATATGTTTTTGGATCTTTTTTGGGTATAGAGAAATATATATCAATAGGAACCTCATTTTCTTTTGATTTTGGTCCTTATTATACTTATCTTAAACATAAATATTTTGATGTAAAAGAAGAAGGAATTGATTTCGTTTTCAATATTCTTATAAATTTTTATATTTTTTAATTTAAGTCATAAACAAAAATGAGAAAAGTATATCTTGATTATGCAGCAACAACACCTGTTGATCCAAGAGTAAAAAAGTATATACAAAAATACTTCACTAACATTTTTGGTAATACACATAGTATACACACTGCAGGACAACTCGCCTATCAAGAAGTAGAAAAATCAAGAAATTTCATTGCAAAAATGTTAAATTGTGAACCTGAAGAAATAATTTTTACCTCAGGTGGGACAGAGTCAAACAATACTGCAATAAAAGGGATATATTTTGCGCAAAGAAAATATAACAAAAAATTACATTTTATAACTTCGACAATAGAACATCATGCTGTACTTGAACCATTAAAATTTTTAGAACAAAATTTCAAAGATGAAGTTGAGATAAGTTATGTCCCTGTAGAAGAAAATGGGATAATAAATGTTGATAAGTTGTTTTCGTATATCAAAGATAACACAATTTTTATAAGTATAATGCATGCAAATAACGAAATTGGTACAATTCAGCCAATAGAAGAAATTGGTAAAAGATTGCAGATTATAAATGAACAAAGAAAAAAGGAAAACAAACCAAAAATATACTTTCACACAGATGCAGTACAAACTTTTGGTCATATTGAAGTAGATGTTAAAAAACTTAATGTTGATCTGTTATCAATAAGTGGACACAAATTTTATGCACCAAAAGGTGTTGGAGTACTTTATGTTAAAAAAGGGACAAAAATAGAACCGTTGCTACATGGTGGCGGACACGAGTTTGGCCTTCGTTCATCAACTGTTAATGTGACAGGTATAGTAGGACTTTACAAAGCAGCAGAGATTGCTAAAAATGAGATGAAAGAAGAAAATAAAAGAATAAAAGTTTTAAGAGATAAATTGTTAGATGGGATATTAAAAACAATCCCTGATGTTGTTGTAAATGGCGATTTAGAAAAACGATTAGTCAACAATTTAAACATAAGTGTAGCAGGTATTGAAAGCGAGTCAGTTTTGATCGCTTTGGATAGAAAAGGAATTTATATTTCCTCAGGTAGTGCATGTTCATCAGGTAGTTTAGAACCATCACATGTGTTACTTGCTATTGGGAGAGATGCTGTTTTATCTCGAGGTTCGTTAAGGTTCACCTTAGGAAGGTTTACAAAAGAAGAAGATATTGATTATGTTTTAAAGGTCCTACCAAAAGTTATAGAAAAAATTAGAAAAATCTCGCCATTGTATAAAAAATAAAATGAGTGTATATATTTATCTTGTACAACATGCACAGGCAAAGAAAGAAGAAGAGGATCCTGAAAGAGGGTTAACTGATAAAGGGTTTGATGATATTGAGAAAGTTGCAAAATTTTTATCTTCATTAAAAATAAATGTAGACGTGATCTATCATAGTAATAAAAAAAGAGCAGTACAAACTGCAGAAGTTCTTGCAAAATATTTAAATCCAAAATATATTGTTGAAGATAATAATCTTAACCCGTTAGACGAACCTGAGTTATGGTATGAAAAAATTTTGTCCGTTGAAGAAAACATAATGATTGTTGGACATCTGCCACATCTTGAAAAACTTGCGTCACTACTTCTTTGTAGAGATAAAACAAAAAAAGTGTTGAATTTTAAAATGGCGGGTGTTGTTTGTATTAAAAAAGAAGAAAAAGTTTTTGGTGTTGAATGGTTTGTTACACCAGAAATTTTAGAATAAATAATTAAAAATGATACATATTTCTGAAGCAAAAAAATTGGTTTGGGAAAACACTTGTGTTTTAGGTAAAGAAAAAATTGATCTTGTATCTTCTCTTGGTAGAACAATTGCCGAAAATATCCTCTCAAATTTTGATATCCCTCCGTTTGAACGTTCAGCAATGGACGGGTTCGCAATAATTGCTGAGGATACAAACTCTGCATCTGAAGAAAATCCTGTTTTTTTAGAAATAGTTGGTGAGATAAAAGCAGGTGATGAAGTGGAAAATTTAAGTATAGAGAAAGGGAAAACATTTTCTATAATGACAGGTGCAAAAATACCACAAAATGCTAATGCTGTGGTTAAAATTGAAGATGTTGAAACAGTTTTTAAGGGTGGTAAGGAATATATAAAAATAATAGAACCTGTTAAACCTGGCGAAAATATTTCAAAAAAAGGTGAGGATATTAAAAAAGGAGAAGTTGTGATAAAAAAAGGAACATATATTGATGCAGCAGTATTTGCTATGCTTGCATATCTTGGTAGAAAAAAAGTTGTTGTATATAAACAACCAAAAATAGGAATTCTTGCTACTGGTGATGAAATAAAAAAGATTGGACAAAAATTGAAAGAAGGCGAAGTTTATGACGCAAACTCTTATTCTATATATGCTTTGACAAAAAAATATGGTGGACAGCCACATATGTTAGGTATTGCAAAAGATGATCCTAAGATTCTTGATAAGTTTATAAAAAAAGGTCTTAAATACGATATGTTCATAATCTCAGGCGGTGTTAGTGAAGGTAAGTATGATATTGTTGTTGATGTATTAAGAAAAAATGGTGTTAAACTTATATTTCACAAAGTTGCAGTAAAACCTGGCAAACCAACATTTTTTGGTAAAAAAGGGAAAACTGTTGTATTTGGTCTTCCTGGATATCCTGTATCTACATATATAAATTTTGAAAATCTTGTAAAAGTTGCATTGTACAAAATGACTGGTAGAGAACAACCTCAAAGGTTTAAATTTGTGGGTGTTATGAAAGAAAATGTTGAGAACAAGGGTGATAGAGACGAATTTTTAAGAGTTATTGCTGAAGTTGAAGATAATGGGGTTTATATAACACCTTACAGATCACAAAAATCAGGTGTGCTTTCATCAGTGTTGTATTCAAACGCAATTTTGTATCTTAAAAAAGGTGAAAAAATAAAAAAAGGTGAAAAAGTTGTTGTTGAATATCTTGAGAAATAAAAATGGATATAGAAAAAGAGATAATAAAAGTTATAGATAAGAAAAAAGAAAAAGTTTTTGACCACATTGTTGTTGAGGAACAACTGAATATTTATTTGAACAAGAATTTGGTTTTTAGAATAATGTGTTTACCAACTGATATAAAATTTTTAATTTATGGTTTCTTTTTTTCAAACGGGTATATTAATGAACCATCTGAAATTAAAGAGTTAAAAATAATTGGTAATAACTGTTTTATTGAGACAAAAAAAGAAATTGAAAACAAAGTTTTGACAATAGGTTCATCTTGTTTTTCATCATTTTTTCATATGGAAGATTTGTTTAATTTTGGAGAAAAAGGTTATATAGATATTGAAAAATTTGATGTTGTTAAAATTATGAAAGAGTTTCAAGATATGTGTCAGATTTATAAAAAAACAGGTGGGGTACATTCAGCAGCAATGTTTGATGGAGAAGATATACAATTTTTTAGTGAAGATATAGGAAGACATAATGCTGTTGATAAAGTTATTGGCAAATTAATCTTGCACGGGTGCACCACAGATAATAAAGTTTTGTTGACATCAGGTAGGATATCTTCAGAAATTGTTTTTAAAGCGAAGAAAGCAGGGTTTTCTGTAATAATTTCGTTTTCAGCACCTACTTCTTTAGCAGTAGAAGTTGCGGAAAAATTTAAAATTCTATTAATTGGTTTCGCAAGAGGAAAAAGGTATAATGTGTATACAGGTGGTGGCTGCGTGGATGAGTAGATGGGGTAATGAGTTATGAGTATATGAGTGATTGGTGATTAGTTATGAGTTATAAAACTTTGAACTAATCCTGCAATTTGTGGAATTGCATAAAATAATTGTTGTAGGGCAATGCTTTCCGCCAGAGGCGGACTGCCTCAGGCAGTAGCATTGCTTGTTGTCTTAATTATTGCAAAAGGTTTGCCCTACAATTAAATTAAACTTAATCAAATGATTGATATAAGTAATAAAAAGATTACAAAAAGAAAAGCAGTTGCTGAAGGTGTTATAAATCTTGATAAACAAATAATAGAAGAAATAAAAAAGAAAAAAGTGCCAAAAGGTGATGTTCTAAGTTTTGCTGAAAGCGCTGCATTGTTGGCAATAAAGAACACCCCTTTTGTTATTCCTCATTGTCATCCTGTTAAAATTACAAAGGCTAAAATTAATTTTGAGATAGAAAAAGATAAGATAAAAGTAACCTGTGAAGTTGAAGGTTTTGATAGAACAGGTTTTGAGATGGAAGCGTTATACGGAGTGAGTGTTGCGCTTTTAACAATTTATGACATGTGTAAGGTTTATAAAAAAGAAATAAAAATTAGCGAAATATTACTTAAGGAAAAATATAAATGAAGGGTATTGTTTATTCTGTAAATATTGGAAAAAAGAAAGGAGAAAATAAGAAACCAGTTGATAAAATTATACTTATTGAAAACTATGGTGTTGAAGGTGATTGTCACGCACAGGAAGGGATAACAAAACAGGTAAGTTTGTTGTCCTGGGAAAGAATGAACGAAGAATTTTTCTGTCTTAAAGAGAAGGTAGAGATTAAGCCAGGGATTTTTGCTGAAAATATCACTACTGAAAAAATTGATTTAAGAAAATTAAAAGTAAGAGATAAACTGAAAATAAATGATGTAGTTATTGAGATATCTGAGATTGGGAAAAAATGTCATTTGTACTGTGAGATATACAAAAAAGTTGGTAAATGTATTATGCCGAAAGAGGGCGTGTTTGGGAAAGTTATAAAAGGTGGTGTCGTTAAAAAAGGAGATGTAATTGAAGTTATACCGAAGATTGATGTAGCAATTTTGACAATAAGCGATAGTTGTTATCAAGGAAAAAGGGTTGATGAAAGTGGTAAGTTTTTGAAAGAAAAAGTTATAGAAAATGGTTGGTATGTCGTGAAGTACGAAATTGTTCCAGATGAAATAGAAATGATAAAGAAGAAATTGATAGAATTTTCTGAATGTTCAGATTTGATATTAACCACAGGTGGGACAGGGTTCAGTCAAAGAGATGTTACTCCTGAAGCAACAGAAGGTGTTATTGACAAAAAGGTTCCTGGTATTCCCGAAATTTTGAGAATTAAGACATATGAGAAATCAAAATTTTCTGTATTATCCCGAGGTATAGCAGGTATAAAGAATGAAACACTAATTATCAATTTGCCGGGAAGTTTGAAAGGAGTTATGGATTATTTTGAAATTTTAAAAGATTTAATCCCGCATTCAATTGAGATGCTCAGAGGATTCCCTCATGAAAAAAATTGATTTCCCACTTTATAAGATTCTACTTATTAAAAAAAATTTGAATAAAAAATTTCTTGGGGCAATTTCTAAAAAATATAAAATATCAAAATCTAAGATTTTTAGTTTTTTATCATTTTCAGAGGAACTTTTTAATAAGACAGATTTTTTGCAAAAATAAAATGTAGGCACGTCTCTGACCGTGCAAAGAAAAAATGAAAAAAATGTTAACAGAAAAATATGATACACACTTTACAATATCTTTAATAAAAAAATGTTTTGAAATAGGATCAGAAAAAATTGTTGAAGAAATTAAAAATTCTTATCTTTTAGGTCGTGGTGGTGCTATGTTTCCGACAGGTATAAAATGGGAATCTGTGAAAAATCAGGGTGGAGAAAAATTTGTTGTCTGTAATGCGGAAGAAGGTGAGTTGTATACTTTTAAAGATAAATTTTTGTTAAAAAATTTTCCATATAAAGTTATTGATGGTATGATTGTAGCATCAATTGCTGTAGGTGCAGAAAAGGGGTTCATTTATGTAAATCATAAGTATAAAAATGAAATAAGTAAGTTAAAAACTTTAGTGAAACAATATAAAAAAGAAAAATTACTTGGTGAAAACATTCTATCAACAAATCATAATTTTGATATCGAAATTATTGAAAGTAATGGAAGGTATGTTACTGGTGAAGAAACTGCTCTTTTTAATACTATTGAAGGTAAAAGACCAACACCAAGATTAAAACCGCCGTATCCTACTCAAAAAGGGTTGTTTAACAAACCTACTTTGATAAACAATGTTGAAACGTTTTCGTTTATACCGCACATTATTTTTTATGGTAGTGGTTGGTTTAAAAATTTTGGTGTTGAGAAAAATTATGGGACAAAGTTGATATGTTTGACAGTTGACAATAAAAAAATAGGTGTGTTTGAGATAGAACTTGGTAAGATAAAAATTTTTGAGATTATTGAGAAATATGCAAAATTAAAACCAAGAAATGTTAAAGCATTTTTACCAAGTGCGTCAAGTTGTCTGTTATTTCCTGAGAAGTTTGATATTAATTATGATTTTGAAAGTTTAAAAAACAACGGAACAAGTTTAGGTACAGGTGGAATTTTTATATTTACGAAAAATTTTTCCATTTTTGACGAAATAAAAAAGATAGTAAGATTTTTTTCAGATGAATCATGTGGATATTGTGTACCATGCAGAGTTGGATTAAAAAGAGTTTATGAAATGATTTTAGAACTTGACAGTTTAAAAAGCGAGAAATTAAGGAACCGGTTAGATTTAATAAAGAAACTTTCGTTAGTGATAAAAGAAACTTCGCGGTGTGCATTAGGACAAAGTGCATTAAATTCGTTGTTAAGTTATATAAGAGGAATAGAAGATGGAAAATATAGAACTCTTTATTGATAACAAAAAAATTGTTACAGAAAAAGGGAAGACAATTTTACAGGTGTGTAAAGAAAATGGTATTCATATCCCTACGTTGTGTTATCATCCTGAATTAAAACCTGATGGGTTGTGTAGATTATGTTTAGTTGAAGTTGAAGGTAAGGGGTTGGTAACATCATGTACTGAAAAAGTTTTAACACAAATAAAAGTTTTTACAAATACAAAAAAAGTTATTGAAGCAAGAAAAACAATATTAAAACTTATTATTTCTGACCATCCACTTGATTGTATGACTTGTGAGAAATCAGGAGAGTGTTTGCTTGAAAAATATGCTTATGAATATGGTATTAAAAAAGTTGAGTATGAGGGTGAAAGAAGTAAAAGGAAGCAAAAAGATGGTTCACCGTTTATAATAAGAGATTATGAGAAATGTATCTTATGTGGCAGATGTGTTAAAGTATGTAATGAAATTGTTGGAGTAAACGCAATAGATTTTGGTTTCCGTGGGTTTAAGACAGAAATAATTTCTGGCTTTGATGAACCACTAAAAAAGACAGAATGTGTTTTTTGTGGCAACTGTGTTGAAATATGTCCTGTTGGCGCTTTAAGAGAAGTTTCTGCGGAAGGGAAAGGAAGAAGTTGGGAATATAAAAAAATAAAGACGATATGTCCATACTGTGGTGTTGGCTGTGGTATAAATGTTTATGTAAAAAATAATCAGATTATAAAAATTAAAGGTGATGAAGAAAGTTGTGTAAATAAAGGTTTTTTATGTATTAAAGGAAAATTTGCTTTTGAATATGTGAATTCGTCTGACAGGTTGAAAAAACCGTTAAGAAGAAAAAATAACGATTTTGAAGAAATTTCCTGGGAAGAAGCGTTTGAAACTATATATGAAAACTTAGTAAGGATAATTAAAAAATACGGTTCTACTTCAGTTGCAGGACTTGCATCAGCAAAATGTACTAATGAAGAAAATTATGTATTTCAAAAATTTTTCAGAGTCGTTGTAAAAACAAACAATGTTGACCATTGTGCACGTCTTTGTCATTCCTCATCAATTGCTGGTTTGTCAAAAACAATAGGTTCCGCTGCAATGAGTAATTCGTTAGAAGAAATTGAGAAATATTCCGATTGTATAATTTTAACAGGGACAAACGTGTCAGAAACACAGCCGGTCACATCGTATAGAATAAGAAAAGCAGTTGAACGTGGTGCAAAACTTATCATAATTGACCCGATGGAAATTTCTTTGTCTGATATAGCATATTTAACAATCAGGCCAAATTATGGAACTGATGTTTTTCTTTTTAATACAATTGCAAAGATTATAATTGATGAAAAACTTTACAATGAGGAGTTTATCAAAGAGAGAGTTGAGAATTTTGACGAGTATTTAAAGTTTATGGAAGAGTTTCCTATAAACGATGTTGAAAAGATTACTGGTGTTGAGATTGATAAGTTAAGAGAAATTGCTTATATCTATTCAAAATCAAACTCAGCAGTAATACTTTGGGCAATGGGTATTACTCAACATACTACTGGAACTGATAATGTTGTTTCTTTATCAAACCTTGCCTTGCTTACGGGACAAATCGGTAAAAAAGGTGCTGGTCTTTGTCCTTTAAGGGGACAGAACAATGTCCAAGGTGCATGTGATATGGGAGCGTTGCCAACTCATTACCCAGGATATTTCCCAGTAGAAGACGAAAATACAATAAAAAAGTTTGAGATTGACTGGCAAACAACAGGACTTCCTGATAAAAACGGACTTACTGTTGTTGAAATTTTTGAAAGTATTTTAAATGACAAAATAAAATTTCTTTACATAATGGGCGAAAACCCGCTTGTTTCCGACCCTGATATAAAACATGTAGAAGAAGCACTAAAAAAAGTTGATTTCCTTGTTGTTCAAGATATTTTTCTAACAGAGACAGCGAAATATGCTGATATCGTTTTGCCGTCAAAATGTTCTTTTGAAAAGAAAGGGACTTTTACAAATACTGAACGAAGGGTTCAAAAAATATCAAAATGTGTTGAAGCACCTGGCGAAACAAAAGATGATTGGGAAATAATAAAATTGCTTGCAGAAAAGTTTGGATATAAATGGAACTACAATAGTATATGGGATATTTTAAAAGAAATAAACAATGTTGTACCACAATATAAAGGAATTACACCTCAAAGAGTTAAAAATGGTGAAAGAATTCAATGGCCATGTCCACAAGAAAATCATCCTGGGACAGAGACACTTCACATCGGTAGTTTTAAAACAAAATCAAACAAAGGTAAACTTATAGCAGTGGAATTTAAACATGCTTACGAACTTCCGGATAAAGAATACCCGTTTGTTTTAACAACTGGAAGAATAAGAGAACATTATCATACAAGGACAATGACTGGTAGAGTTGAAGGAATATCGGAAATAGTAGGGGAAGATTTTTGTTTAATAAATCCTGATGATGCAAAAAAAATGAAATTGAAAAATGGTTCTTATGTAAAAATTTTTTCACGACGCGGAGAATTAAAAATTAAAGTAAAAATTTCTGACAATATTAAAAAAGGTGTAATTTTTGTTCCATTCCATTTTTATGCAAATCTTTTAACACATAACAAACTTGACCTGTATTCAAAAATTCCTGAATACAAAATCTGTGCTTGTAATATTAAAAAAATATTGTAGGCACGGTCTCCAAATGGCTGTTGTCATAATTATTTGCAAACCTGAATCTGCAATTTGTGGAATTGCATAAAATAATTGTTGTAGGGCAATGCTTTAGCATTGCTTGTTGTCTTAATTATTGCAAACCTAAAGGTTTGCCCTACAATTAGATTTGGAATTTGTTTATTAAAATGTAGGGCAAAGCTTTAGCTTTGCAAAATAAATAACACAATTTTGGTAGCCGCAGGCTTCAGCCTGCGCAAAATTAATAGTAGGAAGTAGAAAGTATGAAGGTGTTAGGTTTTTGTAGGGCACGGCTTTAGCCGTGCAAATAAAAAACAATGTATGCAATAATACTTGCAAAAGGTGAAAAAAGTAGACGTCTTGGTAGAATCAAAGCGTTAATAAAAATCAATGGTTTCACGATAATAGAAAAAATTGTTAATGAAATAAAAAAATGTTTTAAAAAAATGCTTGTTGTTACAACTGATGTAAAAAAGTTTAAAAAAATTAAATATGTAAAAGTTGTAGAAGACAAATATAAAATAGGACCACTTGGTGGTATTCTTACAGGGCTTAAAAATTCGCCATATAAATACAATTTTGTTATAGCTTGTGATTATCCGTTTGTAAAAAAAGAAGTTGTAGAATATATGATGAATATCAAAAATGACTATGAGATACTCATCCCAAAAAATAAAAATTCAATTCATCCTCTTTTCGCAATATATTCAAAAAATGTTTGCTATTTAATTGAAAGAAATCTGAAGATGAAGAAATATAAAGTTTTTGATTTAATAAAGAAAGCGAATGTTAAATATGTTAAAAATATTCCAAATTTTGAAAAAGTTTTTTTTAATCTAAACACAAAAAAAGACCTTGAACTTGTGTTTGAAATTAGAAAATGGAAAAATTGATTGATAGATTTGGAAGAAAGATTGATGCATTAAGAATTTCTGTTACTGACAAGTGTAATTTTAAATGTTTATATTGTTATTCAGACAAAATTGTTTTCTCAAACAAGGACGATCTTTTGACATATAAAGAAATCGTATATCTTGTTAAAATTTTTTCAGACCTTGGCATAAAAAAAATAAAAATAACAGGTGGTGAACCTTTCTTAAGAAAAGATCTTGTTTTTTTATTACATCAACTTAGTAATTTTTCTTATTTAGAAGATCTTTCATTGACTACAAACGGATATTTACTTTATGATTTTATTTCTGAGATTAAAAAAACAAGGTTTAAAAGGATAAACATAAGTCTTGATACACTTAAAAAAGAAAAATTTAAGTTTATAACAGGTAATGATAGTTTTGACAAAGTTATAAAAAGTATTGAGAAAAGTGTTAGTGAAGGGTTGAAGATAAAAATAAATGTTGTTTTACTTCGTGGGATAAATGATGATGAAGTTTTTGATTTTATTAAATTTGGCGAGTTTTATAAAATAATTGTAAGGTTTATTGAACTTATGCCAAGTTCTCATCAAAGAAAAAAATTATGGGAAAATTATTTTATAAGTACCGATGAGATAATAGAAAAAATAAAGAAAGAAATTGGGACAATTAAGTATATTGAAAAAGAAAACGTATTTTCGCCTAATACAACATATTTTAAAATCAATGGTTATAAAGGAATATATGGCATTATTTCACCATTAAGCAAACCGTTCTGTAGTTTGTGTAACAGATTAAGATTAACTTCAGACGGAGTATTATTTTCATGTCTTTCTTCTTTAAAAGGGTTGGATTTAAAAACTATGATGAGAAAAAATAAAAAAAATAAGTATGCTATTAAAGAAAAAATAAGAAATTTTGTTTTTAAAGAAAAACCAAGGAAACATTGTTTCACAAATAAGGAAATTCATTTTTCTATGTGTAAAATAGGTGGATGAAAAAAATAGGTTTTTTGTCGAAAAATTATTTTTGTTGACACAAGTTTTTGTATTTTTAAAACACTTGAAAGTTTTTATAAAAATGTAGTATAAAGACAACATTAGTGTTTTTTTGTAGTTTTGTTTTTAAAATAATTTAAAATATAGGAGAAAAAATACATGATAAAAGTAAAATTAGTAGATTTGTTGTTTGACGAAATTTCGCAAATGGGAATAATTTTGCTTGGTGAAGAAAATCCGCAGCCTGGGACAAAAATTAAGGTAGTACCTATCTGGATTGGTTTGTTTGAAGCACAAGCTATTATGTTTAAATTACAAAATTTGTCTTTCCCAAGACCACTCACACATGATCTTTTAAAAAATTGTATAGAACAACTTGGAGCTAAAATTGAATATGTTGCAATTACTAAAATTGAAAATAATACTTATTATGCAGAAATACATTTAATACAAAATGATAACAAAATTGTTGTTGATAGCAGACCATCTGATGCTGTTGCTTTAGCTATTCGTGCAGATGTGCCTATTTATATGGCTGAAGAATTGATGTTAAACGCAAGTGTTGATAAAGAAGAGTTTATAAAAGAACATAAGGAAAAATTGTTATTGAAACTTTTAGAACTTGCAGAAACTGAAGAGGAAAAAAAGATAAAACATTAAGTTAGGAAAAAATTTTTCTGGAAAGGGGTGTTCATATGATAACATTGGATTTAATAAAAACATTGTCAATAAAAAATGATAAAAAAATTGTTTTTATAGTAATAGATGGTTTAGGCGGTGCAGTACATCCTTCTTATGGGACAACAGAACTTGAAGTTGCAAAACATCCTAATTTGGATAGTTTAGCAAAAGAATCGTTATGTGGTCTTGCAATACCAGTAGATTATGGTATAACACCAGGCAGTGGTCCAGGACATCTTGCTTTGTTTGGCTACGATCCTGTGAAATACTTAATAGGTCGTGGTATACTTGAAGTTTTAGGTCTTGGCATGGAATTACAACAAAACGATTTAGCATTCCGTGGCAATTTCGCTACTATAAATAAAGATGAGATTATAACAGACCGTCGTGCCGGACGTATCCCTACAGAAGAAACTGTTAGGTTAATAGAAAAAATACAGAAAAACATCAAAAAAATTGATGATGTTGAGGTTATCCTTAAAGCTGGGAAAGAACACAGGTTCGCTGGTATATTTAGACATAACAAACTTGTTGAAAATATAACTGAAAATGATCCACATAAAGAAGGAAATAAACCTCATAAGATTGAACCAACTGTTAATTCTGAAGAGGCTATTTTTACAGCTCAAGTTGTAAACAAATTTATCTTGGAGGTTAAAGAATTGCTTAAAGACGAACCAAAAGCAAACTATGTGTTGTTACGTGGCTTTGCAAAATATCCTAATATACCAAAAATGCAAGAAGTATATAAACTTACTCCAGTAGCGATTGCAGTATATCCAATGTATAAAGGTATAGCAAAAGTTGTTGGTATGGAAGTTATTGATGGTTGTGAAACTATTGAAGATGAAATTAAAAAGTTAGAAGAACTTTTTTCAAAACTATACGATTTTTATTATGTTCATATAAAAGATACTGACAAACTTGGAGAAGATGGTAATTTTGAAGGTAAGGTTAAAAAAATTGAAGAAATAGATAAATTGATACCACGAGTTTTAAATTTACAACCAGATGTTCTAGTTATCACAGGTGACCATTCAACACCTGCAGTTACAAAAGGTCATTCTTGGCATCCAGTACCTGTTTTGTTATGGTCAAAGACAATACCTGCTTGTATAAAAAACAATGTGCAAAAGTTTACTGAAGAAGAGTTTTCTCGTGGTATGTTAGGACAGGTTTATATGACAAAGATAATTTTGTTATCAATGGCATATGCGTTAAAACTTGATAAGTACGGAGCATAAGGTTTCTAATGGAAGGAATTATCTTTAATTTCAGTCCTTCGTTGAAAGGTTCTTCAGCGTTTATATCAAAAAAAATATCAGAAGTTTTGCTGTCAGAAGGTCTTCCTACTGAAGTTGTTAATATACACAAACTTAAAATTTTACCTTGTGGAAGTTGTAGTGAGTATTGTTATAAATATGGAAAATGTAAAATTAAGAATGACGATATGTCAAAAATTTACAAAATGTTAACAACAAAAAATTTTTTTGTTATTGTAACACCGGTATATTTCTATCATATCCCAGGATATGCAAAAATTATGATAGACCGTTGTCAACCATATTGGGTAAGGAAATATGTGTTAAACAATTTTGAACTTTCAGAAAAATTTGGAACATTAGTTTGTATAGGAGCAACAAAAGGGAAAAAATTATTTTCAGGTATTAACTTGACAATAAAGTATTTTTTTGATATCTTTAATATCAAATTTAATAAAAAATATAATTTATATTTACGTAATGTAGAAACTGTAAAAGATGTAAAAAACTGTTCTAAGCAAATATCACAGTACATCCATAGTTTGTTTATAAAGATTAATAAAGATATTGGTGACTTGGCAAGTTAAAAGAAGGATTGTAAGGTATGGTAAAAAAACAAACAAAAATTACTGCCAAAAGAAAAAAATATGAAATTACTATTGACCATCCTAAAAATGGTGAAGTTATAACATACAAAGAACACTATGCTATACGCATTGGTACTCCAAACCAAGGAATAGTAGAACTTTCTATAGATGGTTCAGAATTCAAAAGATGTCGTCATTCTGTAGGATATTGGTGGTATGACTGGTGTAATATACCTTCGGGAGAACATGTTTTAGTGGCAAGATTAGTTGATCCTCAAAAAGGTCGTACTCTTAAAAAATCACAGCCTGTGAAATGTGTTGTAGAATAAATTTTTTATGAAGATTTTAGAATGTAAAATCCATTTTTTAGATGGTAAAAATGTTGAATGTGCTTCGTTGGAACAGATGCTTAAAACTGTGTTCAAAGAAAAGAAACAAAATAAAGTTCCTGTTTCTCTTGAACTTTCTGCTATTGATGAAAATGGAGTTGTTTATCATACAAGGTTAAACTTTGTTGAATTTTCAGTACAACAACGGGTGGTTGATAAAAAAACACTTTTGCACCTTACACAACAAAAACTTCTTGGTCAAATTTTAGTTGAAGAAAAAATTATTACAGAAGAACAACTTAAAGAAGCAATTGAAATTCAAACAAAGTATAAAGAGAAACTTGGAGAGATATTAGTAAAATTTGGGTATTGTACACCACAACAAATTTTGTATGCGTTAGCAAAACAAATTGGTGTTGAAATAAAACTAGATTTTTTTGAGAAAGAGGAAAAATAGAAGTCAAGGGAGTGTCGGTTAATTGGCAAACCACCGGTCTCCAAAACCGGGACTGCAGGTTCGAGTCCTGCCACTCCCGTTTGGTAAAATTAAAATTCTAAATAATAAGGAGACGGCAATGGCTGACAGAGTAATTTATGTTTTACAATGTACTCAATGTAAAAACAAAAACTATTATTTTGCATCAAATAAAAAGAAAGAGCTAAAAAAAGAACTAAATAAGTTTTGTAAAAAATGTAAAAAACATACTTTACACAAGTTTGTGAAAGGATAAAAATAAAAAATTTTGATAGAAAGGAGTAAAAACATATGAACCAAATACTACAACAAATGCCTGTCTTAGGTGTAACAATAATAGGAGGTATAATGGGTCTCATCTTTGTATGGTATTTCAGCAGAAAAGTGTTGTCAGCAAATCCGGGCAATGAACAAATGCAAACAATCGCGTCGTTAATTCGTAAAGGTGCAATAGCGTTTCTTACACGAGAATATAAGACCATTCTTTATTTTATGATAGTAATGTTTATTGTAATCTTTTTTGGTATTGCAAAAAAGACAGCAATAGCGTTTCTTGTAGGAGCTGGTTGTTCAATGTTAGCAGGTATCATCGGTATGAATATCTCAACACTTTCTTCATCACGTACTGCTGAAAAATGTAAACTTTCTTTTAACGAAGCTTTAAGTATTGCATTCCCAGGCGGTGCTGTGATGGGACTCTCTGTTGTGAGTTTAGGCCTTTTAGGTTTAGGGATAGTATATTTAGCATTTATTTGGTACTTAGTTTCTACTGGGTCAGATTTAACAAAAGCAGTTTATGAAGCTACAAGTATGATCGTAGGTTTTTCAATGGGAGCAAGTTCTATAGCATTATTTGCACGTGTTGGCGGTGGTATCTATACAAAAGCAGCAGATGTTGGTGCTGACCTTGTAGGTAAAATTGAAGAAGGTATACCAGAAGATGATCCAAGAAATCCTGCAGTTATAGCAGACAATGTTGGTGATATGGTAGGCGATTGTGCAGGTATGGGTGCTGACTTGTACGAATCCTATGTAGGAGCAATTGTTTCAGGTTTAGTTATAGCTATATTTAATCTCAATGATCCAAAATCTGCTATGTTATGCTTACTACTTTCTGTAGTAGGGATCATAGCTTCTATAATCGGTGTATTCTTTGTTAGAACAAAATCAGACCAAGATCCACAAGTTGTTCTTAACAAAGGGTTGATTGCTTCTGTAGTATTTTATATTTTGTTCTCACTGATAGTAATCCTTGGTTGGTATAAAAACATTAATGCATTTTGGTCTGTTATGAGTGGATTAATAGCAGGTATGTTAGTAGGATTTGTAGCACAGTATTACACTTCAGGTAATGCAGTAAAAAGTATTGCTGAACAAGCAAAAACAGGTGCTGCAACTATTTTTATTGAAGGAACTGCAACTAGTATGTTGTCAACTGTATTACCATTAATTGCTATTGCTATTGCTTCAATTATTGCTTATAAACTTCAAGGTGTGTTTGGTATAGCATTGTCAGCAATAGGTATGCTTGCTCTTACAGGAACAACTGTTGCTATAGACGCATACGGACCTATAGCAGACAATGCTGCGGGTATATCAGAAATGGCACATATGGGAGAAGAAGTTCGTCGTAGAGCTGAACGACTTGATGCTGTGGGTAACACAACAGCTGCAGTAGGTAAAGGGTTTGCAATAGGTTCTGCTGCACTTACTGCGTTAGCATTGTTTTCTGCATATGCAGAAACTGTAGGTTTAGGTTCAACAGGACTTAATATCTTAGATGCAAAAGTTATAGCAGGAATGTTTATCGGTTGTATAATGCCATTCTTCTTAATATCAAAAACATTACAAGCAGTAGGTCGTGCTGCATATTCTATTGCAGAAGAAGTAAGAAGACAGTTCAGAGAAATACCAGGCCTTCTTGAAGGAAAAGCATTGCCTGATTCTGCAAAATGTGTGGATATAACAACACAAGCTGCGCTTAAGAAAATGATACTGCCAGGTTTATCTGCAGTTATAGTTCCTTTACTTATAGGAATATTGTTAGGTAAAGAAGCATTAGGAGGGTTCCTCGCTGGTTCTTTGATCACGGGTGTACCTTTAGCAATATATCTTGCAAACGCTGGTGCTGCTTGGGACAATGCTAAAAAATATATTGAAGAAGGTAATCTTGGCGGAAAAGGTTCTGATGCACATAAAGCTTCTGTTGTATGTGATACTGTAGGAGATCCGTTTAAAGATACATCAGGTCCGTCATTGAACATTTTGTTAAAACTTATGTCAGTTGTCTCACTTGTATTCGGCAGTGCTTTAATATATCTACATGAACAAATTGCTAATTTGCTACCATTTTTGAGATAAAAAGATGTAGTCAAGTTAAATGATGCTAAAGTTATTAACATTAGAGGATAGATTTTGAAAACATTATGAACCTTGTAATTTTTTCTGGTAATTTAGCCAAAGATGCAAAAATAGTTAGTACTTCTACTGGGAAACAGTTTTGTGTAACAACTTTAGCGTTAAGAGAAGATTTGCGTCCTGAAGGAAAACCTGCAGTTTTTGTAGACATCATCATCTGGGGTGAACGAGCAGTTAAACTTGCAAAATATTTAACAAAAGGAAAAGCAATATCTGTTATTGGGAGATTAGAATTAATAAGAACACAAAGTAACAACACTGTATATGTCACTCCTCGAGTTGTTGTAAACAGACTAGAATTCTTAGGAAAGAAAAATATAGAATCTGTCTCTGCTGAAACAGAAGAATCAAAAGAATTACAACCTGTTGAAGAATTCCCTACAGAACCTATAGATTCTGACGAAGAAGAGGTTCCTTTTTAATTTTTCGTTATTTTGTATTTCCTCCAAAAAATAACTTAAAGATTTATTTTTTAATTTTATAATTCCTTTAGGAGGTATATAGTATGAGAGAAATACTAAAGATAACAATATGTATGTTGTGTATGATATTTGTGTTTACCTCTTGTGGTCCAAAACAACCGCCATCAGTAAGAAAAGAAGTTGAGAAAGAATATGAAGAAGCAACACCGTTTGTTCAGCTACCAGAAGAAGTTACTGGTGAGATAGTTACAGGTATAGGATTTTCTGAAAAAAGAGCAAATTTAGCATTAGCAAGAGAAGCAGCAATAACTTCAGCGGTAGCAGATCTTGCAAGAAAAGTTGAAACAAAGGTTGAAGCAGTATGGAAACGCACAATGGCTGACTGGTCAGAATACAAAAAAGATGGTGTTGATGAAGCAATGTCTGTTGAAGAAATGAAAAATTTAACAAAAGTTATAATTGACACAGAACTACATGGGCCTTGGCTTTTACAAGAAAAAATTCATAAACCAACTGGTAGATACTGGGTACGTATACTTTTGTCAGGTTCAACAATAGAAAAATGGTTAAAACAAAGGTTAAACAACGAAGCATTGCTTAAAAAATATATAATTGAATCACAAATCAAAAAAGTGCAAGAAGATTTACAGAAAGATCTTGATGCGTTAAGAGAAAAAGAAAAACAGGAAACTGAAAAGATTAAATCTATTATATCAAAGTAAAGAGGGAAGAGTATGAAAATAATAATTATTGACGATGATAGTGAAATTTTAGATTTGTTAAGCACATTTTTTTCATCTTTAGGGCATCAAGTAACAACTACAACGAATTCTATTGATGGACTTAAATTTATAGCTACTGAAATTTTTGACTTAGTATTGTTAGATATAAAACTTCCAGAACGGGATGGTATTGAAGTCCTTAAAGAAATAAAGCAAATGGATAGAAACCTTCCCGTAGTAATGATTACAGGATACAAAGAAGCAGAAAAAGTTATTGAAGCGTTTCGTAACGGTGCGATGGATTGTCTTTTGAAACCGTTTAATTTTGATTATATTAAAAACAATGTTCTACCTCATGTAGTTGAACGAAAAAAATAATATAGCCGTGGTGCTGGAATTGGCAGACAGGTACCGCTCAGGACGGTATGGGGATACCCCGTGTGGGTTCAAATCCCACCCACGGCAGAACATGTGCTAAAGTTTTAAAGTAACTTTCCTATCTTTTTCTTTTCTATTATTGAAACTTAATACACAAATTTGTATTTATTACTTATTAAGTTTTTTACTGAGTTTTATTTTTATGAAAAAACTAGTAGCAGTAATTGGTGGTTCAGTTATAAAAGATGAAGAAATAAGACAAATTGCTTTTGAAACAGGTAAAGAAATAGCATCTCGTGGGTATGTATTAGTTTGTGGTGGTATGGGTGGTGTGATGGAAGAAGCTTCAAAAGGTGCAAAAAGTGTTGGAGGGATAGTCGTAGGTATTCTTCCTGGGAAAGATAAAACTGAGGCAAACCCGTATATAGACATTCCTATTATAACTGCGATGTCGCACGCAAGAAATGCTATTATTGTTAGAACTGCAGATTGTGTTATTGCAATTGATGGAGAATATGGTACGCTTTCCGAAATAGCATTAGCAAAAGTTATTGATAAACCTGTTTTTGGTATTAAAAGTTGGGATATTGAAGGTGTTATAAAAGTTCCTGATGCTAAAACAGCATTAGATATTTTTGAAGGAAAGTTATGAAAAAATACATAGATATAGAAAAAAAATGGGAAGAAGCTTTACAAAAAACAAAAATTGTTCGTAGTAAATATGGTAAGTTAGAAACTTTTAAAAAAACTGTAGTCCCATATGTTTTAGTTAACGAGTCATTAGTGAATAAAGGATGTACTGTTGTAAGAGAAGGGAATGTTGAAGTATCACCTGCATTTATCCATTTGCCGTATAGCAAATATGAACTTTTAAATTTTAGGTTTAAAGAAACTACAAATTATAGTGATGAAATAGTAAAATCGTTTTTATTAATTCGTGGTGTACAGTTGCCATCAATGAAATATCATAATAACGAAGTAAAACTTGAAGTGATAGAAAAACCGCTTGATGAGGTAATAAAAGAATATCTACAATATTTCCAACGTAAAGAAGATATTGATACAGGCTTGATAGTTTCTATTCCTGATATTTGGCAATTTTCGTTAATAATATATATTGCAACACTTGCTATAAAATCTGTTGAGAACGATATAAAAAATTTTTTAGATAAATTCATTAATGAATAAAAAAATTCTGTTTATTTTTCTCTTGTTGTTCAATGTTGTATGTTTCACACAAACAGTAGAATTTGGTGTGCGGTTTACACCGTATGATGTTTCTTCATCGACACAAGAGATAAAATTTGATAAAGACGATACTATTGAAAAAATTGTGAATTATTTTTTTGACAAAAAAATTTTTCAAGAAAATTATAGTATAACTTTTTCTTCAAATCCTGATGTTGAAATCTCAACATCTGTGGTTACTATAGAACAACTAACTATAGAACAACTAAAAAACCTGTTTTATGGTTTCGGTAGGACAGAAATAATACAAATTTTGTTAATCAAACAAAAATGTGAAGAAGTACCAATAAAAAGTTTGGTTGAAGAAAGAAAGAAAAATGTGTCGTTAAAGGAAATAGCAACAAAATATAAAATAGATTATATTAACGATGTATGGTTACCGAGTAAAAAAATTTATAAGGAGATATTTTTAAAACAGTGAAAAAATATGTTGATTATTTAATTTTAGTTTTGTTTTTCATTAGTGTTGTAATGGGTTTGATTATTATATTTCGTTCTTCTATGGAAAAAGAATCAAGTTCACAAAAATACATAAAAGATAAAATAGCTGTTGTTGAGCTTGTAGGAGAGATCTATTTTAGAGATTCTACTTCAAGTTTTATAAAAAAAGATGTGGAGTATTATGTAACAAAACTAACAAATTTATTTAAACGGAAGGATGTTAAAGGTATAGTATTAAAAATAAACTCTCCTGGTGGGTCAGTTGCTGCAGTGCAGAGGTTGTATCATCAAATAATAAAGTTAAAATCTCAATATAACAAACCTGTTGTATGTTATGTTAGCGAACTTTGTGCATCAGGTGGGTATTATGTAGCTTCTGCTTGTGACAAAATTGTAAGTTGTGAAGGCGGAGTGATAGGTTCTGTAGGAGTGTTATTACAAGTTGGGAATATTGGCGGGTTGTTAAAAAAAATAGGTGTTAATATAGAAGTTATAAAATCGTCAAAATACAAAGATGTAGGTTCTATGTTTCGTGAAATGTTGCCTGAAGAACGACAAATGTTTGAATCTTTAGTTAATACAGCATATGAACAGTTTATCTCAGCGATTATAGAAGGTAGAAAACTTAGTAGAGAAGAAGTGATGAAATTTGCTGATGGTAGAGTTTTTATCGCACCACAAGCTGTTGAACTAAAAATGATTGATGGTATCGGTGATGAAGAAGATGCTATTGAAGAAGTAAAAAAACTAGCAAAAATTAAGGGATCCGTAGAAATTTTAAAAGAAAAACCTTCCTTATTGGATTTTTTCCAACAAGTTACTTCTGAAACAAAATTTGATTTTCAACAATATAATTTTGCTAATATTAAAAAATTTAGGTTTGAATATATATTTGAATAAATGAAAATTGTGGTCCAACGTGTTAAAAAAGCATCAGTATTGTATGAAAATGTGAAAGAAGAAATTTCAAAAGGATTAGTAGTGTTTGTTGGTATAGGCCAAAATGATAAAGAACAAGATATTGAATATATGGTAAAAAAAATTGTGAATTTAAGAATCTTTGAAAATGAATTAGGTAAAATGGATAAATCTGTCTTAGATATAGATGGTGAATTACTTGTAGTTTCTGAATTCACTTTGTATGGAGATTGTAGAAAAGGTAACAGACCTGATTTCACATCTGCAGCAAAACCTCTCTTCGCATTACAAATGTATAACAATTTTGTTAATAAACTTAAAACTTTATTGCCGCCCCAGAAAATAAAAACAGGTAAGTTTGCTGCACATATGATAGTTGAGATTGTAAATGATGGTCCTGTAACAATTATTCTGGAAACATAATATAAAAATTAAACTTATGGAAAAAATTTTAGAAAATTATATTTTCCCGAATATAAAGAAAGAAGAAATAGAAACTGTTAAACAAAACATTTTTGTAAGTATAATTATTTTTCTTTTGTCTTTATTTTCTCGCGCTGAAGCATATGCTGTAGTTTATTCAATTGATATAAATTCTGTTTTAAAACTTTTTTTTACAAGTCTTGTAGGAGTAATTTTTGTTTTATTTGTTTTTACCATATGGATAGGATTTGTATCTGTTTTGTTTAAAAAGAACATTTTTATTAACAAATATTTTTCAGGTTTGTTGAATATGTTTTCAATTTATATGTTGTTAGTCCCATTAAGTTTGTTGCTTTCATTTTTAAATCTTAAATTTTTATATTTTTTTATAGAAATGTTTTTTAGTTTAATAGTTTTATCTCGTATTCTTAAATATACAAAAGAATTTTGTAGATTTAGCGAAAAAGAAATGTTGTTTATTGTTGGTGTACCAATTGTTTTTATAAGTTTAATATTTTTATTGCCAGTGATATACATTTTACTTTTCATATATGGCAAGATATAATAAAATTGAACAAAAAAAGTTTGAAGAAGTTGTTGATACTTTGTATGACATTCTTTCTAACTGTATATTATGTGGACATAAATGTAAGGTTAACAGGTTAAAAGGACAAGTTGGTGTGTGTAATGCGAAAAAGTTAAAAGTATCAAGTTATGGCCCACATTTTGGTGAAGAAGAACCTATTTCTGGGACCAACGGTTCAGGAACAATATTTTTTTCATATTGCAATTTACACTGCGTATTTTGTCAAAATTATGAGATAAGTCAGTTAGCAGAAGGAGAGGAAATTACTGAAGAAAAACTTGCAGATATTATGCTTTCTCTACAAAACAGAGGTGTACACAACATAAATTTTGTCTCACCAACACATTTTTTGCCACAGATAATAAAGTCAGTTTATCTTGCATCTCAAAAAGGTTTAAGTATACCGTTAGTTTATAACACAGGTGGTTATGACAACCCTGAGGTAATAAAATTGTTATCTGGAATAATTGATATTTATATGCCTGATATGAAATATTCAGACAATTTTTTTGCACAAAAATATTCGTCTGCAAAAAATTATTGGGAGATAAACAAAGAAGTTGTAAAAGAGATGTATCGTCAAGTGGGAGTGTTGAAAATAAAAGATGGTGTTGCATACGAAGGTTTATTAATACGACATCTTGTTTTACCAAACAATATTGCTGGTAGTAAGAAAATAATTGATTTTATTGCTGAAGAATTAGATAAAGAGGTATATTTAAATATTATGGCTCAATACAGACCTTGTTATAGAGCAAGATTTATACCAGAACTATCTCGTAGGATAACTTATCAAGAATATATTGAAGTTGTTAAATATGCGCAATTTAGAGGATTAAAAAACTTAGATATCCAACAGATAAACGAATTTTTGTTAATTAATTTTTAAAAAATGACAAAAAAATATTTACCACAACCTGTTTTTCAAAGTAAAACTTCGGTAGAGGAATGTTTATTAAAAAGAAGATCAGTACGGAATTTTAAATATAGGAAACTTTCGTTACAAGAAATATCACAACTTTTATGGTCAGCATATGGTGTTACTGACCAAGAAAATATGTTTAAAACAACACCGTCTGCTGGCGCTACTTATCCGTTGGAAATATTTTATTTAATAGAAGATGGGATATATCATTATTTACCTGAAGAACATGCTGTGGAATGTATTAAGCAAGGAGATTTTAGAAAAGAATTAGTACTTTCTGCTTTAGGACAAGATTTTATCTTTGATGCAAGTATAAACATTATAATTTGTGCTGTTTATGAAAGGACGACTTTATATTATGGCAACCGCGGGGTTAGATATGTACATTTTGAAGTAGGTCATTGTGCACAAAATTTGTGTTTACAAGCAATATCTTTAGGATTGGACAGTGTATGTATAGGCGCGTTTGATGATAAAAAATTGAAAAATTTGTTGTCAATCTCTGTTGATATTGAACCTTTATATATTGTATCAATAGGTGTAAAAAAATGATAATTTTTTTAGGTATTGTATTAGTAATCTTAGGTATAGCATTTTTTTATTGGCCGAACAAAATAGTAAAATTTTTAGATTGGGTTGAGAAAAATTTGTTCAACAAACGTTTTTTAATACTTCAGAGCAAAAAAATAGGGTTGGTTTTGGTTTTGATTGGTGTTATTTTAGTTTTTACAAATGTAAGAGTATTGACTAAAAAAAATCTTTTATACAAAGCTCATACAAATTTTTATACACATGATTTTGTTTCAACAGAAAGAATATGTTTAGAAATTATAAATAAACAACCAAATAACATAGATGCTTGGTTATTATTAGGGAAAACATATTTTGTGACAGGTCGTTATTTGTTAGCAAAAAGCGTGTTTGTTAAAATAAAAAATATGGCTGATATAAATGAGAAAAAGAAAAAAGAGATAGAAAAATATATTATCCTAATAGATAAAAAATTGGAGAAACAAAAATGAATATAAATTCTTCAACAAAACTTTTAGGCATTATTGGTTATCCAATAAAACATTCATTATCACCTACATTACATACTTTGTTAGCTAAAAAATACGAACTTAATTATGTATATTTAGCTTTTGAAATCCTACCAGAGAATTTTAAATTTATAAAAAATGTTGTGTTAACTTTAAATATCTGTGGACTAAATATAACAATACCATATAAAGAAAAAATTATTCCATATCTTGATGAAGTAGATAAAGAAGCACAGTATATAGGTGCTGTGAATACTGTAGTTAATAGAAACAACAAACTTGTTGGATATAACACAGATGTTTACGGTGTGATAAAATCGTTAGAAAATGTTGATATTGAAAACGAGGAAGCTATAGTTATAGGATGTGGTGGTGTAAGTAAAGCAATAATATGTGCGTTTGAAGAACTTGGGATCAGAAAAGTTTATATCTATGATATTGATAAAAATAGAATGCATATGCTTAAAGAAAAATTTGATGATTTTGTTGTTTTAATAAAACAAAATGATATAGATGAAATTGTTTCTAATGTGAGAATAGTTGTTAATGCAACACCACTGGGGATGAAAGAAGATGATCCTCCGCCACTTAATTTACAAAAAATTAAAAAAGAACATATTGTATACGATGTTATATATAATCGTGAAACACAACTTGTAAAACATGCAAAAGATATTGGTTGTAAAGAAGTTATTGATGGGGTTAAAATGTTTGTTTATCAAGCAGAGCA
>Ga0272445_1000675_pt1 | contig 30333 bp, 15 predicted proteins | sample YNPCB0031_FD_194404 | JGI IMG/M metagenome (GOLD analysis project Ga0272445, IMG submission 194404) | Hot spring sediment microbial communities from Yellowstone National Park, WY, United States - YNP-CB-003-1 | ecosystem: Environmental > Aquatic > Thermal springs > Hot (42-90C) > Sediment... | reverse complement strand
GCCGGGTGTGGGTGGTGCCTGGGCCCAAGGAAGAGCCCGAGACCCGGCCCTTCGTCCTCCGCTTCCCCCTCTGCCGCCCCCACCTGGCCCCCGGCCCCTGGGGGGGCTGGTCCTGGTCCTGGGCTGGTTTGTCGGGGAGGCCTTCCCCCTGCCCTAGTCCTCTTCCCAGACCGCTGGCTCCAGGACCTCCCGGGCCCGGGCGTGGGCCCTCTCCAGGCGGCGGAGGGCCTCCTCGAGGATCTCCCTCAGGACCCGGTGCCCCTCCCGGGGGAGGGAGGCCTAAAGGACTCCCAGGAGGCGGTCTTCCTCCTCTCTGGGGCCCCTACACCCCAGATGAACCGCCAGGGCCTCCATAGCCTCTCGGGCCTTGCCCAGGGCCACCAGGGTTCATCCTATCCCGTCCCCGTCCCGGTCTTCCGGTACTCCCAAGGAGCCTGGAAGCTCCCCTGCCACACGCCCCGCCTGGCCGCCTGGGCCTGGCGTTGGGCATCGAGGTAGACGCTGCCCCCATACTCCACGTAGGCTAACGCCTAACCCTGCTCCACCAACCAGCGGTTTACCTCAACCCCACCCACGCGGTACACCGCCACCATGCGCCCGTAGCGGTCGGTATCTCGCTGGCGTTGCCCAAAGAAGTCGGCCAAGGCAAAGGCCGCCCGCCTCCCGCAAGGCCAGGGCTTTCCCGCTGATTCCAGGCAGGTTTGGGAAGACTCCACCGCGTCAATGCCCCACAGGCGGATGCGCACCCCCTGGATTTCCAGGGTGTCCCCGTCCACCACGCTGGCCCGGCCCACCAGGACCTGCTGAGCTCAAAAGGACCAAAGCGTACGCCAAGAGCCGGTATGTTGGTAGAACCTTACCGGCTCAACCTCGTCCTGAAGGTTCTGGCAGAGCAAGGTGGTCAGGATGAACACGCCCCTGGCAACCCGGAGGAGACCTTCTGGACACTCCCTCCGCTGGAGGCGCAAGTCCCCATTTTTGCGAAGTGCGTTTTGTGCATGTTGTGACCCATCGCAGGCTAGAAAAAGGGGTTGCTGACCCCCTTTACCCTGGCCACCTTGGCTGAACTCCTGGTCCTGGCCATCTTTCTCCTCTTCGGGGCTGACCCACTGGGCCCTTCTCCCTGGAAATGCCCGGGAGACTTGGGGGAGGGACTTGGTGGCGGACCTTCCTGCGGTCTTGGGGGACCGGGGTTTTCGCTGGGTCCAAGGGATCAAGACCCCGCCCTATCGGCTCAGGGGAGAAAGGTTGGTGGAAACAGGGTGGAGAAGGTGGGTCATGCGCGAGCGTATCTTGCTGGGGAAGGTGTGCAACTGGATTGAGACGAGGTTTAGCGTGATGGTACGGTCTCTGAGCCTTCACCGTATAGAAGCTCGGTCCTTTTGTGGGGCTTGGCGACCCGGGCAAACCTGATCCTCTTGGTCCACAACCCCATTCGGAGCAGGGTCTCGCTCAGGATGGCCGGAGTGGAGCTATGAGGTAGCACACGTTAAACATGGACCCTTGCACACAGGGGGTGGCTTGACAGGTAGGACAGTATCCTTACAAGACCCTTGGCGCTCGAGGGTCAAAGTTGGCAGCACCGCTTCTCAACATCCCCTAGACTTAGCTTGGGTGGGAGGTGATATAGGCGTGAACTACGGACCCCTAGGTATACGCTACTGGATGCTTTTATTCCTTATCATCGCCTCTCAGGCTATCGCGCAGGGTTGCCGTCCTGGCGCACAGTCGAGCTCCATCCCCGTCAGCTCAGTCCCGGATCAGGTTCACTACATCTTTGTCATCGACACCTCTGGCTCAATGAGGGGGCTGGGAGACGGGAAAGGCCGCAACATCTTTCCCAAGGTAAAGGCAGAGCTGAAGCGGTTCATAGAGCGTCTTCCCCCAGAGAGCCGGGTAACCATTCAAACCTTTGATGCCGGCCCCGGACCAACGCGTACCTTTAACCTCGCCAAGGAAAAGGAGAGCCTTCTTCGGTACATTGATGGCCTCGAGGCCAATGGCTCCCAAACCCATCTCTACGCGACCCTTCTTAAAGTCCTCCAAGAAGTGGAGAGGAGCCGTCACCCCAACGAGGCAGTGAACATTTACGTCTTCACGGATGGGCAGGACAACGACCCCGCGCCCCTCACCATGGAGGACGTGGCCCGGAAGTATCAGGTGGTCCGGGGCCCCTACGACTGGCTCTTCTATATCAGCTTGGGTATCGCCGCCCCTCAGGAGGTGAAAAGCGCCCTTAAAGACCTGGCCAACGCGAAGGTCCTCGAAGCGACCCCTAACCAGGTACCCACGCTTGGGGAGGTCCAGTTAAAGCCCTCCACCTTGGACCTTGGGAACTTTTGGACCTCTAAGGAGGTCAGGCGGGATGTCCGCGCGGAGGTTCGGGGCCCTCTGCAAGCGATCCGCATCCAGGTCCAAGCTCCCAGCCTGGAACAGGCTGGAGCGCTCTTGGAGGTGGAGCCCGCACAGATTCCCGCCAACAGGACCTCTACCCTCACCTTTCGGCTCCGAAATGGGGAAAGCCTTCCTCCAGGGACCTACACGGCTTGGCTATGTCCCGAGGTCCCTGAAGGCGCCGCGGTCGGGTTCCAAGAGGTTTCCCTTAAGTTCTCTTTCCACCCCCCCGCGGAGTACACACTGGTACCTTTTAACGCTCCGGAGACCCTCTCCCTGCGCCATGGTGAGCGGGCAGAACTGGTCTACAAGCTCCAGGGCAACGCCTGGGCCAAGGAACCCGTGAGCGTGGCGGTGGAAGCCCCCAAAGGCCTCAAGGCCACCCTAAACGATCAGGAGGGCCCGGTTTCCCTCCTCCCCGGAGAGGAGCTCAAGGTCACCTTGGAAAACACGGGCCTTGGAGGGGGAAACACCGCCTTGCCCACGCTGCGGGTGAGCGCCCCTGAAGGGAGCACTGTCCAGGAACCACCCAGCCTACCCCGGGTGACCCAGCCCCTAAGCTTGTGGGACTGGCTCAGGCGTTTCTGGTGGCTTTGGCTGCCCCTGCTTCTCTTCCTCCTCTGGCTCCTTAGGCGGTGGTGGCAAAGCAGGCAACCCTGGGGGGATGGGGTGTTTATCTCCGCACCCCCGGAGTGCAAAGAATCAAAAGAGCCGCTCAAGGGGATTGTGGACGTGGGTAAGCTCTTCAAAGAGGAGCGCCTCGAGGGGGTCAAAATCAGCTTCCGGAAGGGACGGGTTTACTTGGACCGCACTCCGGGGGACGTGAAGGTGGAACAAGAGGGCTTCATGGTGGAGGATGGGGAGCACCTAGAGTGGGAGGAAAAAATCACCTTCCGCTCGTTGGACAAGGAGGAGCTGGGAACCCTGACCATCCGGAACCAGCGGCGAAGGAAGGAATAGTTGCGAGGAGGAAGCATGTTGGAAAGTGCCCTTTATCAAAAGGCACGGAAGCTCAAACGCACGGTGCTCATAGGGCTTGGCGGAACGGGCAAGAAAGCCCTTCTCCACGCCAAAAAGAGGTTTCTGGAAACCTTCGGCGAGGAGCCGCCCCTTGTCAAGTACCTGCTCATTGACACCACCAGCGCCAACACCGACACCCTTCACGCCCGTGCACCCGGGATGGAGAAGCCCGTACCTGTGCGCTTGCGGGCAAGCGAAATCCTGCACATTGAGGCCCGGGGGGCGAGCCTCCTCCCCCAGGTGCACGATGAGATCCGGGAGTGGTTTCCCCCTAAGGCGGACCTCAAGGCCAACATCCTCTCCGGCGCAGGCCAGATCCGGGCCCTAGGCCGCCTGGCCCTCTTTGCCAACGCCACCACCGTGTACGAGAATCTCCGGGACCTCCTGGCCTTGGCCCGCGACTATAAGGACGAGCGGCCAGGTGGCGAGCGCAGGCACATTTATGAACCTTACACGCCACACCTCACCGTGGCCCTAGTGGGGTCTTTGGCTGGGGGAACGGGATCGGGCATCTTCCTGGATGTGGCCTTCCTCCTGCGCCAGCTTATGAAGGACGAGGATCAGCTCTTCGGCTACTTCCTCCTCCCCGACATCTACGTGAACCGCCCGGGCACGCAAAACGTGGAGGCCAACGCCTACGCCGCCCTCAAGGAGCTGGACCACTTCATGAGCCTCCAGGGCGCCTTCCGCTACCGCTTTGGGGGAAGGGAGATAGAGGTCCGCAAAAAGCCCTTTGATATGGTCTTCTTGGTCAACCGGGAAAACCGGGCGGGCAAAACCTTCACCGAGGTGGAGGACCTCATGGAGCTCTTGGGTCTTGGCCTCTACCTCCTGGCTGGCCCCCTGGGCAAGGAGCAGGCCGATACCTTTGACAACATCGTCCACCAGCTGAACGAGCAGAAGGGCAGGTACTATGGCAAAATGGCCCACTACGCCAGCTTTGGGGCCGCCGAGCTCCGGTTCGCACCCGAGGGCCTTATTCGCGAAGCGAGGCGGGAAGGGCAAATCAAGGCGCTGGAGGCCCTTCTCGGCCCGGGCTACCCTTGGCCCATTTCGGCCCTGGAGGCCAAGCTGCGCGAGGTGGAAACCCTAGCGGGACCTGAGGAAGCTTCCACGTGGCAGCCTTCCTACAGCCCCTCCCGGGAAAAGGATAGGGAGGTTTGGCGCGGTCTCCGAGAAGGCCTGGAATCTTTACGGCATAACCTTCGCGAAACGCTTCTCAGAAAGTACGAGGAGTCCGTTAGAATTCGGGACCTCGTCCTCCGGGAGGCGGCGGAGGCCCTCGTACATCAGGGAACGGGCCTCGAGGGGCTAGAGGCGGGTTTACAAACTCTCTTGCAATCCGCGAGGGAACTTCATGGCCAGCTCTCGCAAGAGGCTAAGCGAGAGGAAAAGGATTGGCAAGAATTGCTTGAGGGGACAGAAAGTAGCGTTAACGCCCCCCTGAGGCGAGGCCTCTTTGGGCGGGGAGAAGAAGACCCCGTTCTCACCAAGAAAAAGGTCTCCTCTTTAGGCGACAAGGCGAAACGGCTCGGCACCCTCGAGGCCCGAGCGGACATCGCCGGAAGGTGGGAAAAGACCCTACAAGGCTTGCTTGAGGCGATTCAAGGCGTCATCCGGCATGTGCGCGATTACAAAGCGCGTCTTGAAACCGAGGATGCCCAAAAGGCGGGTTCTTCCCGGGACGTGGAGCCCTTCACCCTCACCATGCCCCCGGCTTACGTGGAAGCCCAGGGCCGGGTGGAGGCTGAGGCCGCACAGGTCCGGTGGGACCTCGAGGCCCTCCTCCGGACCCCCAAGGAAACCCTGGAGCAAGCCCTCGCGCTTCAGGAGTCCGCCATCTCCTTGGCCCAGTGGGTCAGACAATGCCTCCAAAGCAAAGAGGTAGACCGGGAGCTCTGGGAAGCGGTGGAGCGCACCTTGAGGGAGCTGGACCAGATCTCCGACCCCGCTTGGGATTACGAGGACGCCTGGGTGTCCAATCCTGGTCTGGGCTATAGGGAAAAGGTCCACATCCTCGGCGTGGCCGACGCTACCGACCGCAAGGACCCCTTCGTGGGCGAGGAGGAGATTCTCAATCTCTTCGCCTCCAACCTCCACGACCGCATGCGCCTCCAGCGGGTTTCCACCGGAGACCCCCACCGGGTCCTCCTCTACAAGATTGAGGCCTCCATCCCTGCCTTCGCCTTGAGGGGCATCCACATCTACCGGGAGAAGTACGAGAAGCTGTCCCCTGACCGGAGCTTCCACATCAACCGCGACTTTGAGGGGACCCTCGAGGACCTCTTCCCCCTGCCCGGGGAGGAAGAGGTGATGGAGGTCTGGACCAAGGCCCGGGCCCTTGGTCTTCTCACCAACGAAAATGGCTACGGCTTCGTGGACCGGACGCAGGGCACCGAGCGGCGCCATCTCCTGGGGGCTAGCCCAGCCAAGGCCTTCCGGGCCCTGAAGGAGGACTTTTTCGCCTTCAAGGAACTCGAGGTCCAGGTGAAAAAAAGGGAGAGCGAGCTCCGGCGGGATCCTCAGCGCCTCGGGGAGATCCGAGACCGCCTCGCCGAGACCATGGCTAACCGCGAAAGCAAGTTGGCGGACGACGGCTTTGACCCGGAGGACAAGGAGGTGTTCCAAAAGGAGCTAGAGGCCCTCCGCGCCTGGAAGGAAAGGCTGGAGGCCCTAAGGCCGGACTCAGGGAACGACGACTTCCCTGCGCTCCTTTAGGCCATGGTCCACCCTACCCTCCTGGTGGCCTTTCCCGGGCTCGCGGAAACTCTGGTGCGAGCGGCGAAGCCCTTGTGGACGGAGCGCTTGGGGCCTAGGGCCTTGGCGCTGGAGGTGGTGGGGCCCAAAGACGTGGCGCGGGGGCTTGTGGTCCTGCTTTCCCAGGACCGGCAGCTAGAGCTCAAGCGCAAGGGCCTCGAGCCCGACCCCGCTCTTACCCTGGTGGTCCTGGCTGAGGCGGAGCAAGAAGGCCTCCTGGACTTTCTGGATGCCTTGAGGGAGGAGAGCCAGCGCGGGCCATGGGCTGGGATGGAACTCCGCCTCCACTTGGTCCTCTTCCTCTTGGGGCCTGAGGGGCTGGAGGTCCTGAAGGCCCTCCCCCCTGACCCCGGCTTCCAACCCCCTACCCGGGTCTGGCCGGTGTCCCGCTGGGGACGGAACGGCTTTTACCTGCCCCACAAGGAGCATCTTTCGGTCTGGGTGCAACACTTCGTGGAAGCGCTGGTGGCCTCGAGGGCCCCTCTCCAGCCGGAAAAGGGCCTGGACTGGGTGGGCTTGGGCATCGCAAGGCTGGAGCTGGAGCGCCCAAGCCCAGGGGCCCTGGTGCCCCTTCTCTGGGAGGCTGTGAAAGGAGTTCGCATCGGCCCCACCCCAGACCTTCCCCCGCCCCCTTCTCGGAAGTTCGCCCCGGGCCCGCCCCCTGAGCCCCCAGAGCGCAAAAGCTGCACGGAGCACCCCGAGTGGGACGCCCACCTGTCCCCTTGGAAGGCGTACCTCAAAGAAGAGGTCCTGCGGGCCGTCCAGGCCGGGGAGGAAGCCCTCTTTGCCCTGGATGCCCCCACGCCCTATGAGCTGGGGCGCCGCGCTCTCCTGGCGGGGCTTCCTGTCCTCCCGGAAACCCTAGTTCTCCTGGAAGAGGCGAGCAAGGCCGCCGAGGAGGAGCGGAAGGGGCTTCTAGAGACCCTGGACCGGGCCGCAGGTCTGGCCGAGAAGCGGGCCCGGCTTCACCGCCTGAGGAGCCGCAAAAGCCGCCTGGGGCGGGAGGACCTGGAAGAGGAGGCCCGGGAACTGGAGAGAGAGCTAGAGCCCGTGGACCAAGCCATTGGGGAAGGCAACGTGGCCTTTTTCTTCCGAGGCGATCCCGAGGCCCGTGAGGCGGAGGCAAGGCTTGCCGAGCTGGCGGACAGGTTCCAGGAAAACGAAAGGCGCTGGAAAAGCGAGCTGGGGGACCGCCCTCCTCCACGGGGTCCCTTCTGGAGAACCTGGCTTCAGGGGATTTTGGTTCGCTTGGGGCTGGCCAAACCTAGGGCAGGGCAGGGGGGCGAGGAAACCCGGAAAACCCTTTGTGACCGGGCGTGGAAGCTTCTTCACGAGGCCTGGGCCGAGGAGGCGAAGCGGACCCAGCGTTACCTCCACTACGAGGCGCTCCTGCATCGCTTCACCCTCCTCACCGAGTACCTCAAGGCCCTCTCGCGGGAGCGGGAGCGAACCCTGAGAGTCAAGGCTCTGGCCGAGGCCTTTGCTCCCACTTCTCAGGCCCCTGAAGAAAACCCCCTGGTGGTCCGGATCCCCAAGCCCATCCCTCCCGGACATCCCCGCCTCCAGGAAGCCGCCCGGCTCCTGGTGAAGGAGGGGGCCCTCGAGGCCCTGTGGGATGGCGACCCCCAAGGCCTGGAGGGGCGTCTTTGGGAGGCAGCGGAGCAGCTTGCGGCCGAGCTCGGCGACGTCCAGCTTTCAAGACCTCAGGAGGAGCTCTGGTCCACCCTGGTGGCGGCGGCCGCTCCCCGCGTTCTGGCGCGCCACTGGCCAGAGCATCACCAGTACGCCTACGTCCTGGGTCCAGCCCCCGGAACGCGTTGGGGAGAGGCCTACGATCAGGAGGGTTGGCTTCCCGGGGAAGGCGTCCTCCTGCGCCTCGTGTTTCCCCTGGCCCCAGACCACCTGCTGGAGGACACCGTGAGGCCCGCCCCGGAGGCCGCCACGAAGGAGCCCCCCGAAGGGCAAGAGCCTCCTGCGGCCTCCCAGGAGGGGGCCGTGCGGCGGGAAAACCCCCTTTTGGACGAGCTTTTAGCGTAAGGAGGTGCCGTGAGTTTCGTGGAAAAAGCCCTACAGGCCTTCCCCGGACAGGTGGTGGAGAAGCGGCTTTTGCAGGAGGCCCGCTTCCACCGGGTGCCCCGCTTTGTGGTGGAATACCTCCTCGCTAAGGCGGGAGGTGGTCCTGAGGCCGTGGAGAAGGTGCGCCGGCTTCTGGAGGAGCGCTACGTGGGCTCGGGGCACCAGGAATGGCTCAAGGACCAGCTCCTGCGCAAGGGGCGCCTCGTGCTCATTGACCGCCTCGAGGTCAAGGTGGACCTGACCACGGCCAGCTACCAGGCCCGGCTCCCGAGCCTAGGCGAGTACACCGCAGACGTGGACCCCAGCCTTTCCGAGCGGTACCCGGGCGTGCTCTACGGCCTTTGGGGTACCCTGGAGCTCTCCTACGAGGCGGGGACGGGAAGGGTCAGGGTCCGGCAGTTTATCCCTTTCCAAGCAAGTCTTGTCTCCTTGGACCCCTTTCTTCGGGGAAGGGCGGCCTTTAGCGAGGAGGAGTGGACCGACTTCCTACTCGCCAGCGTGGGGCTGAACCCGGAAGGCCTCACCCCGAGGCAGAAGCTCCTCTACCTGGCCCGTATCGCCCCCCTGGTGGAGCCCAACCTCCACCTCATGGAACTAGGCCCCAGGCAGACCGGGAAGACCTACCTCCTCCGTAACCTTTCCCCCGAGGCCCACGTGATCTCTGGGGGGAAGGTCTCCCCGGCCGTGCTCTACTACGACCTGCGCGCCCGTAAGCCCGGGCTCATCCCCACCTACCAGGTCCTGGTCTTTGACGAGGTGGCCCATACCGCCTGGGAGGACCCATCCATCCTCTCCATCCTCAAGGACTACATGGAGTCGGGCCAGTTCAGCCGCGGCGGGCGATCGCTCACAGCGGAGGCCTCCTTGGTCTTCCTGGGTAACACCGACCGGCCGGAGCCTCCCCTGACGCGGGTGCTCCCGCTGGGGCTCAAGGGAGACACCGCCTTCTTGGACCGCATCCACGGCCTGCTTCCGGGCCACGAGTTTCCCAAGATCTCGCCCGATCTCCTCTACCAAGGGCCAGGGCTCGTGGTGGACTACCTGAGCGCCGCCTTGAAGAGACTCCGACCCCTGAGTTTTGACCCCGACCTGGAGCTTCCTCAAGGGCTTACCCAAAGGGATGTTCGCGCGGTGCGAAAGTGGGTTTCCGCCCTTCTCAAGCTCCTCTACCCCAACCGGGACTGGCCAGAAAGCCGGGTTAAACCGCTAACGGAGCTGGCCCTGGAGCTCAGGGAGCGGGTCTACTGCGAGATGAGCTACTACAACCGGGAGGAGTTTCCCCCTCGAGGCCCTTGCCCGCCGAAGCCCGGGTCGGCCCCCATTACCCCGGTGGAGGGCATTACCTGGGAGGAGCTCTTCTCCCTTCTGGACGAGGCCTATGTCCCCCTCTTTCGGGCCCTCCAGGAGGCCGGCCTTCCCCCGCCCACCGAGGGACCGGAGGACGTTCCCCCCCCCCACGGAGAGATGATCCAAAGCCTTGCCCGCTGGGGGGGAAAGCGCCTCTTCCCCAAGGGAAGCGGGGGGGAAGGCCTGGAAGTGGAACCCGACACCACCGTGGAGCGAATCCGGGCTTTCCTGGGGATATGATTGCCCTATGGATATCGCGGACCTTTTGAGGCCAGGAGCCCTCTTCCGGGCCCGGGGGCGGGACTACCGCCTGGAGCACCGCCAGAAGGACCTGCTCCTGGCCCGGGCGGTGGACACGGAGGAGGAAGCCCTCTTCTACCTCCCCCTCGAGGGCCAGGCCATCCGCCTCACCTCCTTGGGCCTGCCGCCGGCGGAGCCCGGAGACCCAGCGCTCCACGACCTCCTTTTGCGGGCCCTGGAGCTCTCCACCCTTCACGCCGACGCCCCCTTCCTGGCCCTCCAGCGCTCCCGGGTGGTACCCGCCAACTACCAGCTGGTCCCCCTCCTCATGGCCCTGCGCCAGCCAAGGGTGCGCCTCCTCATCGCCGACGACGTGGGCTTGGGAAAGACGGTAGAGGCGGGGCTCGTCCTCAAGGAGCTTTTGGTCCGGGGCAGAGCCCGACGGGTCCTCGTTCTGGCCCCCGCCCACCTCCTCAGCCAGTGGCAGGAGGCCCTGAGGCGCTTCTTCCATCTGGACTTTGAAATCCTCTCTGGCCCCAACCTGAAGCGCCTAGCCCGGAGCCTGCCTCCAGGGGCTAATCCCTGGACCCATTTTGATAGGGTTATCGCCAGCGTGGACTACGCCAAGCAGGACGGGGTGCGCCACCTGGTTCTCCTGCAGGACTGGGACCTCCTCCTGGTGGACGAGGCCCACATGGCGGCCCGACCTCCCACGGAGCGGGGAGGCCAGATGGAGCGCTACCGCCTGGTGCGGGAGCTTTCCCAGAGGGTGCCCCACCTCCTCCTCCTCACCGCCACCCCCCACAACGGCTACACGGAAAGCTTCTATAGCCTCCTGGAGCACCTGGACGCCGCCCGGCTGGGCCTTTTCAAGGGGGGGGTTCTGGACCGGGAGGCGGCCAAGAAGCACGTGGTGCAGAGGAGGCGGCGGGACGTGGAGGAGTGGTTCCAGAAGGAGGGGAAGCGAAGCCCCTTCCCCACCCGGGACGCCAAGGAGGTGCCCGTGGAGCCCAGCAGGGCGGAGCGGGAGCTCTTTGAGGCCGTGCGCCGCTACCAGGCGGAGGTCTTTGACCCGGACCCCGCCAAGGTGCCCCTCTTGGGAAGGTGGCTTTCCATGCACCTTATGCGCCGGGCCACCAGCTCCCCCAGAGCCTTGCAGAGGAGTTTGGAAAGGCGAAGGGACCTTCTGGAAAGCCTCCTAGCGGGGACGGAAAAACCCACCGGGGAGGAGGCGGCGGCCCTCTTTGACGCCGCCCCCGAGCGCCTTCTCCCTGAGGAGGCGGACCTGGCCCTGGAGCTCTCCCTGGCGGACCAGGCCCGCATCCAGGCGGAGAAGGCCTACCTCGAGGTCCTCCTCCGCCACGTGAAGGCCCTGAAGGGGGACAGCAAGCTCAAGGCCCTCCTGGAGCTCCTGCAAGACCCTTTGCGCCTGGGCCGGGGACGCACCTTGGTCTTCACCCGCTACCGGGACACCCTGGAGTACCTGGTGGAGCGCCTGCGGGCCGCCCTCCCCCATCCCGTCTTCGGGGTGCACGGGGAGATGAGCGAGAGGGAAAGGGAGGAGGAGCTTCTGGCCTTCGCCCGCCATCCCACCGCCATCTTGGTGGCCACCGATGTCTTCTCGGAGGGGCTAAACCTCCAGCACTACGCCGCCAAGCTGGTCCACTACGATCTACCCTGGAACCCCAACCGCCTGGAGCAGAGGAACGGCCGCATAGACCGCTTCGGCCAGCCCGAGCCCGTGGTCAAAATCCGCACCCTCTACTACGAGCGCTCCTTTGACGTGGCCGTCTTCCGCCTCCTTTTGGAGAAGGCGGAGCGCATCCGGCAGGAGCTCGGGGTAGTGCCCGCCTTCTTCGGGGACGAGGCCTACCTGAGGAGGCGCCTCGAGGCCCTCTGGCTCCAGGACTGGCGGCAGGAACGCCGTCTTCAGCCAGGGCTTTTCAGCGAAGAGGAGGAGGCGGAGGTGGAGGCCGCCAAGAAGGCCGTATCCGAGGGGTTCTACGGCCACAGCGAGTTTTCCCTGCCCGACGTGGAGCGCCGCCTGCAGGAGGCCCTGGCCCGGGCGGGAAGCCCCGCCACCCTGAAGGCTTTTGTGCTGGACGGCCTGCGGTACCTGGGCTGGAGGGTGGAGGGGGAGGACCCCTACACCGCCTTTCGGGGAACCGGGGAGGCGGTCCCCGGCCTGGGGGACACCCTGGGCCCCTTCAGCTTTGACCTCGAGGCCCCTCTGGGCGTGGAGGTTCTGGACCTGGCCCATCCCCTGGTGGAGCACCTGGTGGCCCACCTGCGCTTCCGGGCCTACCGGGACCTGGACGGGGCCCGCACCGCCCTTTTGGTCTTCCCCGCCCCCCTGGGCACGCCCCCGGTGGCCTTCCTCCACTACCGGGCCCGCTTCCTGGGGGAGAAGGAGGTGCTGGAATCCCTCCTCAGGGTGGGGGTGCGGCTCCTGGACGGGAAGCGCCTGGAGCCGGAGGAGGCCGAGGCCCTCTGGCAGAAAAGGCGCAAGGAGGCCCCGCCCTTGAGCCGGGAGCAGGCCCGCCTCCTGGCCCAGGAGGCCCTGAACCTCCCCCTCGAGGCCCTGGGCCGCCAGCGGGCGGAGGAGGCCCTGGAGCGGCTAAGGGCGGAGCGCCAAGCCCTGAAGCGGGACCTGATCCGGGCCTACGGCGCCTTCCCCGAGGCCTTCCAGGGATTGGACCAGCTGGAGCTTTTGGGCCAGGAGCTTCTGGCCATTACCCTTCTCGCCCCTGGAGGGCGTCCTTGACGAGGGTAGGTGGTTAAGCTATGTTGGTTCCAGATACCGCCCCTGACCGCGCTCTGAGGGTTTTCATGCCCACGGCCATCCCTATAAGGTGAGCCCTATGAGCTTCTACGCCATCCGCGTTTCCGGCGGCCTCCTCACTGAGGAGTTTCTGGAAAGCCTGGGCCAGCCCGAGAAGCTTAAGGAGCTAGGGCTGAGCCGGGAATCCTTGGAGGAGCGCTTCTACGCCCTCTTCAGCCTCTACGAGCGGCTCCGGCCCCTCTTTGCCCTCACGGACACCTCCCGGGCCCGGGAGGCCTGGCTCCTCCCCTTTTTCCGGGCCCTGGGGTGGAGCCCCGTGTACAACCGGGGGAACCTTCAGGTGGGGGACCAGGGCTTTCCCATCAGCCACCGGGGGTTTGAGGGGGAGGAGGCCCCACCCCTCCACCTGGTGGCCCAGGAGCTGGACCAGAAGCCTGGCCGCAGGGAGAAAAGCCCCCAGGCCCTCCTCCAGGCCTACCTGAACCTCCACCCTTCCCAGGACTGGGGCATCCTAGCCGCCCCCTGGGAGGTGCGGCTTCTTCGCAAGTACTACCACGTTTCCCTGCCCGGGTACGTGGCCTTCAACCTGGTGGAGCTCTTTGAGGCCCCCAGGCCCGCCGCCTTAAAGGAGTTCCAGATCCTCTTTCTCCTCCTCTCCCCTTCCCGTTTCCGAAAGGGCAAGGACGGCCGGACCCCCCTGGACCGCTACTACCAAGAGGCCCGGGAAACGGGCACCCGGGCCCGGGAAGCCCTCAGGAAAGGGGTGGTGGAGGCCCTCGAGGTCCTGGGCAACGCCTTTCTCACGGAAAGCCTTCGGGAAGAGCTTAAGGACGAGGAGAAGCTGAAAGCCTACCACGGGGAGCTCCTGAGGCTCGTGTACCGCCTCCTCTTCCTCCTTTACGCCGAAAGCCGCAACCTCATTCCCCACCAGGGGGAGCTTTCCTGGGTGTACGAGAAGGAGTACAGCGTTTCCCGCCTGCGGGACCGGGCCGCCCAGGGCCCCGCCTACGGGGACGAGAGGCGGTATGACCTCTGGGAGAAGCTCCTCCTCACCTTCCAGCTGGCCTACCGGGGGGACGAGGCCCTGGGGGTTCCCTCCTTGAACGGGGAGCTCTTCGCCCCCGAAGCCCTCCCCATCCTCACCGGGGGGGTGCTGGACCCGGGGGAGCGGGCGGAAAACCCCCATCTACCCCGCCCCAGCAACGCCCAGCTTCTCCTGGCCGTCCGCCACCTGACCCACGTGGTGCGGGAAGGGGCCCTGGAGCGCATCAACTACCGCGACCTGGAGGTGGAGGAGATCGGCCACGTCTACGAGGGCATTCTTTCCCTCTCCCCCCGGTTGGTGGAGGGGCGCTACCTTTTGGAAAGCCACCTCCTGGAGCGGAAGGCCTCGGGAAGCTACTACACCCCCAGGGAACTGGTCCAGCTGGTCATCCGCGAAGCCCTGGTGCCCGTGGTAGAAGCCCGGCTCCAGGAAGCGGGGGAGGACCCCAAGGCCCGGGAAGAAGCCCTTCTTTCCCTCAAGGTGGTGGACCCCGCCATGGGCTCGGGGGCCTTTCTCATCTCCGCCCTGGAATACCTGGCGGAAAAGCTTCTGGAGGTGCGGGGCGTGGGCAAGGAGAGCCCGGATGCCCAGGAAGCTCTTTTCGCCGCCCGGCACGAGGTGGCCGCCCGGTGCCTCTACGGGGTGGACCTGAACCCCATGGCCGTGGAGCTAGCCAAGCTTTCCGTCTGGATCGCCGCCGCCGCCAAGGGCCGCCCCCTCTCCTTCCTGGACCACCACCTGAAGTGCGGCAACTCCCTGGTGGGGGCTCCCCGGGACTTCCTGGAAAGGGGCATCCCCAAGGAGGCCTATAAGCGCGAGGGTGTGCCGGCCGAGGTGGTGAAAGGCCTGAGCTTTACCAAGAAGCCCGGCAAAACCCCCCTGGCCCTGGACAACCCGCCCCCGCCCCCACCCCTTGACTACGAAGAAAAAAGCGTGGAGGACGTGGAGAAAAAGCGCCGCCTGTACACCCAGTGGCGCCAGAGCGAGGCCGTGCAAAAGTGGGAGCGCCTGGCCGACTACTGGACCGCTGCCTTTTTCCTGCGCCCAGCCCCTGGCGTGCGCCTCCCCGATGCCCAGGGCCTCAACTGGCTGGCCCAGCAAGCCGGACACGCCAGCCTGGCCCAGTGAGAAAACTCCACCTACCTTTCCCCTCCCACCCTGGCCGCCATCCAGACCGCCAAGGCCCGCCACCGCTTCTTCCACTGGTGGCTGGAGTTCCCGGACGTGATGGAAAGGGGCGGGTTTGACGTGGTCCTGGGCAACCCGCCCTGGGAGAAGGTGAAGCTGGAGGACAAGCAGTTCTTCGCCGATAAGGCCAAGGAGATCGCCGAGGCAGAAAACTCCGCCAAGCGCAGGCGGATGATCGCCGCCCTGGAGAAGGAAAACCCCGCCCTCTTCAAGGCCTACCAGGAGGCCCTGGCCGAGGCCGAGGCGGTCTCAGGGTTCCTCCGGCACTCGGGCCGCTTCCCCCTCACCGCCCGGGGAGACATCAATACCTACCCCCTTTTCGCCGAGCTGGGGCGGAGCCTTCTCCACCCTCGGGGGCGGATGGGCATGGTCCTGCCCACGGGCATCGCCACCGACGACTCCAGCAAGGAGTTCTTTGGGGACGTGGTGGAGAGGGGCCAGCTCGCCGCCCTGCTGGACTTTGAGAACCGGGAGGGGCTTTTCCCAGCGGTGGACTCCCGCCTAAAGTTCAGCGTCTTCGTCCTCCGGGGAGGGGAAAGCCCGGAGCCCGCCAGGCTTCTCTTCTTCGCCACCCGCCCCGAGCACGCCGAGGACCCGGGCCGCCTCTTCACCCTGAGCCCCGAGGACTTCGCCCTCCTCAACCCCAATACCAAGACCTGCCCCGTCTTCCGCACCCGGCAGGATGCCGAGCTCACCCTGGCCATCTACCGCCGGGTGCCCGTGCTGTGGCGGGAGGAGCCGGAAGAAAACCCGTGGGGGGTGCGGTTCCTACGGCTCTTTGACATGTCCAACGATTCCCACCTCTTCCGCACCCGGGAGGACCTCGAGGCCCAGGGCTTCCGCCTGGTGGGCAACCGCTTTGTAGGGGAAAAGGAGGTCTACCTGCCCCTCTACGAGGCCAAGATGTTCTGGCACTACGACCACCGCTTCGCCACCTTTGAGGGCAAGGACACCCGGGACGTGGAGCCCGGGGAGAAGGAGTACCCCGCCTTCCTCCCCCTGCCCCGCTACTGGGTGCCCAAGGGAGAGACCGAGGCCCGCCTGCGAGAGGCAGGGTGGGAGCGGAGGTGGTTGCTGGGGTTCCGGAACGTAACTAACGCTACTAATGAACGCACGGTCGTTGTTTCCCGCCTCCCTCTGGCCGGGGTGGGAAACTCCGCTCCCCTGCTTCTTCCCTTTCTGGGCCTCCCCAGCCTCCTGTTGGAGGCCAACCTCTCTGCCTTGGTCCTGGACTACGTGGCCCGCCAGAAGGTGGGAGGAACCAACCTCAACTTCCACTACGTTAAGCAGTTCCCCATCCTCCCCCCCGACAGATACACCCCGAAAGACCTCCGCTTCATCGTCCCCCGTGTCCTGGAGCTCGCCTACACCGCCTGGGACCTGGCCCCCCTGGCCCAGGACGTGTGGGAAGAGGCGGACGAGGGGCTGAGGGAGGCCATCCGGGCCTGGGAGGCCGGGGCCAGGCTCCGCTCGGACTCGGACGCGTCGGACTCGGACGCGCCCCCCGAGTGGGTAGAGGCCCCCTACCCTTTCCCGCCCTTTGTGTGGGACGAGAAGCGAAGGGCCCTCCTTCGGGCGGAGCTGGACGCCTACTACGCCCGCCTCTACGGCCTGAACCGCAAGCAGCTCCGCTACATCCTGGATCCCCAGGACCTCACGCCCAGGGAACTGGAGGACATCCTCTCCGACTACGAAGAGGTGGAAGACCCCCTGGACGAGAAGGCCTACCAGAAGCGGGTGGAGAAGAGCGCCTTCCCCGGCGAGACCTTCCAGGTCCTCAAGGACAAGGACCTGAAGCGCTACGGGGAGTACCGCACCCGTAAGTTAGTGCTGGAGGCGTGGGAGAGGCTTAGAGCGGGGAACTAGGCTTCACTTCAACCAGGAGGCGGCCTCGAGGCGAATCTCTTCGGGAATCCTAGGGTCCGAGGCAATCTTGGCCAGGAAAGCGGCCAACCCCAGAATCCCCCGACCCTGAGGCTCTAGGGCTATGGGCTCTTCCTGAACAACCCTTACCTCAATGACCTTCTCCCCTCCTTCGCCGCCCTCAGCGGCCTGGGTCTCCCTTAGAGGGGGAAGCTCCCGGCGGAGCACCTTGAGAAGCGAAGGCATCACCCGCAGGTACTTACGGGCCCTGGTCATGGCCACGTAAAGGAGGTTCTCCGCTTCCCTCAGCTCCTCCTCATCCCCCTTCTCCTGGTAAGTCTGGCGCACCTTGGGCTCCCAAACCTCCAGGTAATCGTCCCAGAGAAATACCCTATCCCACTCCCGCCCTTTGGCCTTGTGAGCGGTAGAAAGGATATAGGTGGCGGCGCCTTCTTCGTCTACATGCACCCCACGAAGCGCGGAGGCCAGTTTTGCCAAATCGTACCGCTGAGCGAGGCGGAGGAGCGTCTTGGCCGTGGGGTGGTGGAGCTCTTGGGCCAGCATCTCCAGCTCTTCCCAGGTCCAGACCATGGAAAGCTCGGGATGGGGCGAAGAACGTGGCCGCCCGTGCTTCAGATCGTCTGCGTCCAGGAGAAGGCGCGCCAGCTCCTCCACTCCGCCCACCACGTGAACCTTCTTATCAGAGCGCCCCAAGGCCAGTTGGGCCACGGCCTCCACCACCCCAGCGTTGGTTCTGGCTAGCACCGTGAAGGGTTCTTCCGGAGCCTCCATGGAGATCTGTGTGGACCAGGGCGCCTTACCCGTGACGGGTAAGGGATCCCCAAGGTAGTCAAAGTAGGCCCACACCGCCTCGGCCAACTCCGCACCAAAGCGAAAGCTCCAGGTAAGCCAAGCCTCGGGAGCATCCAGACGGGCCATGGCGTTCACCGCGCCGCGCCAGGCGTAGATCTGTTGCCTCGGGTCGCCCACGTAGACCCGCTGAAGCTTGCCCCGGTGGGCCTCGAGGACATTGAGAAAAACCGGGGATAAGTCCTGGGCCTCATCTACCAGGACGGCGTCATACCCGCGGATGACGGGGTTCCCTTGGGACCACATTTTCACGTAACCGTCGTGGGTTAAGGGGAAAGGATCGTGGGAGTCTTGCATCAACTTCTATAAGAGCCGGACGCTTTTGAGGACGTACTCGGCCTCGAGGTTCCAGCCCTTCTTCTGTTCCCGGAGAAGGCGGTAGCTTGCGGGGAGGTGGGCCAGCGTTGGCGTATCCGCTGCAGAAGTCAAAAAGGCATTCAAGGTGTCGCGAATCACATAGGCCAAGAGATACCTTTCCCGGGGCAACTCTAAGACCTCGGCGATGGCCCTAGGAGGCAGGTTATCCTTGCCCTTGTCCAGCTTTTTCTGGTAGTCCCGGTTGACCACCTGGCTGTGGGCAAAGCCGTGGAGGGTCCGCACCGCGGTGTTCTCAGGGAATACCCTTTCGCCCTCCTCTTTGATCGCGCGGTTGAAGGCCAGGTAAAGCACCTTTTTCTTTCGCTCGGCCTTGGCCATAAAGCGCAAAGTGGTGGTCTTCCCGCTTCCCGCCACGGCCACCAGCTTCAAGTCTTGGCCCTCGAGGTAGCGCTTAACGGCTTCCTCTTGCTCAGGGGTGGGCTTTACCTCAAGTCTTGGCCCTCCCTCGGGGTAACGCTTAACGGCTTCTGGCTCAGGGGTGGGCTTCAGGCTCCTGGCCTCCGCTTTGGTCGGTGGGGGCGAGACCGAAGCCAGCCTCGCCCTCCGGTTCTGGGCCAAAACCCGCTCTGCCAAGGGAATGAGAAGGTCAGAGTCCTGAGCCTGAGCCGCTAGGATGAACTGCCTTTGGTCTCGTTCGGCCGCTATCAGCTTAGCGCGCTGCAATAGGGTCTCAACGTTTTTGGGCTCGCTACCCTCAGAGACCAACTCCTGGTAAGCTGCCTGAAGGATCCTCTCAAAGCCCGCTTTTTTCGGTTTATCCAGCCACGGCCACTTCTCTTTCACTATTATGCGCCGCCGCAGGCGATTGCGGGACTCCTGTGGCAGGTGAACCCAGGAGAGGACCCAAGCCAGTCCTGCGTCCAGCACCTCCCGGGGTAGCTCCAGAAAGCGCCGAGCCGCCTTCTTAAAAACCTGTTCACGCGATGGGTCCTTTAAAGCCTTCTGAGCCATCTGTCTGGCCTTTACCAGAAGGCTGTCGGGGGGAATGACTTTGATCTGCGGCCCTCGCTCCTTAATCAGCTGTCTATAGGCTTCAAACAAAAGCCCTCCCGCTATCCCCCGCTGCTCCTCGGAAAAGGCCGATAGATAACGCTCCCGGGCCAAGAGGACCTTTTCTTCTTCTTTGAGGACCATCTCCCCCATGCCCTCCTCCGACTTCTAAGGGGCCAGAACTAGGAATGGGTCAAGCTAATCAAATAGCTTTGGTTGCACTACGGAGCCTTTTTGACCCTCGCTCTTACCGCCTTCAACACCGCTCCCAGGGACCTCCCCTGCATGACTTCCCTGGGTCCGGGCATAAAGCTCATCCTCTATAAAGGTGAAAGTCTCCCAAGGCTCCTTCAAGGCCACAGCCAAACCAAGCCCTTCCTCAACAAGGCTCCGATTACCAGGCGCAGGAAGGTTCAGAACAAACACAGGCTTCCCCAGCTCTTTGGCTCTCTCTACTGCGTTCCAGGTGCCGCTCAGCCGTTTTTTTCCGTTCTTGCCTTCAGTTTCCTTAAGGCCGCTTTCCACTACCAAGATGCCATGGGCAAGTCCCACCACAATACGATTTCTTGCCATGGCCCAAGCAGCCTTCCACGATGCTTTAGGAAACAGATCGGAAACGAGAGTCAGCCTCCCGCCAAAGATGTACTCCTGGTATCTCTTAACTAAAGGGCGAATTTCCTTACTCATGAGCAAGCCATAAGGGAGCACCCCCACGACACGACCTCCCGCTTCCAAAGCGCCCTCTGCCGCCTCCAGGTCTATGCCCCTAGCCATCCCCGTTACCACGGTGTAGCCCTCCAGTCCAAAGTGGGCACCGGCCCTTCGTGCCCATTTGAGAGCTTCCGCAGAAGCTTGGCGAGACCCGATGATTGCTAGACTCAGACCGGAGGCCAGGCCAAGAACCTTGGGCTCCCCAAGCACGTACAAAACCAAGGGCGTCTTGCCTTTGAGGCTGTCTTTGAGGAGGCGAGGATAAGAAGGGTCGGTCACGGCCAGAACCTGGATACCCTGACTCCGCAGTTCCTCTAGCAAGAGCGCTGTGGTGGAAGCTTGGGCCAAGGCATCCCGCAGCTTAAGGGCAAGTTCCCCCTCCAGATTGGGAAGGTCCTGCTCAACAAAAGCTTCCAGGGAGCCCGATGTTTTCTTGGCATGCTTAATGACTTCTAAGCGCTCCTGAGGCTTGAGCCGGCTATGAGCAAGAAGCATCCAGTAAAGCGGGTTCATAAGTCGTCCGAATGCCGCGTTTTGGCAAGGGCCAAGGCGTACAAGTGCTCCACTCCTGCTCCCTTCAGCACCTTTCCCACTTCCTCAAAGGTGACACCCGAGTCGGCCACGTCGTCCACAACCAATAGCGTACCCCTTAAAGGGGCCTTAACAGCAAACGCCTTCCGAAGGTTCTGTCGTTTTTGAGTGCGGTTTGTAAGTTCTTTCTGCGGACGCGTGGGCCTGATCTTGACCAGCACATCCAAGAAGCTAAGTCCCAGCTTGCTGGCCAATCTTTCCGCTAGGTCCCTCACCAAATCCCCACTCTTTGTGGAAGGTACGGCCACCACGCCGGCAAACGCAACATCACCCCAGTATTTCTTGACGACCTGAGCTGCTTCGTCAACCAACCACTCGGGAAAGGGTTGGCGGGTCTCGTACTTGTGGTGGGAAATGGTTTCCCCTACGCGCGTCCCATTATAGTAGCTCAAGGCCCGAGCATCCTGGTAAACCTTAGTCTCTTTCAGTTTGGATTTAAGGTGAATCCTAGGGTGACTGACAAAAGCCCTGGCAGAAGCCAAAACATCCTCACTCACTGGCGGCCAGTTCCGCGGTGTGCAGTTATCGCACACCCCGCAGGAGGAAGCAGTTGGGTCCCCCAGGTAATGGCAGATATGCTCCATCCTGCAGAAGCTAGTTTCCACATAGCGGACCATCTCCTCCAGGTCTCGCCTCTTTTGTTCCCGAATAGGCTCGTAACGGGAAAGATCGGGCATTTCTGAGGAAATGGCCCGGTAGTCTGTAGCGACTTTCGCCACGATACCCTGGTCCTCGAGGTCAGCCAGGATATTCCTCAAGGCCGTTTGCGAAAGGCCAGTTTTTAGCGAAAGATCCCGTATGGATAGAACCTCCGTCTGCAAAATCTGGTGAACGCGCTGGTAGGCTTCCTCAGGAGGTTTGCTGTTTTTTATGAAGTGCTCTTGAATGGATCTGTCCTCTGGATCGTAAATCAGTACAGCGTAAGCAGGCAGACCATCACGACCGGCCCGGCCGATCTCTTGGTAATAGGCCAGAAGCGACCCCGGGAGCTCGGCGTGCACGATAAAGCGGAGATCAGGCTTGTTAATCCCCATTCCTAGAGCATTTGTGGAAACAACAGCCTTCACCTCATTGTTGAGGAGAGCCTCTTCTATGGCCTTTCGCTCTTCTGAAGGCAAATCCGCATGGTAATAGCGGGCGTCCACGCCATTCTCCTGGAGGAAAGCGGCGATTGCTTCTGCGGAGGCTTTAGTGGCGGTATAAACAATCCCAGTCCCCTCTAAGAAGCTCACCCAGCGGTACACTTCTGCGAACTTTTCTGCTTCATCTCCCACACGGACGACATGAAGGCTAAGATTGGGGCGGGTCAAGCTTCCGCGGATGACGTGCAACGATCCTCCCAACTGCGCTTCGATATCTTCCTGAACCCGCCGTGTTGCTGTCGCGGTGACCGCAATCACTGGCGTTTGCGGGGGCAATAACTGCACCAACTCTATGATTCGTCGGTAATCGGGGCGGAAATCATGGCCCCACTGGGAAATACAGTGGGCTTCGTCCACCACCAAGGCCCGGATAGGAAGAAGGCCGTACCATTCCCTCCACAGACCATTGTGGCGCCGCTCTGGGGCAATGTAGAGGAGATCCACTCCCCCTTCGCTCGCTTCCTTGAGGATGGCTTCTTGTTCTTCCGGCTCCATGTCCGAGTTAAGAACCCGAGCTTTCAACCCATACTTTTCGGCTTCCCGCACCTGATCTCGCATGAGGGCCTTGAGCGGACTGAAAACCAAGGTCAAACCCCTTTCAGCGGCCACCATCTGGTAGACCAGGCTCTTTCCCCAACCCGTGGGTTGGATCAACAAAAGCCGCTTCCCCGAAAGGGCCGCCTCTACGGCTTCCAGCTGTCCCGGACGGAACTCCTCTAGGCCAAACCGATCCCTTAAGGTCCGATACAGACGCTCCCTGACGCTCATAGCCTTTTTAGCATGACAATACGGACCCTTACCCTCGTGTGATATATGACCACCCCAACCCGAAAAACCCCCCATAAACTGTGGGTGATGGCTCTTCAACTCCAAGCATTCCACCTGGAACCCCATTATTGGTTCGCCCAGGTCCTCCCCCGCCTCATCCAGGGGGAAAGCCTGGACTGGAGCGGGGTTCCCGAGGCGGACCCCGAAAGCCTCAGGCCCCTTTTCCAGCCCCTCCTGGCCCTGGGGCTTTCCCCGGAGGAAACCGCCCGCCGCCTGGGGCTTGCCACCATGCCCGGGGCTCTGAGGTCCTGGGTGGCCTCTCTTCTGGGGCTGGGGGAGGTGGTATTGGAGGGCACTCCGGGCTTCCGGGACCCTTTCGGCCAGTTGGAGGCTATTCAGCAAAGCTTCCGTTCCTACGCCGAGAGCTTCGTCACCCCCCGCAACCCCGAGATCGCCCAGTTCCTGCGCAGAGGCGTGGAGGAGGAAGACCTCCTATGGCGGGAGCCCTTCGTGGCCCAGAAAAGGCTCTACCGCCTGGGAAAGAGCGTGGAGGCGCTCATCCGGGAAGGCCTTCTGCCCCCGGAGATACGCCCCCTTCTCCGGCGGAACCCGGAGAACTTCCAGGACCTAACCCCCTTCCACCCCTATGTGCACCAGGAACATGCCCTTAGAGCGGCCCATAACGGCGAAAGCTTCGTGGTGGCCACGGGCACGGGCTCGGGCAAGAGGCTGGCCTTCGGCATGCCTATCCTGGCCTACGCCCTAAGGGAGAAAAGGCCCGGCATCAAGGCGGTCATCGTCTACCCCATGAACGCCCTGGCCAACTCCCAGTACCGGGATTTCGCCCTTAGGCTCCACGGCTCCGGCCTGCGCATCGCCCTCTACACCGGGGAAACCCCCTACAGCCGGGAGGAGGGGCGGGCCCTGAGGGAGCGCCTGGCCCTGGAGAGACCTGTGAGCGACGCCGAGGTCTTGAGCCGGGAGGAGATCCGTCAAAACCCCCCGGACCTCCTTATGACCAACTACGTGCAGCTGGAACTCCTCCTCACCCGGGGGGAGGACCGCTACCTCTTTCCCCCAGAGCATAGGGGGGTTCTGCGCTACCTGGTCCTGGACGAGGTGCACACCTACGCGGGGCTTAGAGGAGCGGACGTGGCCCTTCTCATCCGCCGTCTGCGCCAGCACACGGGGACCACCAGGACCCTCCAGACCATCGGCACCTCGGCCACCGTGGACCGGGGCGAGGAAGCCATCCGCCGCTTCGCCGAAAGCCTCTTCGGCGTTCCCGTTACCCGGGTCATCGGGGAGACCCTCGAGGACCCCCCGCCCCTGGACCTTTCCGCCCTTCCCCCAGAGCTCAAGGCCCAGGTGGCGGAAAGGCCTGGAGGGGAGGAGCGGGTAAGGCGGGTGGTCATTTTCCTGGAAAAAGCCCTAAAGGAACCCCGGACCCTAAGGGAGCTGGCGGAAACCCTGGCCAAGGAGGAGGGAATCCCCCAGGACCAGGCCCAGGCGGAGGTGCGGCTTGGCCTGGAGGTGGGGGCGGCCACGGGCTACTTGGTGCCCCGGATTCACGCCTTCTACGCTCAGGCCCCGGACCTCACCGCTCCTTTGGACCTGAAGGCCTTTTCCCTCAAGGGGGAAAGGTTCTTGGAGGGCAAGCCCGCCTATCCCGTGGTCTTCTGCCGCAACTGCGGCCAGGAGTACCTGGTGGCCCGCCTGGAGAACGGGGTCTACACCCCCGGCCCCTCCCTTATGGAGCCCAGCCGCCAGGGGGTCCGGTACCTGCGCCCGGGCTTTTGGGATCCGGAAAAGGAGCCCCTCCCCGAAGACTGGCTGGACGAGGGCCAGGTGAAGCGGGACAAAAAGGACCTGGTGCCCCAGAACCTTCTTCTGGACCCCTTCACCGGGGGGCGCTCCGAGGGCGGGCTTCCCTTCGCCGTTCTCCCCTATCCCTTCCAGTTCTGCCCCACCTGCCAGGTGGCCCACTCCCGCCGGGGCGGAGAGATCAGAAAACTCTCCGCCTTCGGCCTGGTGGGCCGCTCCACGGCCACGGACCTCCTCCTCCTCAGCACCCTGGCCACCCTGCCGGAGGGGGAGCGCAAGGTCATCGTCTTCACCGATAACCGCCAGGACGCCGAGTTCCAGGCGGGCCACTTCCAGGACCTCTTCCGCAAGGTCTTCTTCCGCCAGACGGTCCTGGAGGTTTTGGAAAAGGGCCCTGTGTACCTCTCCCAGCTGGGCGAGGCGGTCCACCGGGCCTGGGGCCGGGAGGGGACCCAGGACCTCTATGACCCCTACAGCCCCGAAGGCGCGGCCTACCGGGAACTCCTCTCCCTGGCGGGGGTCCTCGAGGCGGCCCGCAACACCCAGCCCCACCTCAAGAACCTGGAGGCGGCGGGCCTGGTGCGCTACACCTACCGCCACCTGGAGGAGCTCTTGAAGGACGAGGCGCTTTGGGAGGGAATCAGCGCCCCTGCCGAGGTGCGCCGGGACTACCTGGTGGGTCTTTTGGACCTGGTGCGCCGCCGGGGGGCCATCCGCCACCCCCTCCTCAACCCCTACGAGTTCCGCTACCGGGTGGAGGAGCCCCTGGCCGCCTACCCCCAGGAGGTCTTTGTGGACCCCGTGGGGGCCGCTATCCTCCTGGAGGCCCGGGCCTTCCAAAGCCCCCGTTTTGGCCACACCTTCCGCCTTTACGGGGAGAAGCGACCAAGCCTCTTTGAGGCCTGGACCATGCGGGCCCTCCTCCTTCCCCGGGAGGAGGCCCACCTCTTCCTCAAGCGGGTCATCGGAGCCTTGAAGGCGAAGGGCGTCCTCGTCTCCTGGGAACTACCCGCCTGGGGCCGGGAGAAGGTCTTGGGGTTGGCCCTCTCCCCTTCCGCCATCCTCCTGGAGAAGACCGAGGGGCGCTTCCTCTTCTGCCCCCGGAGCACCTACACCGGTTACCTCTACGCCCTCCGCCTCTCCCCGGAGTACCCCGCCCAGGCCTTGGAGGAGCGGGAGGTCCACCCCTTTTACCGGGAGCTTTACCAGAGGCGGGTCTTCCCCCTGGCCCTCGAGGCCCGGGCCCACTCCGGCCAGGTCCCGGGGGAGGAAAGGCGGAGGCTAGAGGAGCGCTTCCGCAACCCCCAAGACCCCTTGAGCGTCCTGGTGGCCACCCCCACCCTGGAGATGGGCATTGACATCGGGGCCCTCTCCTCCATCTTCCTGCGCAACATCCCCCCCTCCCCCGCCAGCTACGCCCAGCGCTCGGGCCGGGCGGGAAGAAAGGGCCAGCCCGCCCTCATCCAGGCCTTCGCCGGGGCCCAGGGGCACGACCAGTACTTCTACCGCTTCCCGGAGAAGATGGTCCGCGGCAACATCCAGGCCCCCCGCTTCCTTCTGGACAACAAGCGGCTCCTCAAGGCCCACATCCGCGCCCTGGTCCTGGAGGTTCTGGCCCAGGAGGGCTTTTCCCTTCCCGGGAAGATGGCCCAGGCCCTGGACTACGAAGACCCCCGACACCTCTTTCCCCTCCGCCCCGCCTTCCGCCAGGACCTGGAGGAGCGCCTCTCCCGCCACCGGGAGGAGGCCCTGAGGGCGGTGAAGGAGGCCTTCGCCAAGGAGATGCGGGACTTTCCCTGGCTGGATGAAGCTTTTGTCCGGGGTGTCCTCGAGGGCTTCCTCGTGGACATGGAGGCCGAGCTAAAGCCCTGGCAGGAGGCCTACCTGGATGCCCAAAAGCGGTACACGGAGTACGCCATCCGCCTTCAGCACATGGGCCCTAGGCACGGAGGGCGGGAGGAGGTGAAGCGGGAGGTGGAGCGGGCCGACCGGGAGCGCCAGCACCTGGTGGACATGGACTTCCGGGGCTACCTGGAAAGCCGGGGCTTTCTGCCCAACTACGCCTTTGGCCGGGCCACCACCTGGGCCGAGCTCCACACCCCCCAGGGGGAGGTGCGCACCCTGGAGAGACCCGTCTTCATCGCCCTCACGGAGCTGGCCCCGGGCAACAGCCTCTACTACGGGGCCCGCCGCTACCACCTGGAGAGGCTCGCCTTCCTCCCCAAGGAGGAGGCCCTGCGTCCAGCCAAGGCCTGCGCCTGCGGCCATGTGGAAGAGGCCCAAGGAAGCCCCACCTGCCCGGTGTGCGGCCGGGACCTCGCGGCCACTCCCCCTTCCCTCTTCCTGGCGCCACCCCTCGTTCTGGTGGGCTTCCCCAGGCGGCGCATCAGCAGCGAGGAGGAAGACCGGGCTCGCCTGGGCTACGAGGTGGAGTGGCACTGGCGCAAAAACGCTCCCAAGGTTTTCCGCCACGGGAACATCCGCCTTCTTTACAAACATAACGCCCAGGTGGTGGCCCTCAACAAGGGCCTCAAGGCCTGGTTCCTGGAGGAAGAGGAGGAAAGCCCTATAGGCCCAGGCTTCGTCTACTGCCGCCAGTGCCGCCGGGTCCTCCTCACCAAGAAGGAGCTGGAGGAGCACCCCTGGAAGGAGGGCAAGGCGGGACGGTGCCCCATGGGGGGGACCGAGGGGGACCTGAGGCGGGGGCTTGTGCTGGAGGCCCGGGCGGAAAGCGACCTCCTGGCCCTCGAGGTCCCTCTGCCCTCAGAGCTGGACAAAAGGAAGGCCCCCTCCTTTTACAAGAGCCTCCTGGCCGCCTTGCGCAAGGCCGCCCTCGTCACCCTGGAGCTTTCCGAAGAAGAGCTCTTTGGCTTCCTCCAGCCCACCCCCGATCCCTCCGTCCCCTACCGGGTGGTCCTGGTGGAGGGGCAGGAGGGGGGGCTGGGGGCCCTGGCGGCCTTGGCGGAATGGCCTCCCACGGAAGAGCCCCACCCCTTCCACGAGCTGGTGGAAACCGCCCTCCGGCTCATGCACGAAGGCGAGGAGGGGTGCGAACGGGCCTGCTACGACTGCCTCATGGACTACGGCAACCAGCCCGATCACCCCTATTTGGACCGCAACCTGGTCCTGCCCCTTTTCGCCGAACTTCGGAAAGCGGTCTTCGCCCCCGAGTCCCCAGGGGAGGAGGACCCCCACCTGGCCCAGCTCTTGCTGGCTTGTGAGAGCGATCTGGAAAGGCGGTGGCTTCGGGAGTGCCGCCTGCGGGGTCTGCCCCTGCCGGACCGGGCCCAGCACACCCTCCAGGTGGGGGACACCTTTACCCGCTTTGACTTCTTTTACGACCGGGGGGTGGGGGTCTACGTGGACGGCCCTTCCCACGAAGACCCCGAACGGGCCCGAAAGGACCGGGAGCTCCGCCAGCGCCTCACCCTTCTTGGCCTTCCCTACGTGGTCTTCCGCGACGGGGAACCCTGGGACGAGGCCTTCGCCGAGCTAGGCCGGCTTCTTGGGGCTGGGTCCCGTGAGGGCTGGGAGGAGGCCTTGGAACTGGTAGACGCCGCCTACCGGCCGCTCCTCGAGGGGCTTCGCCGCCTGGGGCTTCCCCCGCCGGACGAGGTGGGGGAGGACCTGGTCCAGGAGGGCCGGATCGTGGGCCAGAGCATCGCCCGCTGGGGCGGGAAGCGCCTGGTGCCCCAGGGCCTCGAGGGGTTCGGCCTCGTGGTCAAACCCCACACGCCCCCGGAGATGGTGGCGGAATACTTGAAGGGGTAAGGGGGTGTCCATGAGTGTGGCCATCGCGGACTCTTTTTACAAAAGCCTTGCAAAGCTCACCAGGGTAGAGCAGGACCGGGTGCGGGAGACCGTCTTCATGTTCCTGCAGAACCCCAAGCATCCCAGCCTTAAGATGCACAAGCTGGAAAAACTTAAGACCAAGGGGTTCTGGTCCCTCTACGTCAATATGGACCTCCGCATCATCCTTTACGAGCGCCCAGAAGTGGGGTTCATTTTGGCCTACGTAGGCCACCACGACGACGCCTACCGCTGGGCCGAGAACCACCAGGTGGAGGTCCACCCCAGGACGGGGGTTCTACAGATCTATCGCGTGGTGGAGGAAACCAGGGTGGTGCCCCGGGAGATCCGTCCCCTCCTCAACTACCCCGAGGACTACCTCCTGGACCTAGGAGTGCCCCCCTCCTACATCAAGCCCCTTCTCCTCGTGGAAAAGGAGGAGGAATTTGAGGAGCTTCTTTCCGGCTTGCCCCAGGATGTCCAGGAGAGGCTCCTGGACCTATATGCGGGCAAGAAGGTGGTGCCGCCCCCCAAGGTGAGCACCCTGGAGGACCTGACCCGGCACCCCCTTTCCCGGCAGCACCTGCAGTTCATCCAGGACCTAGACGAGCTCCGCCGAGCCCTAGCCTACCCCTGGGAGCGGTGGATGGTCTTCCTCCACCCTGCCCAACGGGAGGCGGTGGAACGCACCTTCCAGGGGCCGGCCCGGGTCACGGGCCCCGCCGGCACGGGCAAGACCGTGGTGGCCCTCCACCGGGCGGCCCTCCTGGCAAAGCGCTACCCCGGGGAGCCCATTCTCCTCACCTCCTTCAATCGCTTCCTTGCCGCCCGACTGCGGGCTGGGGTCCGCCTCCTCCTTGGGGAAGTGCCGCCGAACCTCACGGTGGAGAATCTTCATAGCCTGGCTACCCGGCTTTACGCCCAACACTTCGGACCTACCCAGATCGCCACGGAGGAAACCTACCTTCCCTGGCTCAGGGAGGCCGCCCCGGACCTGGCCTACGAGCCTGAGTTCCTGCGCTCGGAGTTCGCCTTTGTGGATAGCTTTGGTTTATACGAGTGGGACCTATACAAAACCTTCCCCCGTAGCGGCCGGGGCGTACCCCTCACCGCTAGGGAGCGGCGCAGGCTCTTTGATGCTTTCCAAAAGGTCTGGGAAAGGATGGAGGATGAAGGACTTCTCACTTTCAACCGGCTCCTGCACCGCCTTCGTGCCAAGGGGGAAGCGGGGGAGCTTCTCCGCTTCCGGGCGGCGGTGGTGGACGAGGCCCAGGACCTGGGCCCCGCCGAGCTCCTCTTCCTGCGCGCCCTGGTGGAAGAGGGTCCGGACAACCTCTTCTTCGCCCTGGACCCCGCCCAGCGGATCTACCGGGGGCCCCTTTCCTGGCAGGCCTTGGGCCTCGAGGTACGGGGCCGTTCCATCCGCCTCAAGGTGAACTACCGCACCACCCGGGAGATCGCCCGGGCCGCCGAAAACCTCCTCCCCCCCGAGGTAGAAGAGGAGGTGCGGGAGGTCCTTTCCCTTCTCCGGGGTCCTGAGCCCACGATCCGGGGCTTCGCTGGCCAGGAAAGCTGCACCGAGGATTTGGTGGCTTGGGTGAGAGGCCACCTGGAGTTTGGGGTTCCCCCTGAGGAGGTTGGGGTGCTGGCAAGGGTGTGGGACCTGGCCAAACACCTCCGGGACGCATTGGAGGCTAAAGGCATCCCAGCCACTCTCCTTTCCGATAGAGAGGAGCAAGGGCAAGGGGTGCGGGTGGGTACGGTGCACAGCGCCAAGGGCCTGGAGTTCCGAGCGGTGGCCGTATACGGGGTCAACCACAATCTCTTCCCTTTGGAGTCCTTGCTGAGGAAGGCCCCTTCGGAAGGGGATCGGGAAGCTTTGGTGGAAAAGGACCGCAACCTCCTCTACGTGGCCTTTTCCCGCGCTCGGGAACATCTTTGGGTGGGCTACTGGGGCAAACCCAGTCCATTTTTAGGAGGGTGAGCCCGTTGCACGAAGTCAATCTCTTCCCCGAGGGGGCCTGCGGGGATGCTGCCCACCAGGGGCATGGAGAGGCCCAGGAGGAGCCTGCCCGCTGGGGTGAGCTCCAGGTGGGGGGACAGATCCCCAGGGCCCGGGTCAGGTGGGGCTAAGGCCCTAGCGCACCAGGCCGGCGATGGCCTGAAGGACCCTGGCCTGGCCTGGGGGAAGCGGCTTGGCCATCGCCCTCAGTATACCTGCCGGGAAACAGGCCTTTGCGAAGAGGCCGCGCTGGGTCATAGACTTCATCGGCCGAGGCACCCGGACGGGCCGGGCGCGGCCATTGAGGCCCTCGAGGCCCCACAAAGTCCCAAGGGTCGCCCCCAGCCAGCCTTCCCCCGCCGGCGCCGGGGTCAGGCCCTGGAGTGTGGGGCGGGACACTTGTCCCTTGCCTCTGGACGTGCTAACCTAACAAGCGATCGTTAGGTATGGACCGCCGCAGCCAGATCCTCCAGATGGCCGGGCACCTCTTCAGCCAGCGGGGCTACCACGCCACCAGCATCCGGGACCTGGCCAAGGCCCTGAACCTCCAAGGGGG
>Ga0272445_1000674_pt1 | contig 30352 bp, 31 predicted proteins | sample YNPCB0031_FD_194404 | JGI IMG/M metagenome (GOLD analysis project Ga0272445, IMG submission 194404) | Hot spring sediment microbial communities from Yellowstone National Park, WY, United States - YNP-CB-003-1 | ecosystem: Environmental > Aquatic > Thermal springs > Hot (42-90C) > Sediment... | reverse complement strand
AATTTTATGAAAAGAAAACAAATATAAAACCAGAACTCATAATCATTTCACCTTATATAAAAGAGGAAGCAAAAGAAAAATGCAATATTTTTAAAATTAAATATTATAAAAAATAAAAAATTTCTATATGTTTAAAAATAGAAGGAATAAATTGTTTTAAAGGTTTTTTTTCTAATTAATGGAACCCATTCTTCCTGTTTTATTCTAAAATCATTATAAATTCCTTTGATGTAATTTTTCCCTGATAAATTCACTGATAAAAATATTCCTATTCTTTCTTGTTTAATCTTTGATTTTTGAAAGGGAACATCACAATAAAAAGAAATTCCAATTCTTTTTGGTAAATTTAAATATAATTTACAACGGAAAGAATAAGTAGTATTTTGCAATTTGTTATTTTGATTGAATTCATTCCACTGGTATACCTCTGCAACCATTGTAAAATTTCTAAAGTTTAAAATACTTTGAAAAATATTTGTGTTTATCCAACCAATATAACCAAGGTGTTTTCACCTTTCCAAGGAATGAAACCCACTTCATTATCAGAGAAACTATCAGGTATAGAGGAAAAATCTGCAGAAATATTAAAATTTTTTAATATCTTCGCGAAATTTACCCTTTGCGCAAAATCATGGGAAACATAATTATCAAAAACATTTTCAATTTCAAAAGTAGTTATAGAATCATTATAAAAAAACTCCATTCCTAAAAGACCTTTTGTATGTTCTTTATTAATGGACTTATAGGCACCAATAAAAGATAAAGAAAAATTTTTATAAGGTAAAATTTTAAATTTCCTTACAAAAAAATCAGATTTAGGTATTTCTTCATAAATATCTTTTGTTCTTTTGGTTTGGGCATGCAAAAAAGAAAGTTCGTAAAAATTAGATTTTAAAAAAAATTTTTCAGCAAAAGAAATTGGAATAGATTTTCCTGAAAATAAAGTTTTGCCTATTTGCCTTGAATAAAAGACATTAAATAAATTACCACCACTTAGCTCAAAAAATTCAGAACCTTCTGTGAAAAATGGACGGGTTTCTGAGTAAAAAAGCGGGTACTTTGTTAAATTTAATCTAAAAGGATCTGCTTCCACTTCTCCAAAATCTGGATTGAAAGTAAAAACAAATTTAAAATTTTCTTTAAATTTTAAGTAAGTATTAACACCTATTTCTGATTTATATTTATATTTAACTCCAAAATCTTCTCCATGATGAAGTAAAAAAATGGGCTGGAATTCTAATGTAAATAATTTTGTTTGATAATTTATCCATTTAATAATTTTAAACCTTGAAACATGGAATTTCTCTTTTTTTGAATCATAGGGAGAAAGTCTTATCTCATAAGCATGATTAGGACCTTCCCTTGCTATATCAATCCCCCAGCTTCCTTTTTTTCCTAATAACCCCTTCCAAGGAATAAAAATTTCAACCTCAAAATAATTTTCATAAGAGTAAACTTCTCCCTCCCACAAAAAATCAGCATTAAAATTATAATTTTCTCCTCCTGTTATTCTTGCGTCAATTTTTTCACCATTTACTCTAATTTCAAACATATATGCATTTTCTCTATCTAAATAAGTGTCTAAATACAATTTCACTACATCTCCAGTAGCAGATTTATCTGGTTTCCTTCCTTCTGTATAACAGCGGAATCCAAAATAAATCCCTTTGTTTGTTTGAAATATAAACACTACTGTTGACTCAGGAGGACTTTTAAAAGGCTCAGGATATACCTCGTAAAAATTTTTTATTTTTAATGCCTCTTCATAAACCTTTTCATTTAACTTTCCATCTAAAAAAAATTTCAACCTTTTTAAAATAAGGCACATTAATAGTATCACTTTGTAAATTAACCAACATAATAAGAAATATAACCATTTTATCTTTTTAATTTTTGTTTTAATTTATGTGTAAACAGTCCATAAGTTTCTACATTTTCCACTTTTAAAGGAGCTATAATCCCACAATCTTCAATTTTTTTCATTATCTTTTTCTATTTTCAATTTTGTGATAAATAGTGTATCAGATGAAATGAAAAATACTTTCCCATCAAACACATTTACTAATTTACCAGGTGGCAAAAGATTTTCTAAAATAAATTCTTTTTTATCAATATCAAAAATATCAACAACATAACTTATTTTCTCACAAACCATAGGAGTAGACTTTTTGATTTGAAATAAATTTCTTTTTATAATTTCTTCTACTATTCCTTTATGCATACTTATTCTTTTCCATATTGAAATCATTTTTGGAGGAATATAACCTCTTTCATCCTCCTTGAATGAAGAAATAATAAGATACTTATTATCCAAAAAAAATAAATTAATTAAATATAACCATTTTATGTTGTCTATCTGGTATAAAACCTCTCCTTTTAAATTTCTAATTTGAATTTTATTGGGTTCTAAAATCATATAAATTAATCTTTTTTTACAATCTATAAAAAAGGGCGGGCTGAAAAAGGGCTGAAATTTTTTATTTATTATCTCTTTTGCTATACTTTCTATAAAAGACCCATTTTTTCTATCAAATTTATGAAGCAAAAAGAATTCATCATTTAAAGAATCTACCTGTCTTATTTCTTTCAAATATCTTGCATAAATTGTATCACCACATATATAAAATTCCCCCACTATATTTGGTAATAAAAAACTTTTTAAGAATTTTCCATTTTTATTAAATTCTTTTTAAAAATAAATCCGAAACTAATATAGTATTTCTTTCTTTATCATAAACCATATCAGAAGGATATTTAGCTTTTCCTATTTCCTCACCTTTTTGTTTAATTATAGTATCCAAAATTTTTCCGTCTTCATCAATTCTTAAAATAATTCCTTTTTCTCTACTTAAAATGAAAAAACTTTCTTTCCCATCATATTCAATTTCTTCAAAATCTAAGTTTGGTAATTTAATTTTTTTAATAATTTGAAAATTACTCCAATATAAATTTAAAAGAAGAGAAGATAATAGAAACCAAATTTTCATTTATAAATATTATATTGTAAAAAAAGAGGGGAGGGTCAACCTCCCCCATTTTAATATATAAAAACAATTTTGAAATAAATTTCGGTTTTTTTAAACGGATCTGATATTTTTTAACTAAAATAAGTTTTTTGAAAAATTTTTCATCTTTTTTAAAATCTTCAAAAGGCATAATAGTTATTAAACAATTTTTACAAATAAAAGAAATCCTTAAACTTTCTTTTTTAATATTTAAAATTTCCCCATTTTTAATTATAAAGAACAAAAAATTTTATCGCAAATAAAAAGTAATTTCAAAAATTTATTTCCTACTTGACAAGGATATATTAAAATACTTTAAAATTTTGCTCTGTGGTAAAATGTGGGAAAATGTGGTATGAATAAAAATAAAAATAGAAATAATAGATTGAATAGTATGGATGCAAAGGGGAGAGTTCCTTTCCCTGCTTTTTTAAGAAAAAATCTTGGGAAAAGAGTTATTTTAACAAAGGGCTATGACCCTTGTATTTATGTATATAGTGAAAAGGAATGGAAAGAATTTATAGAAAGAATAAAGAAGGATTGGAGTTTATATGATATTGAGAAAAGAAAAATAGTAAGAGAAATAATGGGAATATCACAGGAAGTTGAATTTGATGACTATGGAAGGATTTTGCTTCCTGGAAAACTTGTAGAATATGCAGGTATTAAGGAAAAATGTCTTTTTATATCAATGCCAAGATGGATAGAAATATGGAATCCCGAAAAGTATGAAGAATACCAAAAGGATGTTATTGAAAAAGTGCAAAAAGGAACTATAAACATGGAGGGATTTCCCCTCTGAAATACCATATACCTTGCATGGTAAATGAAGTTGTTCAATTTATAAATCCAAAAAAGGGAGATGTAATAGTTGATGCAACATTTGGATTTGGTGGTCATTCATTAAAGATTTTAGAAAAAGAGAAAAATGTTTTAATTATAGGTATTGAGAAGGACAAGGAAATTTTTGAAATTTCAAAAAAGAATTTTGAAGAATATGAAAATGTTAAAATTTTTAACGAGGATTACGAAAATATTGATAAGATTTTAAAGGAGATTAATATAAAAGAGATTGACAAAATAATATTTGATTTTGGTTTATCTTCTTATCATCTTGAACATTCAAAAAGAGGATTTTCTTTTAAAAAAGATGAAATACTTGATATGAGATATAATAAAGAAGAGAATTTACCATTATGGAAAAAAATTAAAAGATTAAAAAGAGAGGAAATTGAAAAAATATTGAAGGAATATGGAGAAGAAAAATTTTATAAAAAAATAGCAAAAGAAATATATAAGGAAAGGGAAAAAATTGAAAAAACATCTGATTTGAACAAAATAATTGAAAGGAATGTTCCAAAATTAAAATGGGATAAAACAAAACAAAGAGTATACCAAGCTTTCAGAATTTATATAAATAAAGAAACTGAAAAAATAAAAAATACGCTTTCAAAGGTTTATGAATTTTTGAAAACAAATGGAAGAATTGTTTGCCTTTCCTATCATTCTCTTGAAGATAGGATTGTTAAAAATTTCTTTAAGGAAAAGAGAATGAAAATACTAACAAAAAAACCATTAACCCCTTCTCCTTTTGAAATAAAAGAAAATCCAAGAGCAAGGTCTTGTCGTTTGCGATGTGCTGAAAAAATATGAAAATGATTTTTAGAATAAGTTTTATAATAGTTATTTTCTTTTTCACACTTTTTATAAGAGGGAAAATAGTTAAAACAGCAAGAGAAATAACTTATTTAAAAAAAGAGGTCTTAAAAATGGAGGAAGAAGTGGGAAAACTTAGGAAGGAAATTTCGGAAATGGAAAGATATGAAAATATTGAGAAAATTGCAAAGAAAAAGGGGGTTTTAAAATGAAGATGAGAAAAATTATGATTTATTCTTTAATAATGTTTACTTTTATTTACTATGTTTTTAATTTAATAAGGTTACAATTTTCAAACGAAGGCAAAATTTATAAGGAAATGGCTAAAAGGCAATTTTTAATTAAAAGGACTATTTTACCAAAAAGAGGAACAATATATGATAGGAAATTAAGAGAAATAGCTTTTTCGGTTTTTGAAGAAAATAAATTTAAAAGAGAATATCCTTATAAAGAAGTATGTGCACCATTAATAGGATTTGTAGGAGAAGATGGAAAGGGGTTGGAAGGAATTGAATATTATTATGATAAAATATTAAGTGGAGAAAAAGGATATGAATTTCTTTATAGAACAAGAAATGGCAAGCTTATAAGTTTACCTGATTTAAAAGCAAAAAATGCTAAACCTGGTAAAGATATAGTTCTTACAATAGATATGGATATACAGGAGATTGCATATAGAAATCTTGTTGAATTGATAAAATTTTATAATGGAGAAAGGGGATTTGTAATTATAATGAATCCAAAAAATGGGGAAATTTTATCACTTGCCTCCTATCCCTCTTATGACCCTTATAAAATACCTTCTCCTTTTTCAAGTGATTATAGATGTTTACCGGTTACATATTTATATGAGCCAGGTTCAGTATTTAAAATAGTAACATATGCAACATTTATAAAAGAGAAAAAATATGAAAATATTTATAAAGTTGATATAACACCTGGTTCATTAATAATCAAAGGAATTGAAATACATGACCCTGAAAATTTATTAAGAAAAACTTATATTGTTTCACCTGAAGAGGTAATAATATATTCTTCAAACATAGGAATAAGTAAATTGGCACAAACTCTTTCCTCAAAAAAATTATATGAAACTGCTCTTTTAATGGGATTTGGAATAAAAACTGGAATAGATTTTCCTGGAGAAGAGACAGGTAAATTAAAAGATTATAAGGAGTGGGATGAAATATATAAATGCACTTTTTCTTTTGGGCAGGGAATATTTGTAAATGGAATTCAAATTGCTCTTGCTTATGCTCAAATTGCAAATGGTGGTTATCTTTTACAGCCATATATTTTAAAAGAAATAATAGATGGGAAAAATGTTAAATTTAAATCTTCTCCAAAAATAATAAGGAAAGTTTTTAATGAAGAAGAATTAAAAATTATTAAAAATACTTTAAAAAGAGTTGTTGAAGAAGGAAGTGGAATAAGGGCAAAATTTGCAAACATTTCTATATGCGGGAAAACAGGAACAGCAGAAAAATATGACCCAAATATAGGGGATTATAATCCTAATAAAGTAACGATGAGTTTTATAGGTTTTTTCCCTGAAGAAAATCCAAAATATTTGATTTATGTATTAATTGATGAACCAAAAAAGGGAAGATTTGCATCAGAAGTTGCAGTTCCTTTATGGAAAAAAATTGCAAAAGAAATATATGAAATTGAAAAGTTAAAAGAAATTGATAAAAACTTATTGGCAAGAAATGAAATTGAGTGAAATTTTAGAAATAATAAAAGGAGAATGCTTTAATTTTAAGGATATAAAAATAAATGAAATATATGATAATTCAAAAGAAGTTAAAGAAGGTGGATTGTTTATATGTATAAAAGGAATTAAAAATGATGGACATGATTTTATTTATGAAGCAGAAAAAAATGGTGCATGTGCTTTCATTTGTGAAAGAAAAATAGAAACAAAAAAACCTTTTATAGTTGTTTCAGATTCCCTTATTTCACTCCACAAAATTGCGAAAAAATTTTATGGTCCATTTAATTTTAAAATAATTGGAGTTACAGGGACAAATGGAAAAACAACATCCGTTTTTTTAATAAAAGAAATATTTGATATTTTAAAAGAAAAAAATGGTATTATAACAACAATTTATTCATCCTTTGAAAATGAAAAAATTGAAACAGGATATACATGCCCACCACCTTTAATTCTTTACAAAATTTTTAGAAAATTTAAGGAAAAAAATATTAAATGGTGCATAATGGAAATAACATCTCATGCACTTAAGCTAAAAAGATTTTATGAGTTTGAAATTGAAGGTGGAATATTCACAAATTTATCACAAGATCATCTTGATTTTCATATAACAATGGAAGATTATTACTTATCAAAAAAGAAAATGTTTGAATATATAAAAGATGGAATTGCATCAATAAATTTAGATGATGAATATGGAAGAAGGCTTTATGAAGAATTGAAAATAAGAAAAACCTCTTTTGGAATTGAAAATGGTAATTATAAAGGGAAAATAATAAATATTTATCCATCAAAGATGAAAATTGAAATAGATTTTAATGGTAAAAAAGAAAGAATTTTTACAAAAATAATAGGCAAACAGAATTTATTTAATGTTCTTGGAGTTTTCTCATTATTAAAAGAAATGGGGTTTGAAGAAAAAATAATTTTAAAAGGAATAGAAAGATTTAAAGGGGTTCCGGGAAGACTTGAAAGGATTAAAAATAAAAAGGGATATAAAATATATGTTGATTATGCCCATACACCCGATGCCTTAAAAAATGCACTTCTTACTTTGAAAAGTTTAAAACCAAAAAGATTAATTGTTATTTTTGGGGCAGGTGGAAATAGAGACAAAAATAAAAGACCATTAATGGGGAAAGTTGCTTCTGAAATTGCAGATTTTGTAATAATAACATCTGATAATCCAAGATTTGAAGACCCTTTAAAAATAATAGAAGATATAAAAAGTGGAATAAAGGATGAGAAAAAATTTTTAATAAATCCTGACAGAAAAGAAGCAATAAAGATGGGAATAGAAATGATGAAAAAAGGTGACATACTTCTTGTTGCAGGTAAAGGACATGAGGAATATCAGGAAATTGAAGGGATAAAATATCCCTTCAACGATAAAAAAGTTATAGAGGAAATAATAAATGAAAATTGAAGAAATTATAAAAAAAGCAAAAGGAATAAAGATTGATTCAAGGGAAATAGAAGAGGGAGACATTTTTATTGGAATTAAAGGGGAAAAAAGGGATGGTTCATTATTTGCTTATGAAGCAATTCTAAAGGGAGCAATTTTTGCGTTTGTTCAAAAAGGATTTAAAGAAAAACTTCCATATTCACCAAAAATTTTTGAGGTTAATAATACACTTGAAATTTTGTGGAAAATTGCAAAAATAAAAAGGGAAACCAATAAAAATATAAAAGTTATAGGAATAACAGGCTCAACAGGAAAAACAACCTTAAAGGATTTAATATATCATTTTTTAAAAAAGCTCGGTAAAAATGCTTTAAAAAGTAAAAAGAGTTATAATAATTTTATTGGTGTCCCATTAACTCTTTGTGAAATAAAAAAGGAACATGAATATCTTGTTTGTGAAATAGGAACAAATAAAAAAGGAGAAATCAAAAAACTTACAAAATTAGTTAAACCAGATTCAGGAATAATTTCAAAAATAGGTCCTGCTCATATTGAATTTTTTGGAAATTTAGAAGAAATATTTGAGGAAAAAATAGAACTTTTTAAAAATATTAAAAATCCAAGATACCTTATTTTTAATGAAAATTCATATGGAAATGAAAAAGTAAATAAAATTTTTAAAAATGTTATTTTTTATAACCTTGAAAGGGAAAATTATAGGATAGAAAATGATGAAGTTATTTTAAATTATAAAGGAATTGAATTTAAATATAAAGGAGGTGGATATCCTTTTCTTGAAAATCTTTTATGTGCATTAAAGTGTATGGAATGCGAAGGGTTTGATATTAAAGAGCTGAAGGATACTCTTTATGATTTTGAAATGCCTCCTTTAAGGATGGAAAAATTTAAAAAGGATAATATAACCTATGTATATGATTGTTACAACTCAAATCCCATATCAATTGAAGCACTCTTAAAAACTTATAAAAATTCAAATAAAAGAAAAATTCTTTTAATTGGGGATATGCTTGAACTTGGAGAGTATTCAGAAAAATATCACAGAGAAATAGCAAATCTTGCAAAAGAAAATGGAATAAATTTTTTATTTGGAATAGGAGAAAATACAAAATATACAATAGATGAAGCAAAAAAACTCGGAATAAAATCTGAACATTTTGAAAATTTAAAAGAGCTTTCAGAAAAAATTAAAGAAATTTTAATGGAAGATGATATTGTTTTAATAAAGGGGTCAAGAAAAATGGAAATGGAAAAGTTAAAGGAGTATTTATAATGCTTTACCACCTTTTATATCCTTTAAAAAAATATTCAATAATATTTAATCTTTTTGGATATGTGACAGTAAGAGCAGCAGGAGCAGGTCTAATTTCCTTTTTGTTTGTTTTAATATTTGGAAAAAAATTTATTTCATATATTAAAAGGAAAAAAATAGGGGAAAGGATAAGTGAAGATGTTCCTGAAAGGCATAAAATAAAAGAAGGAACACCTACGATGGGTGGTCTTCTTATAGTTTTTGGAACAATTTCAGGAATAATATTTTTTGGTGATTTTAAAAATCCCTTTTTATACACGATACTATTTGTATTTCTTTCGTTTGGAATTTTGGGTTTAATTGACGATCTTTATAAGAAAAAGGGTGAAAAGAAAAAGGGAATTTCAAAAAGTGTGAAAATAATATATCAATCAATAATTACAATTATATTTTTCATTTTAATTTCTTTTATATTTGAAAAAAGGATTTTTACAAAAACACAAGTTCTATTTTTTAAAAATTTCTTGATAAATTTTAGTTTATTCTATCCTGTTTTTATTTATTTTGTTCTTGTTGGAACTGCAAATGCTGTTAATTTAACCGATGGGCTTGATGGACTTGCTGCTGGAGTTTCTGCTACATGTGTTTTAGTTTATATAATACTTGCATATGTTGGTGGACATAAAATAATAAGTGATTATTTAAAAATATTATTTATACCAAAAAGCTGGGAATTATCAATTTTTGGTTCTTCTTTACTTGGAGCAATTTTGGGATTTTTATGGTATAATTCTTATCCTGCTGAAATATTTATGGGAGATGTTGGTTCACAGGCGATAGGGGGAGGAATAGCAGGAATGGCAATATTGACAAAACAGGAATTACTATTACCAATTGCTGGTGGAGTTTTTTTAATAGAAGCATTATCAGTAATAATTCAGGTAATATCCTTTAGATGGAAAAAGAAAAGGGTATTTTTATGCGCACCTATACATCACCATTTTGAACTTAAAGGAATTTCTGAACCAAAAATAGTTATGAGGCTATGGCTTTTAAGCATTGTTTTTTCACTTATTGCAATAAGCACACTTAAAATAAGATGAAAAGGGCTTGCGTAATTGGAATAAAAAGGGCAGGAATTTCTGCTACCCATCTTTTAAATAAATTGGGTTATAAGGTTTTTGTTTCAGATATTAAAAGGATTGATACTAAAATTAAAAAGATTTTACCAAGGGAAATATTTTTTGAAGAAGAAATAAATTCGGAAAAAATTTTGATGAATGAAATTGTGATTGCAAGTCCTGGAGTTTCTGAAAAAGAAAGGATAATAAAAAGAATAAGGGAAAAGAATGTCCCTTTAATTGACGAACTTGAACTTGGATATAGATTTATCAATGGAAAAATTATAGCAATAACAGGAACAAATGGAAAATCAACAGTAGCAAAATGGATATATGAATGTTTAAAGGGAGAAAATACTTATCTTGCTGGAAATATAGGGGTTCCTTTAACGAGTTTTGCTTTTAGAAATGGAACATTTGTTGTAGAAACATCCTCATTTCAATTGAAAAGAATAAAGTTTTTTAAACCTAACATTGCAATTATATTAAATATTGATAAAGACCATTTTGACTGGCATTTAAATTTTGAAGATTATGTAGATTCAAAATTGAACATATTTAAAAATCAAAAAGAGGAAGATTTTTTAATAATAGAAGATGGATTAGAATTAAAAAATTTACCAAAATCAAAAATTTTAAGAGTATCAATGGAAAGGGAAGTTGAAGGTATATTTTTAAGGGATAAAAAAATCGTGTTAAATTTTGAGAAAAAATTTGAAGAAATTGAAATGAATTTCCCATTAAAGGGTAAATTTAATGTTAAAAATGGGCTTTTTGTATTACTTACATTAAAAATTCTTGGGAAAAATTTAAAGGAAATAAAAGAAAAATTTGAAAATTTTAAAGGTCTTCCACATAGACTTGAATATATTGGAGAGAAAGATGGAATTAAAGTTTTTAACGATTCAAAATCAACAAATCCCCATTCTGTTAAAAATGCAATTGAATCCTTTGATGAAAAAATTGTTCTTATAATGGGAGGACTTAATAAGGGTTTATCTTTTAAAGAAATTAAAAATTTAATAAAAGAAAAATGTAAAGGTGTTGTTCTATTTGGAAAATCAAAATTTGAAATATTAAAGGACATTGAGAATGAAAGTATAAGAATTGAAATTTCTGAAAGTGTTTACGACGCTTTAAAGATTGCTTTTAAGATTGCAGAAAAAAAAGATGTTATAGTTTTTTCTCCTGGATGTGCAAGTTTTGATATGTATAAAAATTATGAAGAAAGAGGGGAGGATTTTAAAAATGCATTTAAAAGAATATAAAAGTTTTTATATTTCAATTTTTCTGTGCTTATTCTTAACATTAATTGGGTTTTTAATGAATTTTAGTTCAAGTTTTTATCAAATAGCATTCTTAAATAAATTTGAATTGAGTGTGCTTGAAGATTTTCTAATAAGAATATTGTTTGCTTTAATTGGTTTCTTTTTATTTTTATCAATACCTAAAAAGTTTTGGTGTAAATATAATTTCTTAAATTTATTCATCTCTTTTCTTCTCCTTACAGGAGTTCTTATATTTGGATATAAAGTTGGGGGTGCGAAAAGGTGGATTGATTTAAAAATCATAAGCATACAACCATTTGAAATATTTAAACCTTTTTATCTTGCCTTTTTAAGCGCATATTTTTATAAACACAAAAAAGAAAAAATTTATTTTATAATTTTCATTTCCTTTTTATTTTTCATATTAGTTGCATTGGAACCAAATTTTGCTTCTGCTTTTTCAATCTTATTTGTAACATTCATGTTATTATTTATAAGGGGAATAAAATTTTTAAAAATTGCCAAATTATCAGTAATAACATCCTCATTAATTATTCTTATAATAATTCTTGGTAAAAATAAATTTTCTTCTCATGTTATTAAAAGAACTTTGAAGGAATTTAAAGAAAATAGAGAATATGAGCAGGTAATACAGGCAAAAATTGCAATCACTTCAGGAGGAATTTTTGGCAAAGGAATAGGAAAAGGTGAGGCAAAATATCTTTATTTACCTGAAATAAAAAAGGATTTTATATTTTCTTTGATATGCGAGGAAATAGGAATATTAGGAGGAACCCTTTTAATACTCATTTACTCTTTTATAATAATTTCACTCCTAAAAATTTCCTTTAAAACTTGCGACCCTTTCCTTTCCACACTTACTGCTGGTTTTGGAATGTTTTTGTTCTATAATACTTTTATCCATATAGGCGTAAATATAGGTGTTCTTCCTGTTACAGGAGTTCCACTCCCTTTTATAAGTTTTGGTGGGTCTTCTCTTCTTTCAAATTTTATGTTAATTGGTATAATTTTAAGAGCAATAAATGAAAAAGAAGAAATTCATGAAGAAAAAATTTATGAAAAGGAGATAATTTTATGAAATTTATTATTTCAACAGGAGGAACAGGCGGGCATATTTTTCCAGCAATAAGGATAAAGGAGGAAATGGAAAAAGAAAATTTTAAAGTTTTACTTGTTGTTGGAGGGGATTTGAGAATTCCATTAAAAGAAAATTTTATTTTTATAAAGGCAGCACCAATTATGGGTAAAAGACCAATATTTTTTTTAAAAAATCTTTTTATAAATTTTTGTGGAATAATGGAATCTATAAAATTTTTGATTAAAAACCCATTTCCAGTTATAGCAACTGGGAGTTATGCTTCTTTCCCTTTACTTTTTTCTGCTTCCCTTTTAAATATTCCCTATTTTATATTAGAACAAAATAGTATACCTGGAAAAGTAAATAAAATATTTTCAAAAAGAGCAAAAATAAATTTCATATCTTTTGAAATGACAAAAAAATATTTAAAAGGTAAAAAAATATTTTCACCAAGCCCTTTAAGAAAATTTAAAGAAATTGATAAAATTCAAGCAAGAAAATTATTAGGGTTAAAAGAAGAAGATAAAGTCATACTTGTGTTTGGGGGGAGTCAGGGTTCAAAATTTTTAAACAATCTTACTTTAAAAATTTCAAAAATTATGAAGGATTATAAATTTATACTTATTTCAGGAAAAAATTTCTATGAAGAAATAAAAGATAAAGGAAATGAAAATTTAATAATTTTCCCCTTCTATGAAGAAATGGAAATTCTTTATTCAGGAGCTGATATAGCGATGACAAGGGCAGGAGGATTAACGATTTATGAACTACTTTATTTTGGAATACCTTCTCTTTTAGTGCCTTTCCCTTATGCAACCTGCAATCATCAATTTTATAATGCAAAAAGCATATTAAAAAAATATAAATTTTTTGAAATGATAGAGGAAAAAGATGCGAACGAAGATAAAGTAGTATCTATTTTAAAAGAACTTTTTAATAAAAAAGGAGAAAAAGTGAGATTTTTTTCAGAAAAAAAGATAGTTGAAGGAGTTAAAAAATGCTTTTTAAATTAAAAGGAATTAGAAAATTGCATTTGGTTGGAATAGGTGGAAGTGGAATGAGTGGATTGGCAGAAATTTTACTTTCAATGGGATTTGAAATAAGTGGTTCTGATATAAGAAAAAGTGAAATAACTGAAAGACTTGAAAAACTTGGATGTAAGATATATTATGAACATTCACCTTCAAATGTTAAAGATAAAGATTTAGTTATTATTTCATCGGCAATAAAAGAAGATAATCCAGAGGTTCGTGAAGCAAAAAAATTAAAAATACCTGTTATTAAAAGACTCGAAATGGTGGCAGAATTAACGAGAACAAAATATTCAATTTGTGTATCAGGGGCTCATGGTAAGGGAACAGTTACGAGTATGATAGCAAAAATAATAGAAAAGGCAAAACTTTCTCCAACAGTAATGGTTGGAGGAATAATAAAAGGAACATCAAGCAGTATATTACTTGGGCAAAGTGACCTTTTTGTTGCAGAAGTTGATGAAAGTGATAAATATTTTTTAAAAATTTTCCCAACGATTGTGGTTGTTACTAATATTGATAAAGAACATCTTGATACTTATAAAAATATAAGAGAAATTAAAAAAGCCTTTAAAGAATTTGTCCTTAAAGTTCCCTTTTATGGATGCATAATAATAAATGGAGAAGATAAAAATTTAAGGGAAATTGTAAAAGATGTGAAAAGGAAAGTGATAACTTTTGGATTTTCAAAAAATTTTCAAATTTATCCTAAAAATTTAAATTTAAAGGAAAATTATTCAACATTTGAAGTAGAATACAATGGAGAAGGAGCAGAAATAAAAATAAATTTACCTGGAAAACATAATGTTTTAAATGCACTTGCAGCAATAAGCACTGCATATGAACTTGAAATACCATTATGGATTACAAAAGAAGCACTTGAAGAATTTAAGGGTCTGGAAAGGAGGTTTGAATTTAAAGGTGAAAGAAAAGGAATAGGATGGCTTGATGATTATGCACATCATCCAACAGAAATAAGAGAAACACTTTTAACTGCAAAAAATTTCTGGAAAAAGGGAAGAATTGTTGTAATTTTCCAACCCCATAGATATACAAGAACCTATTATCTTTACAAAGATTTTTCAAAATCACTTAAAATTGCCGACATTGTTTTAATATTACCAATATATCCAGCAGGTGAAAAGAAAATAAAAGGAGTAAAAAGTGATTTAATATATAAAGAAATGAAAAAAATTAAAAAAGATGTTTATCTTGTAAAGGATGAAGAACTTGATGAAAAATTAAAGGAAATTTTAAGCGAAGGAGATCTTTTAGTTTCAATTGGTGCGGGAGATGTGTGGAGAAAGGTGAAAAAAATTTTTGAAAATTTATGAAAGGAATTGAGAAAAAAATGAAAAAAAATTATCCTTTAAAAAATTTAACAACTATAAAAATTGGTGGAAATGCTCTTTTCTTTATAGCTCCTTCTAATATAGAAGAGCTTTTTGAAATAATTAATTTTTCTGAAAAAATTTCAATACCAATTTTTATTCTTGGAGGTGGTTCAAAATGTATATTTGGTAATGGTTTAATAGAAAAAATTGTTATTTCAACAAAAAATTTTAAAGAGATAAAAATTGAAGGAAATAAACTTTTTGCACAGGCGGGGGTAAAATTCCCAGAAATTCTTAAAAAATGTGAAGAAAATGGACTTTCCGGGCTCGAATTTACCGCACCAATTCCTGCAAGTGTTGGTGGAGGTATTTATATGAACTTTGGTAGTATGGGTAAGGAAGTATCAAATTATTTAAAAAAATTGATTTATATTGAGGGTAAGGAATTGAAGGAAATAACAAAAGAAAAAATAGATTTTTCATATAGAAAGGGATTTCAAAAAGGTATAATAATAGGGGCTGAATTTGAACTTGAAAAAAAAGATAAGGAAGAAATAAGAGAAATAAAAAGAAGAATAATTTCTATTAAAAAGGAAAAACAACCAATTGGCAAAAAAACTTGTGGATGTATATTTAAAAATCCAGAAGGTTATTTTGCTGGAAAATTGATAGAAGATGCAGGGCTTAAAGGGAAAAGAATAGGAGATGCGATGATATCAGAAAAACACGCAAATTTTATAGAAAATTTAGGAAATGCCAATTTTGAAGATGTCAAAAATTTGATAGAATATATAAAAGAGGAAGTTAATAAAAAATTTAAAATAAATCTTGAAGAGGAGGTAATAATTGTTGAAAAGTAAAAGGAAAATAAAAAGAAGATTGTTTATAATTTTTGTTTTAACAATTTCTTTTGCCTTTTTATTTAAAAATAAAGTTAAAAATCTTGGCGCGAAAAAAGAAAGTTTTGAAGCAATTGCTAAAATAAATGAAAATGTATTCATGAATGAGGAGGGAAAACTTTTTAAGGGATTTGAAAAATTAAATTTACCTTTTATAAAAGGGGATTTTGAAATAATTTTTGATAAGAGAAATTCAGATTTATATATGTGTGCAGAAATATTAAAAATAATAAAATTTAATTATCCAGAATTTTTTGATTCAATAGAAAGCATTGACATAAATAATTACAAAATAATTTTTAAAAATGGAAAAAAAGGAATTATTGGGATTGGAAATTTTAAAAGAAAACTTGAAATTTTATTTAAAAATTATAAATATATTAAAGATGAAATAAATTTAAATTTTTTAAGTTTTGAAAAAAAGGAGGAATAAATTGGGAAATAACGAAATTATAGTTGGATGTGATTTAGGGAGTTATAAAATAGTAGGAATAGCGGGTGTTAAAGAGGAAGATAAAATAAAGGTTTTGGGTTTTGGAGAGGCGGAAAGCACCGGAATTGAAAAAGGAACAGTCACAAATATTGAAAAAGTTTCAAGGGCAATAGAAGTTGCCCTTGAAAAAGCTTTAAAGATGGCTGAAAAGGAAAAAAGAGAAATAATAGTTTCCATTTCAGGAGAAAATACTGAGGGGAAAATAGAAAAGGGCTTTGCAATTATTCAGACACCCGATAATGAAATAAGGAAAGAAGATGTTAAAAAAGTAATAGAACAGGCAAAAACAAGATCCTATTCCGAAGAAAAAGAAATAATTTTTGTTTATCCAAATCATTTTATTGTAGATGACCAGAAAGGGATAAAAGAACCTATTGGAATGATAGGAACAAAACTTGAAGTAGAAGCTTTTATATTAAAGGCAAAAAGGAATATATTAAGAACAATAGAGAAGTGCTTTAAAAAGGCTGGATTTGAAGTTACAGGATTTATTTCTCAACCAATTTCCTCTTCATTTGGTGTTTTAGATGAAGAAGAAAAAAGTCAAGGGGTTGCTGTAATAGACATAGGAAAGGGAACAACAGACATAGCAATATGGAAAGATTGTGGACTCTATTATACAAGCACATTAAAAATAGGAGGCGATTTTTTAATAAATGATTTAGCTACATGTCTTAAAATACCAAAAGCAAAAGCAAGTGAAATTTTGAAAAAATATAATTTTGTTGGTAAAAAATTAGCAGAAGATAAAGAAAAATTAATTGTTGAAAGAACAGGTGGAAGACCACCGGTTGAAGTGGATCCGAAAGAATATGCTCAAATAGTTGAAGAAAGACTTACAGAAATTTTTGGATTTTGTCTCATGGAAATTCGAAAATGGGATGACCCACAAAATCTTGTAGCAGGAATAGTTTTAACTGGTGGTTATGCAGAAATTGAAGGTATAGAAGATGTTGCAGAAAAAGTTTTTAATCTAAATGTAATAAAAAAGGGACCTCAAAATGTAAGCGGATTACATGAGGTTGTAAAACATCCTGCTTATTCTGCATCAGTTGGTCTTTTAAAAATAGCAATAATGGAGGAAGAAAAGCGTAAAATTAAGAAAAAGAGTATTTTTAAAAAAATATTTGATTTTTTAGAAAAAATTTAATTTAAAAGGAGGTAAAAATGATAAAATTTGCTGAAAGCTCCTATAAGGAAACTATTATAAAAGTAATAGGAATAGGGGGATGCGGTTCAAATGCAGTTTCATATATGATGAGAAACAATTTGAAAGATGTGACAACTTTTGCCCTCAATACAGACGCTCAGCATTTACAAAGAGTAAATGCTGATGAAAAAATAGTAATTGGCAAAAAAACTACAGGAGGATATGGAACTGGTGGAGACCCTACAAAAGGAAAAGCAGCAATGGAGGAATCAGCCGAAGAAATAAAGGAAAAAATTAAAGATGCAGACCTTGTTTTTTTAACAGCAGGACTTGGAGGAGGAACAGGAACAGGTGGAATTCCTGTGCTTGGAAGTATGTTAAAGGAATTGCAAATTTTAACAGTTGCAGTTGTAACAAAACCATTTTCATTTGAAGGTAAAAAAAGGATGGAAAAGGCGGAAAAGGCATTAATAGAATTAAAAGACAAAGTTAATACATTACTTGTTATACCAAATGATAAATTGCTACAGGGAGACCCTAAAATCCTTATGAAAGATGCTTTTGAAAAGGCAGATGAAGTTTTATATAAAGCAGTTAAAGGAATTGTAAATATAATAAAAAATCCTGGATATATAAATGTTGATTTTGCAGATGTTAAAAATATATTAACTCTTGGTGGAAGGGCAATAATGGGAATTGGAGAAGGTAAAGGGGAAAAAAGAGGACTTGACGCAATAAAAAATGCAGTTTTATCACCAATGCTTGAAGAAGTTGATATAAAAAGAGCAAAAGGAATATTGCTTAATATAAGAGGTAAAAATATAACAAGTGAGGAAATTCAAGAAATCTTTAATTATCTTGGACAAGAAGTAAATGGGAAAGAAGAAATAGAAACAATTCTTGGTCTTGATATTTCTGAAGATGCTCCGGATGATAAGATTGAACTTACATTGATAGCAGCAGGAATAAGTGATGAAAAAACAAAAAGAAAGGAATTTGAACCATATCTTGAAATGATTCCTGATGAAGAAATATCTATACCAACATTTTTAAGAAAGTATCATAAAGAAGCGAAAAAGATTGAATATTCAGATGATGGAGATTTAGAAGAAAATTATTAAAAATTAATTAAAAGAGTAATTATTTTACCTTTTTTATTTTGAAGAGTTAATTCGTTTTCATAAATTAAGGGGTTTTCAATTTCTTTTTCTCCTTTTAAATCCATAATTTTTATTTCTTTAAAAGAAGATGGAAAGTTTATTTTTAAAGAATCTGAAATACAAATTCCTCTTAATAAAAATTTTTTAAGTCCAATTTGCCTTAATGAATAAGGAAGGAAAATTCCATCTTTTATTATAAAAAATTTATGAACTTCCATATTTTCAAAAATTTTAATAGGAGAAAAAAAATAGGATAAGAAATTTTCATATATATTTTTTTCATCAAAAGGAAATGGATAAAAAACCAATAAAAATGGTCCTTCCTTCATTTTTATTCTTATTTCATTATTTCCTATTTCAAAAAAATAAGGGAAAGGAGAAAAAATTGCAAAATCATAAAAAGGAGAATATAAAAGATAAACAAATCCTTTTCTTAATTCACAAAATTTTAATCTATAAGATAATGCCTTTAAACTTTCTCCTTTAAAGGGAATAACAAAATCCACATTAAAATCTTTAACTTTAATTATACCTTCAAATATTACATAGGGATAAAATTGAGAATATATTTCCTTTAATTTTATTTCTCCATCCTCAAATTTAAAATTTTCAAAATTTATTTTATAATATTTACCCTTTTCAAAAAATTTTTCTTTTGAAGTTTCTTTCAAAATTTTATTTCCCCTTTTTATTTCAATTTTTAAAACTAAAGGAGAAATTTCCTCCTTTTCCTTATGAATAAAAACAATATTATTTCCTAATTTTCTAACTTTAAAATTTCTTCTTGTGTTTAAAAATTTTTTTTCATTTAGAAATTCAAAAGATTTAATCTCCCTTAAAAGATATTTATCTTTATCAGGAAAATAAATTTTAAAGGGGAAGGGATTAAAAATTTTTCCATTTTTTTCATTTTCAAAACCCATTTTTTTATAAACTTCCCTTAAAATTTTTTTAAATTCTTTAAAATCTTTTTCTCCTTCTAAAAATTCTGTAAATTTTTCAAAAACATAATCAATTAAAAAAGAATAATTTCCTTTTTCACAAAAACCCTTATAAGAAATTAAATATTCTAATTTAAAAAATAAATCCTCTATTTTTTTATACTTTAAAAAATCTTTTTCTTCCTTTTTATAAAAAAATTCATCAGAATTTTCAAAATATTTTTCTGTTAAATAAAAGAATTCCTCACAAGAAGCATTTATATAAACAGCATCTTCTTCCTTTTCTTTTTCTATTTTTTCCTTAAAAATCATACTATAAGGAGAATTCATATTTTTTTTACCAATTGGATTATAAATCCTTATGAAATCATTTGAAATCTTTATCTTTGAAAATTCAGGGTAATTTTTGTCAAAAATAACAACATTTTTAAAACCAAGCTCAAAAATTTCTTCTGAAATTTCTCTTAAATCAAAAATTTTATCAAAAAATAAAATATGAGTCCCCTCCCCTATTTTTTCACAAATTCTTTTTGCAATTTCATAAAATCTTATAAGGGAAGGAACACTTAATTTTGAAAAATCAAGATTTTTATAAATAAGAGGGAAAGAAATTCTTTTTAATCTATTCCAGATAGAAATTTCCTTTTCATAAGAAGGGAAAAATCTTATTAGTTCCTCAACCCTTTTTGTGGAAAAGGAAAGAATCAAATAATTTATTTCCTTATTTCTCAATTTTTCAAAGAAATTTTCTACTTTTGAAAAATAATTTAAGGGAGAAGAAGGAAGAAAATAAATTTCATAAATTGTTTTCATGTTATTTTTTTAAAAATTTTCTCTTTTAAACTTATTGGTAAATAAAATTTTTCAAAATCAGGATGTATAATTTCTACTTTTCCTAAAACAAGGATCCCCTCTTTTTTTAAACACGAAGTTAAATTTTCAAAAACTTTTTTCTGGGCTTCCCTTTTCATATATATCAACACATTTCTGCAAAGAATAAGATCAAATTCGTTTTCAAATGGATAAGATAAAAGGTCATGTAATTTAAATTCAATATGCTCTCTAACAAAATCTTTAACTTTAAATTTCTCATCTATTTTTTCCATATATTTTATCCTTAAATTAATAGGAAAATCCTCTAAATTTTTTACATCAAAAATGCCTTTTTTTGCAATTTCAAGAACTTCATTGTCAAAATCTGTTGCAAATATCTTAAAATTTTTAATATTAGCATCTAAAAAAAGAATAGAAAGGGTAAATGCTTCTTCACCCTGTGCACATCCTGCACTCCATATTTTTATCAAATCTTTTCTATCTTTGAAGATTGGTAAAATAAAATTTTTAATTGCTTCAAAAACATCCTTATCCCTATAAAATTTTGAAACATTAATTCCAATTGTATCTATAAGCTTTTGAATTTCTTCATCATCTTTTAAGAGTAAATTATAATAAGAAGGTATATCATCACATCTTTTCTTTGCCATTCTTAACTTTATTCTCCTTAAAAGATAACTTTGCCTGTATCCTTCAAGGTCTATACCCTTTTTCTTTTTTACATAACTTTTAATAAATTCAAAATATTTAAAATCCTCCATTTTTAAAACCCTTTTCAAGGATTAAAATATTTCTTTTTAAAAGTTTATTATCAGGTTCAATCTTCTCTGCTTCTTTCCACATATAAAGTGCTTTCTCCTTCATCCCTTCTTTTAAATAAAGGATACCTAATCTAAAATAGGATTTAAAATGAGAAACCCTACTTACAACTTTTTCATACTGCAAAATTGCATGCTGGGTATCACCAATTGCATAATAAACTTCAGCCATTAAAAAATTAAATCTCCATTCATCAGGATAAGTGGTCATTCCCTTGTTCAAAGTTTTTATTGCATCTTCATATTTTTTGATAAGGTAAAAAATCATACCCTTTAAAATTAAAAGATTTTTATTTTCTGGTTCATTCCTTTCTACTAAATTTAAAATTTCCTGGGCATTTAAATATTTTTTTTCTTTAGTATATATTAAACATAAATAAAAAAAAGGGGTTTTTAAATCAGGAAATTCTTTTATAACTTTTTTAAAGGTTTCTTTTGCTTTTTCTATTTCACCTTTATGGTATTCAACAATCCCTTTTAAAAGTAAATTTTTTTTATCTCCATTTTTAATCTCTTCTAAAATTTTATAAGCATTTTCATAATCTTTTAACTTGTAATATAAGAAGGCAATATTATGTAATATTTTTTGATTATTGGGAGAAAAAGTTTTTGCCTTTTCAAAAAATTTTTTTGCAATCTCATAATTTTTTCTATATGTTTCAAGAATCCCCATAAAAAAATAACCATGTGGTTCAGATGGAAAAACTTCTATTACTCTTTTAAACTCTCTCTCTGCTTCTTCAAATAAATTTATCTTTAAAAAAGCAACACCCAAAGCAATATGCTCTGAAAATTTCTCCTTCCCAGCCTCTTTCAAAACAAAAGGTGTATGTTTTCTAACTGCTCCTTTTTTAATAAGTGATAAAATTATTTCTGCACTTTCAACTATATTAAATTTTGAAGATTCTATTATCTCCTTTACATTTTTTTCTCCATCTATAATTTCATAGATCTCCCTTTCTTTTTCATCTAATGAAACTTCGACTGAATAATTTTTTGTAAGAACCATATCAAGTGGAAAAATTATTTCCTTTACCTTTTCCCATTCATCATATTTAGTGATTGACTCTATTAAAAAAAATGATGGTTCAATATTAACCAAAGGTCTTTGCTTTGGATATTCCTCAGGAACAAAATTGAAAAATCCATCTTCCCATAAAATAACTTCCCTTAAATATTCAATTATTTCCTTTTCCTTATATTTTTTTAAAATATTTTCGTCAAAACCCATTTCTAAAAGTGCATAACCTGCATTTGGATACCCTTGCTCTATCAAAGAATTAATTTTTTTTAAAATCTCCTCATCTATTATTTTTTCCTTTAAAAGATATTCAACAAATTTTTCCTTACGATTTATCATCACCGCATAAATAACATTTCCTTCTTTAAAAAATATTTCTAAAAAATCATTTCCATTTGTTATTGAGAGTTTACCTGTTTTTTTACCTATATGTAGAAGCTGAAAAACATCAGGGACTGGAACTTCTTTCAGACTTCCTCTCATAATTCTTCCCAAATGATCTCTTCAATTATCTCTGGAAAAATCTCAATTTCCTCTATGAATCCCTTTTCCTCTTTTATACCACCTATTTCTAAATCGGAAATTTCTATTTTTTCCTTAGGAAGTGAAAAAATTTCATCAAGATAATTTGTAAGTTCCTTTAAATCTGACCATTTTCTTTGAATTATTTTTTCAACTGCTTCTTTTTCTATACCTTTACCTTTATTGAAAGAATAAAGATATATAATTTTTTCAATTGCATCAGGGGTTGGAGGGGAAATATAAAATTTTTTAAAAGGAATTTTGATTTCTATTTCTTCATGGGAACCAAGAATAGCTTTTTTATTTTGTTTTAAAAAATTTTCAAGTAATTTCATTAAATTTTCTTTAACTTCTTCAACTTTTAAAAGGGAATGAAAGTCATCTATAAAAATATAATTGTATTTTGAGAGTTCAGAAAAGTTTTGAGCATCTTCTTTCGCAATTCTATCACCAATTATTTCAGGATTCAAAAATATCTTATCTTTCCTTTTTAAAATTTTAAATCCGTAATTTAAAACCGAAGAGACACCATTTCTACCTTTACTTATTATTAAAAATATTCCAGCAGGTTGATTTTCTATATTTTTTAATAAAGAAACTGCCTCTTTATTAAATTCACCAACAACTATTTCAGGAATTTCTACTACTTCCAAAATTTCCTCTTTTTCTTTAACTTCTTTTGAAATTTCATTTAATTTTTTTTCTATTTCTTCTATTTTATCCGGATCAAATATTATATTTTCTATTTCTTCGCAAGTTTTCCCAATTTCTCCATATCTTTTCTGAAGTTCAACAAGTTTTTTGATATCCTCAACAAATCTATCATATTCTTTTTTTATAATTTCTGGTTCATTTATATTTTTAAGGGATTCAAGTCTTTTTACTTCAAAGCCTTTCATTTTCCAAATATATATTTTTTCTTCAAGAAATTCCTTAATTTTTTCAGCCTCCTCTATTCTTTCTGCTATTACTGAAACACTTTTTTCAATTTCATCTTTAAGTTCAGGGAAAACCACTTCTTCATAAAGACCCTTTTTAAAAATATAATTTATATCTGAATAATCAATATCACCCCTTTTTGCAATATTTAAAAGAATAAGTTTATTAACTATTCCTTCTATTTTTCTAAAATTTATTTCCCCCTCTATTTTTATAATTTTTATAAGTTCCTCACCAATTTCTATACCTTTCCTTTTTAATTTAAACTCCATAATTTTATAAACTTCTTCTTGGTTAGGAGGAGAAATTAAAACTTCTATTCCACTTAAAAGTCTTGACTTTAAAATTGGTAAAATTTCTTTAAAATTTTCTATTTCATAAATAGAGGAAAAAATTAACTCATTATCCTGAGCAATTAATTTTTCAAAATTTTTTATAAGTAATTTTTGAAAATCCTCACCCCCTTTTATAAATTCATGGAAATCATCAACTATTATCCATGAATTCTTTGAAATTTTATCATTCTTTAAAATTTCATAAAATTCATAAGGTGTAAGGAAAAAAACATTTTCATTTTTTTGAATTAAATAATTGGCACACGCTGATAAAAGATGGGTTTTTCCTATCCCTTCTCCTCCATATATATACAATGGATTGAATATCCCCTTATTTTTCAAAACTGCTTCACATGCAGTATATGCAAGTCTCACTCCTTCATAAACATAGAAATTTTCAAAAGAATATTTTGGATTTATTTCAGCCATAAAGTGTCTTTAAAACCTCATTAAATTTTTTAAAGAATTTTTTTGCCTGAGTATCAACCACACCAAGAATTGTTCTATCATCAAAAAATGCAGCAAGAAAAAAATTTTCTTCAATCAAAATGTAATAAATATTCCATTTTTTACCTTCTTGATAAAAAACTCTAAATCCTTTTTCTCCTATAATTCTTGCAAGTTCTTTTGTGCTTTGAAATATTCCTGCACAAAGAGCAGAAATTGGAAGTAAAGTAAATGTATCTTTAAAACCTGAATAGGCAATTAACTGCCCACTCAATGTGCTTAAAAGTGCAGAATAAACACCGGACCTTAAAGTAAATTCATCAATCATGCTTTGAATTTTTTCTATTTCCTTTTCTTTTAATATTAAAGTATCCCACATTTTATTTATAAAAACCTTTTGGTATATTCTCTATATTTCCATGTGTCAATTTATGAAGATTTAAAATCCTTTCAAAATTCTTTTGAACATCTTTCTCCATTTCTTCTATTTCTTCATCCTTTAAATGCTTAAATCTTCCTTGAAGTTTTATAAATTCCTTTAATGGTTTTTTATCAGGAATAAAATTCAATGTATATTTTTCACCATCTTCTATTTCATAAAGCGGGAAGAAATTTGTCTGGACTGCAAGTCTTGCAATCTTTATTGTGAGTTCAGAAGAAGGTAATCTCCATCCTGGTGGACATGGTGAATAAATTAATAAAAATCTTAAACCTTTACCCTTTAAATTTTTTGCCTTTTCAACTTTTCTTATAAGGTCATTTAAGTATGCAATTGAGATCGTTGCAATATAAGGAACCCTATGAGCAGCCATTATTTGAATTATATCTTTTTTTGGTCTTGGATTTGGTCTTGTATATGGAGTAGTTGTTGTCCATGCCTTATAAGGAGTTGAACCACTTCTTTGAATTCCTGTATTCATATATGCTTCATTGTCATAACATATATAAATTATATCATCCCCTCTTTCAGCAGCACCTGATAATGCCTGAATTCCAATATCATATGTTCCACCATCACCTGCCCATGCAACAACATTAACATCTTTAAATCCCTTTGCTTCAAGCCCTGCTTTTATACCAACCGCAGAAATTGCTGCTGTTTCAAAGGCAACATGTAAAAGTGGAACTTTTAAAGAATGCATTGGATAATTACCATCTATTATTGTCCAGCAGCAAGCAGGAACTGCAAAAACTGTATTTTTACCAAGAACTCTTAAAACATGCCTCATTGCAATAGGAGCACCACATCCTTGACAGGAAAGAATACCTGAATTTAAATTTTCTTCAAAACCTCTTTCTTTAATTTCTTCAAAATAAAATTTCATTTCTTTAACCCCCAGAAAATTATATCATCAAATTTTTTCCTCTTTAAAAAATCTGAAACAATTCCATCAATATCAGAAGGTGTTATATCTCTTCCACCAAGACCAAGAATATAACCCGCACATTTTGTTTTCTTTTTACCAAAAAGTGCTGATTTTATTTCCTGATAAAATATGCCACCAGCCCCAAATGAAATATTTCTATCTAAAACAATTACATTCTTACCTAAAAGGTATTCTCTTATCTTTTCATAAGGAAATGGGCGAAAAACTCTTATCCTTAAAACACCAATGTTTTTCCCCTCTTCTCTTGCCTTTTTTACAGCATATTTTACAGTTGATGAATATGCACCTGCACAAACAATAACTATTTCAGCATCTTCTGCATAAAAGGAATCAACCAATCCCCAATATCTTCCAAATTTTTCCTGAAATTTTTTCCCTTCTTCAAGAATTACTTCTATTGCATTATCCATTGCCTTTTGTATTTTATATCTAAATTCCATGTAAAAGTCAGGAGAAGTAACAGCACCAATTGCTCTTGGATTTGACGGTGTTAATGCGTATGGATTTTGATAAGGAGGGAGAAAATCGTCAACAATTTTTTGGTCAGGAATTTCAACAGGTTCTGATGTATGTGATAAAACAAATGCTTCAAGAACTATCATTTGTGGAAGCATAACCCTTTCAGAAATTTTATAACCAAGAATAACACTATCAAGAACTTCTTGATTTGATTCACAATATATCTGCATCCATCCTGTATCTCTTTGAGATAAAGAATCGTTTTGATCAGTCCATATTGACCAGGGAGTTGCCATTGCCCTATTTATAACACCCATCACAATTGGTGTTCTTGCTCCTGCTGCATAATGTAATAATTCATGCATTAAAGCAAGCCCCTGCGCAGATGTTGCTGTAAATGCCCTTGCACCTGTAAGTGATGCACTTATACAAACAGCAAGAGCAGAATGTTCTGATTCAACATTAACAAATTTTGCCTTCAATTCCCCACTTCCAACCATTTCTGATAAAAGTTCAACAACCTGTGTTTGTGGAGTTATCGGATATGCAGAAATTATTTCAACTCTTGAAAGTTTTGCACCATAGGAAAGGGCATGGTTACCCATTATCACCTTCATATTTTGCATTATTCCTCCTTTTCCATTGTTATTATCCCCCTTGGGCACTCCTTTGCACATATTCCACATCCTTTACAATAATCATAATCTATTTCTGGCTTATTTTCTTTCCATAAAATTGCTGCATCAGGACAATAGGAATAACATATTCCACAAAAGTTACATACTCCACATGAAAAACACCTTAATGCTTCTTCTAAACTTTGTTCTTTTGTAAATCCAGGATTTTCTTCAATTTCAAGAGATTTTATCCTTTCATAAGGAGGAATTTCTTTTGGTCTTAATGCATTTTTTCTCTCAAAATATTCCATTTGGATTTGCATAAATGAAACAGTTTTTTCTGGGACCTCTACCTTCACAATTTCTTCTCCTTTTAAATATCTATCAATTGCTTCCGCACTTTTTCTTCCCCATGAAAATGCCTCAACTACTGTTGAAGGTCCTTGAACAAAATCTCCTCCTGCAAAAACTCCTTCAATTTTTGTTGCACCTGTTCTTTTATCAGCATAAACCCATCCATCTTCACCAAGAATTTCTTTCGGAACACAACTTCTATCACTTTCCTCACCTATTGCAGTTATAACAGCATCAAAAACCTCTTCTTCCTCAGAACCTTCAATTGGAATTGGTCTTCTTCTTCCAGATTTATCAGGTTCACCAAGTTTCATCTTTATATTTGTCAAAACTATTTTATCATTTTCCTTTCTTGCCTTTACTGGTAAAATTAAAAATCTGAATTCTATCCCATCTTCCTTTGCTTTTTCTATTTCTTCTTTTAAGGCAGGCATTTCATTTTCTGTTCTTCTATAAAGGAGAACAGGATTTGCACCCATCCTCAAAAGTGTTCTTATAACATCCATTGCAACATTTCCACCTCCAATAACTGCAACTTTTTTCCCAGGAGGTTCTCTCTTACCAAGTGAAACATCTTTTAAAAATTCTGAACCAGAAATAAAATTTTCTTCACCTTCTATCATCATCTTCTTTTCAACATGTGCCCCTATCCCAATAAATACTGCATCAAATTCTTTTTTGAGTGTATATAAATCAATATCTTTTCCAAGTTCTTTTTTATATTCAAAATTAATTCCCATTTCTTCAAGAATTTCAATTTCCTTATCTAAAATTTTTTTCGGTAACCTGTATTCAGGAATTCCATATCTTAAAATTCCTCCTGCTTTTTCTTCCTTTTCAAAAATTATCACCTTATAGCCAAATTTCCTTAAATAAAACGCACATGAAAGACCTGCTGGACCTGCTCCTACAATAGCAACTCTTTTATCAATTTCGGTTTGTGGTCTCTGTTCTATTTTATAAGGTAAATAAAGGTCACCAACAACCCTTTCAATTTCCCTTATTGATATCCTTTCATCAAATTTTCTTCTATTACAAGCAGTTTGACAAAAGGCGGGGCAAACCCTTCCTGTTATTGAAGGAAAAGGATTATGAAGTGTTAAAATTTTTCCTGCCTGTTTTATATTACCATCAATAAAAAAATTGAAATAGTTGGGAATTAAAGTGTTTGTTGGACATGCCTTTGAGCATGGTGCTGCTTTATCCTTTATAACTGGTTTAAGATTTCTCCAGCTTCCTGTTTTATTATGTTTTGTTGTTGCAGTTGAAATTGGAATTTCAGGATAATCTTCCAATTTATCAAATTTTATTTTCTCTTCCATTTAAACCTCCTTAAAAATAACACTTTCATACGCCTCATATGCTGCTTTTTTATTCTCAAGAACCTTTGCAGGACTTTCCTCTTCAATTGCTTCAAGCAAACTTTCAATTTTGCAAATTCCTGAAACCTTTAAGAATGCACCAAGAATTGCAGTATTAACAATTGGTTCTGTTTTTGAACCAAGTCCATATTTAATTGCTATTGAATTTGCATCACAGGTTGCAATTTTAATCTTTAATGGAGAATTTATTTCTTCTGGCTTTAAACTTGAATTTATAAGTAAAATTCCCCCTTGTTTCATTCCACTAAAAACATTTTGAGTTTCCATCAAAACACTGTCAAGAACAATAACATGATCAGGATTATATATTCCTGAGCGCAAAATTATTTCCTCGTCTTTTTCCTGAATTCTTAAAAAAGCAAGAACAGGCGCACCTCTTCTTTCAACCCCAAATTGAGGATATGCAAGGACCTTTTTCCCTTCTTTAAAAAGGGCAACTGCAAGTATTTTTGAAGCCACAACCGCACCTTGCCCACCTCTTCCATGAAACCTTATTTCAATCATAATTCCTCCAATTTAAGATTATAAAATATAAAGTTTAAAATTTTTTGTTTTCAACTTGACAAATAACCCATTTATACCTTATAATTTTTTTTCAATTTTTTGGGAGGTGGTATTATGGGTATATGGGCAATAGTGGTAACAGTCGTGATAAATGGGATGGATAAAATAATGCCATCCCTAAGGGAAATCATGCAGAATGTAGGACCTTGCGAAAAAATAGCAATACTCGTCCATCTATCTGAAAAGCCAAATTTTGAAGCAATAAAAAATCTTCCCCCAAAAGAATATGTTGAATATTTAAAAAATTTCTGTGAAAATTCCCAAAGAGATATTCTAAACTATCTAAAAAATAGCTTCCCCGGTAAATTCTGTGATTTAAATCCTTACTGGATATTTAATGGATTTTATGTAAAGGCAGAAAAAGAAGTAATAGAGGCACTTTCTCAAAGGGAAGATGTTGAATACATAATTGAAGATTTCATCATAAAAATTGAAGAAGTTATACCATCTGAAGAACCTGGAATTTTAACACCTACATGGAATATAACAAAGGTAAAGGCTGATTCCTGCTGGAACGCTGGATATACAGGGCAAGGAGTTATAATAGGACATATGGATACAGGAGTTGATGTAAATCATGCTGCATTATCAGGTAAATGGCTTTCTCCTTACTGGTATGACCCTGTTAATAACCAGCCAAGTCCTTATGATGACAATGGTCATGGAACACATACAATGGGAACAATTCTTGGAGGTGATGGAAATGGACCATTTGCAAATGATATAGGAGTTGCTCCTGGTGCAAAATTTGTAACATGTAAAATATGTAATGCTTCTGGTTCATGTTCTTCATCCTGGATTCATGCAGGATTTCAAAAAATTCTTGAATGGAAAAGTCAAGGAGTCCAAATTGTTGCTGCATCAAATTCATGGGGTTCAACTGCAACAACTTCAACAGAATTTTGGCAAGATTGTTTAAACTGGAGGAATGCAGGAATAATACCTGTTTTTGCAATTGGCAATTCAGGTCCTGGTGCTGGAACAGCAGGAACACCTGGTAATTTCCCGATTGTTATAGGAGTTGGTGCAACTGATAGTGGCGATAATATTGCATCATTTTCTTCAAGAGGACCTGCACCAAATCAAGCGCCCTGGAATAACACACAATACTGGCCAAGACCTGACT
>Ga0272445_1000672_pt1 | contig 30382 bp, 33 predicted proteins | sample YNPCB0031_FD_194404 | JGI IMG/M metagenome (GOLD analysis project Ga0272445, IMG submission 194404) | Hot spring sediment microbial communities from Yellowstone National Park, WY, United States - YNP-CB-003-1 | ecosystem: Environmental > Aquatic > Thermal springs > Hot (42-90C) > Sediment... | reverse complement strand
GGACTGGCATAAAATCAGCAAAACCCTCCAAGAAAAATACGGAAAAATAAACTTGGAATACCGAGAACTTTTCGCAAAAGGCTTAGAATAGTTCCTAAACTAAAAATTCTAGTGAAAGGAGGTAGGGAAAATAGGGTTGAGAGTTGCTCATTTTGCTACAGGGAAAATCTAGAGGAGGGTATCTGATTTTCAGTTTCGCTGTCAATGAAAATTGACAAACTTGATAAAAATGTATGATAATCCACTATTTTCGTTATCGTCTCTTAAGGAACATGAGTATTCATGCTGTAGCGGTTTTAGCAACAATCGCTGCGTCTAAACCCTTATATGTTCCGGCGCGTGAGACGACCTCTTCTCCAGGCTCGACCTCCCCGGCGTCTGTTGCCATAATAGCAGCTTCGATGGCTATCTTTACACCAGTTCCAAAAATCTCTAAGGTTTTATCAATTATGCTTTCTGGGGTTGGAAAGTCCCAGTTAATCCAGCGTGATGGAGACGCAAAGGGCATGTACCTTGAACAATTTTAACGCCATTCTCCTCCAGCCTTTTTAGCGTTTCTGCATATTCTTTCCGCTTCAAGCCGATGGGTATGTCGCCCTTAGGTCCCCATGTTTTGGCAGGATAATGCGTCACAACAATCAACTTAATCTTCGTCCCACTGAAAATGTTGAGCGCTTTAAGGGCACTCCTCCCAATCTCCGAAGCTATAATAACCTTGTCGATACCAGATTCTTCACATCGCATTTTTGCTACATGTAGAACTTTATCCGTGTTGACCTCACCGCAATATTGGAAATAAATAATCTTCCTTTCAACATCAATATTCATCTTTTTCATCCCCCTGAAAATTAAAAAATTAATAATTAAAAAGAATTTTAATGCCAACAAAGATACGTATCGGCTTTAAAAGGATTCTGAAGGTGTTATTCAATTTTGTATTTCGTTGCTAACGCAAAATTGATGTGGGGGGCGGGTTTAGTCGTATTGGGCTGTGAAGCTTAATTCTGGGTATTGGGGCACTTGTCTTCCTTCGCCTTTTTGGGGTAAAACCTCAAGCCTCGAAATTTTGCATGTACCAACAACATCCTCCATGTTCTTTTCGATGATTTTGGCGTTTTCAGCGTTTCCAGCGTAAACCCTGACAAGCTTGATTAATGCGTTAAGAGGCTTACGCTTCTCAGCTTTATCCCGCCTAATTTCGGCTATCAGCGCAACCAGCAAGTCGCCGGCCTTCTCAGCCCCCTCGTCTATTTTGGCGGGGTCTGCCTCTGGCCATGGCGTAATATGTATGCTTTTCACGCCCACATGCTCGGCGTACATGTGCTGGTATATCTCCTCTGTAATGTGGGGTGTCACGGGCGCCAACAACTGGAGTATGCGGTACAAAACCGTGTAAAGCGTGTGTTGGGCAGCCCTTCGCTTGGCTTCGCCGTAGACTTCAGGCTTGTACAGCCGGTCTTTAACAGCCTCAATATACTGGTCGCAGAAAACATGCCACGTAAAATTGCGAACTTCTTCGATAGCGATGTTAAACTGGCATTTCTCAAGGGCTTCTGTAACCCTCTGAGTAAGCCTCTCCATCTTGCTAAGAATCCACCTGTCTAAAAGCCGAAGCTCGAAACCGCTGCTGCTGGGCGTGTAGTCGGTAAGCTGACTGCTGACAAAGCGGGCGGCGTTCCAAAGCTTGGTTAAGAAACGCCTACCATACTCCACGTCTGGCCAACGAAACGGAATATCCGAACCGGTGGCACCGCCTGCCGCTGCCCACTGTCGTGCCGCGTCTGCGCCATACTTGTCGAGGACCTCCGGTGTTGCCACATAGTTTTTGAGGGATTTGCTCATTTTTCTGCCGTCTGAACCAAGCACCATGCCATTTATGAGACAGCTTTTGTAGGGCTTCTCGCCGAAAAGGGCTAAATGCCTAACCATCAAATAGTAAGCCCACGTGCGAATAATGTCCACACCCGAGGGATGTAAGTCCGCTGGGAAAAGCCTCCTCCAGTCTTGGCGGTCAGGCCAGCCAGCATGCACAGCACACGTTATGGACGAGTCCATCCAAGTGTCCAAAACGTCTGTTTCGGGAATAAAATCGTTGCACCCGCATTTTGGGCAAGCATCTATACGAGGCTTTTCAAGTTTCGGGTCTACTGGAACCCAGCTTTCATCAGCCAATATGGTTTCGCCGCAGTTCCTGCAATACCATATTGGGATTGGGGTGGCAAACACCCGTTGGCGGCTTATCACCCAATCCCAGTCCAGCGAACGCGCCCAGTCTATGAGGCGGTACTTCATGTAGTCTGGATACCAAACCACCTCTTGGGCTGCTTCAACAACACGATCCGTTAAGATTCGGGTTTTCATAAACCACTGTTTACGCTCTAAAATCTCGATGGGGGTATCGCACCGCTGGCAGAGGCCTATCTCCTGTCTAACCGGCTCAATTTTCTCCAGAAGCCCTTCAGCCTTCAAGTCCTCAACTATAGCTTTTCTAGCTTCCTCAACCGTTAAACCCTTGTATTTTCCTCCATTCTCGCTTATCAAACCGTTCTCCGTCAAAATCATGATAACGGGCAGATTGTGCCTTTTAACCGTGCGAACGTCCTCCTTGTCGCCGTAAGTGCAAATCATGACAACCCCCGTGCCGAAAGAGGGATCCACAGCGTCGTCGGGAATAATTTCCACATGGCGGTTTACAACGGGCACCGTTACACGTTTACCAAGGTACCTGTTGTAGCGGGTGTCCGTGGGATTTACGGCCACCGCCACACATGCGGGTATAAACTCTGGACGGGTTGTGGCTATCGTCAGGTGGCCGCTGCCATCCGCCAACGGAAACCTTATGTAGTGAAGCTTGCCCTCCCGCTCCTCGTATTCAACCTCAGCGTCTGCAATGGCGGTTTCACATCTTGGACACCAGTTAACCGGATGCGTGCCCTGGTAAATGTAGCCCTTCCTGTAGAGGATTATGAAGCTCAACTGGGTTTTCCGCCAGTAGTCCGGGTCCATAGTTCGGTACTCAGTTGTCCAGTCCACACTGCAGCCTAAACGTATAATGCCTTCCTTCATCATAGCAATGTACTTCTCCACAAGCCGCATGCACAAGCTTCGAAACTTGTCAGGCGGAACGTCGCGTTTACGAATTTTGTGCTCCCTTTCCACCTGCACCTCTATGCCCAAACCGTGGCAATCCCAGCCCTGCGGGAAAAAAACGTTATAGCCCCTCATACGCTTGTAGCGGGCCACAATGTCAAAGTACGTCCAGTTTAAAACATTGCCCATGTGGAACTCACCGGAAGGATAGGGTGGAGGCGTGTCAATGCTGAAAGTCGGCCGACTATACTCGTTCCAGTCAAAACGGTATATGCCCCACTCCTCCCAAAGCCTCTGCCACTTACGCTCAATAGCCAACACGTCAAACTCTTTCGGTAAAGGCTTCATATAGCAACATCCTAACAAACTTCAACTTCAGAAAAAGTAAATATACGAGTACATAACAATTACTCCGCTTAAGGGTCTTGGGGGAGCTGGGCGGTGACCCGGCTGAGAGGACCGCTGAGCGCGGTCGACCCCTAGAACCTGATCCGGGTAATGCCGGCGGAGGGAAAGACCATGAACAAACAGGAGTGTATTAAACTTCTTTAAACAAACATTTTTAGCCTATTCCAGTTTTTGGAGGTCCTATTTTGGCTACACAGATGGAAGCAGCTAAGAGGGGACAGATAACAGAGGAAATGCGCATAGTTGCTAAGGACGAGGACGAATTACCGGAGGTTATTTGCCAGCGCATAGCGGAAGGCACAGTCATAATAACCCGTAACATTATGCGGGAAAATGTTCATCCATTGGGGATTGGCAAGGGGTTGCGGACAAAGGTTAACGCCAACGTTGGTACAAGCCAAGACCTTTGCGACCCAAACTTGGAGGTTGAAAAGGCAAAAATTGCCGTCAAATATGGCGCAGACACAGTTATGGATTTAAGCACTGCCGGCGACTTGGACAAGATAAGGCAAGCAATAATTAAGGCGGTTAACGTGCCTATTGGAACGGTCCCAATTTATCAAGCAGCTATAGAAGCTGTAAAAAAGAAAGGCTCCATAATCCACATGACAGAAGACGACATATTCAATACCATCGAGAAACATGCCAAAGACGGCGCTGACTTCATGACAGTGCACTGCGGCGTAACTCAGCAAATAGTCAAAAAACTTGCAAAGCATCCACGGTTTATGGGGCTTGTAAGCCGCGGTGGAACATTCCTAGCAGCATGGATTCTCCATCACAACAAAGAAAATCCATTGTACGCTAACTACGATTATCTTCTGGAAATGGCTAGAAAATATGATTTTGCCCTAAGCCTCGGAGACGGTTTAAGGCCCGGCTGTATATTTGATTCTACAGATTGGGCTCAAGTCCAAGAATTACTCACAATCGGAGAGCTTGTTGAAAGAGCGAGAGCTGCAAACGTGCAAGCCATGGTTGAGGGACCTGGACACTTGCCACTGCAAGACGTAGCTGCAAACGTTCAGCTTGAAAAGTCCATATGTAAAGGCGCCCCGTTCTACGTGCTTGGGCCTGTTGTTACTGAGGTTGCCCCGGGCTACGACCACATCGTTGGAGCCATAGGTGGAGCATTGGCGGGGTTTGCCGGTGCTGACTTCTTGTGTTATGTGACGCCCGCAGAACATCTAGGCTTGCCAACCTTAGAAGACGTTAAGGAAGGAGTAATAGCCGCCAAGATCGCTGCCCATGCAGCAGACATCGCAAAACTTGGAGCAAAAGCCTCAGCGCAAGACTTAGCCATGGCGAAGGCTAGGGCAAACCTCGACTGGAAAGGCCAATTTGAAAACGCCATAGATCCTGAAAAAGCCAAGAAGATTTATGGACGAATAAAGCCGAAAAGCCCGAAAACGTGTTCAATGTGTTCGAATTACTGTGCTATAAAAATTTTAAAGGAAGCCTTAAAGGCGGAGGGGCAATGCCTATGAAAACGCACACACCAGTGGCAATAACTATCGCTGGAAGTGATTCATGCGGCGGTGCTGGGATACAAGCAGACCTAAAAACTTTTGCGGCTTTAGGTGTTCATGGAACAGCTGCCGTCACGTCGGTTACAGCCCAAAATACTTATTCGGTTAGGGCTGTCGAAGACTTGACACCGGAGATGGTCTGCGAACAGATAAGAGCTGTTGCCGAAGACCTCGGAATAGACGCTGGAAAAACAGGCATGCTTCACACGGAGGAAATTATAAGGGCTGTGGCCTCCGAAGTTTCAAAATATGGCTTTCCGCTCGTTGTAGACCCAGTTATGGTGGCGAAATCTGGTGCGCCTTTGCTAAAACCCGAAGCTGAAGAAGCCTTGAAAAAACATTTGCTTCCGTTTGCTAAGATTGTAACTCCCAACAGGTTTGAGGCTGAAAAGCTTTCCGGCATGAAAATAAAAAGCCTAAAAGACGCTGAGGCTGCTGCAAAAGAGATCTCTAAAATGGGCCCTGAAGCCGTCGTGATCAAAGGTGGACACTTTGAAGGAGAGGAAGTAACGGACACCCTCTATTACAAGGGCAAGTTTTGGAAGTTCACATTGCCAAGGCTAAATGTCAAAACAACCCATGGAACTGGCTGCGTTTTCTCAGCAGCTATAGCTGCTTTTCTCGCAAAAAAGTTGGATATCCCAGAGGCTGTAGAAAACGCGAAAAGATTAGTTTTTTCAGCAGTAAAATTCGGCTTGCAAATTGGAAAGGGCTATGGTCCAGTTAATCCGTTGGCGTCTCTTTACCGACAAGCCTCTAGATACGAGGTTTTGTTGAACTTGGAGGAAGCCAAAAACTTTTTGGAAAGGCATCCTGAAGTTGCAGCGCTTGTTCCAGAGGTGGGCATGAACCTTGCTATGGCCACCAGATACGCTGAAAATGTGGATGACATCGCAGCCATAGACGGGCGGATTGTTCGGACGTTAAGCGGCGTTCGAGCTGTTGGAATCCCAAAGTTTGGGTGTTCCCGCCACCTTGCCAAATACGTGATTGAAGCCATCAAACACGACGAGGATAAGAGGGCAGCAATAAACTTGAAGTTTTCGGAGGAAACCCTAAAAATTTTGGAGAAACAAGGCCTAATCATCTCATTTTACGACCGAACAAAAGAGCCGGAGGAAGCAAAAAAAATTGAGGGTATGACCATCCCTTGGGGTGTAAGGGAAGCCATCAAAAATATTGGGAAACTACCAGACGTGATTTATCATAAAGGCGATTGGGGAAAAGAACCCATGATAGTGATTTTAGGAAAAGATGCAGTTTCTTTGGCAAAACTCGTCATAGAAATTGCGAAGGAGAAGAAAAGTAATAATGCATAGCTTTTATTTCGCGTTTAAGTATTGAAAAGTTTGGAGTTGAATGATTATGGCTGAAACGATTAGGAAAGTTGAAGAGGAAGTCATAACAAGAGCAATAATTCAAAAATCCATGGAAGATTGGATAAGGCTTGCAGACACCGACGTCGTCGTTGTTGGAGCAGGTCCTTCCGGCCTGACAGCGGCCAGATATCTGGCTAAGGCTGGATTAAACACGATTGTTTTTGAAAGAAGGCTTTCCTTCGGTGGGGGGATAGGCGGCGGAGGCATGCAGCTCCACAAGGTTGTTGTGCAGTCGCCGGCGGACAAAATTCTTCGGGAAGTGGGGTGCAAGCTGGAATCTTTAGAGGATGGGCTCTTCATTGCTGATGCTGCCGAAGTTATGGCAAAGCTTGCCTGTGGAGCTGTAGATGCAGGCGCAAAGGTAATTTTAGGCGTGACAGTTGAAGACTTGATATATCGTGATTCGCCGATAAGGATTGTCGGAGTTGTCGTGCAGTGGACGTCGGTTTTAATGGCCGGGTTACATGTTGACCCGTTAGCTGTTAAGGCTAAGGCTATTATCGACTGCACTGGCCACGATGCAGAGGTTCTGACAGTAGCCTCAAGAAAAATTCCGGAGCTTGGAATAACTGTGCAAGGCGAAAAGTCAATGTGGTCTTCCCGTGCCGAGGAGTTAACGATCAAAAACACAAGGGAGATATGCCCTGGACTTTTTGCTGCTGGCATGGCCGTTGCAGCTATTGACCGAACACCAAGGATGGGGCCTATTTTTGGCGGCATGCTGCTTAGCGGTGAAAAAGTCGCAAAATTGGTTATAGAGAAGCTTAAAGGCGAAAAGGCCTAAACCATTTTGAGCTAAAACGTTAGGAAAGTAGGATTCTTTCTGGCGCGTTGTAAACGTTCATGCTTTTTCCACGGACAAAGCCTATAAGCGTCAAGTTCGCTTTTCTGGCAACTTCTATTCCAGAGTTTAGGGCCGCGGAAATCGAGGCAACAACTGGTAAGCCTACCCTTGCAGCTTTTAGAATTATGTCGGCGGTTAACCTACCACTTAAGGCTAGAAAACATTCGCTAAAGGGCGTCTTGGCCATGGCGGCTTTTCCCAAAGCTTTGTCCACGGCGTTGTGGCGTCCCACGTCCTCGGCGAAAGCCACAAGAGTTCCATCCACTCTGTAAACGGCGGCGACGTGCACTCCGCCTGTTTTTCTGAAGGTTTCAGCCATGCGGTTTAGATTGTTAACGCATTTTTGGACTGTTTCGGCTTTAACCCTAACCGCCGACTGGACGGGTTTAAGTCTCTTAACGAATTGAGGGTTGTATGGTCCTCCGCATGCCGAGGGTATTATGCGGTAAAGGCGGCTTACAAGTTTTAGGCGGCGTTCAACATTTACTGAAGGCGCTAGTTTGACGTTACAGATGCCTTCTTCTCCTACAGTTATTTCTTGGATTTCGTCGACAGCGTTCACTACGCCTTCTGAAAGCAGATGCCCCGCAACCAATTCTTTTAGGTCTTTTGGCGTGCACATTAGAGTGGCATAAGGCTTCATGTTTATGAATATGTGGATGGGAGCTTCTTCAGCCACGTAACCCTCGACTTTCTGGATGGTTTTTGCGCTAGTGTCAATTTTAACAATCTTCACCTTTGTTAAAATTGATACCCCCTCTACTTTTTCAGTTCTGAAAGCACAAAGTCCACTATGGCGTCTGCAATGTTTACGCGGGTTACAGACTGAAGTCCCCGCCATCCAGGCTGGCTGTTAACCTCAACCACCAATGGCCCTCTGGGGCTTTCAAGAATGTCCACGCCCGCAATCTTGCATTTAATAAGCTCGGCTGATTTCACCGCTAGCTCCTCCATTTGACCGTCAAGTTTTATGGGTTCCGGACGAGCGCCTCGGCTGTAGTTGGTTTTCCAGCTGTTGGCAACGCGGCGCATGGATGCCACAACCCGGCTGCCCACAACGAAGGCGCGGATGTCTGAACACCCATGAGGGACGAATTCTTGGAGGTAGATTACGCCATGATAGAATGTTATGGCTCTGAAAACCGTGTAGGCGACTTCCGGGTCTGTTAGACGGGTGGAGCCAATCCCCCTAGAGCCGAAAATGGGCTTTACAACAACGTCTCCGCCAAGCTCATGAAAAGCCTTCAAAGCTTCGTCTGGGTCTTCTGTAACGGCTGTTTTTGGCACTGGTACACCATTGTCTTCCAGAATCGCCAGCAAATCATACTTGTCAACGCAGTGTTCGATGGCCTCAGGCGGGTTAACTACGTAAAAGCCTAAACGTTCAAGCCTATAAAGCAAGTCCATGCGAAAAACAACCTCCTCCAAAGAGCCCCTCCCAATTGGACGAATTATCAAGGCATCCAAATCCTTTAAGACGTCAACGCTGCGCACGTTTAAGTATGGTTTATACCCAACACGGGCAACAAGCCACGGAAAACTAAAACAGACGTGCGGAATTTTTCGTTTCGCCAACGCTTCGCGAAGCTGGGCTGAGCTGTAAGCGTTTGGGTTTCGCGTAACAATTCCAAACTTCAATTCCACAACCACCTTTTACCGCTTGAGTCTCAACAAAATCTTCGAACCATTGTTCTTAAGGCTTCCCAAACCTAAACATGCCTTCGAAAATAGCAAGGCGTTAAACTTTTTATAGCTATAATGTTTTCCACAGCTCTTAACAGAAATTCAAGGAAAATGAGAAATGGACAAAACCAGTTTAACATTGTTAGTAACAGTCATTCTTATATGGGACTTAAATTGGTCAGCCATGAAGATTGGATTAATGTTTGTTGACCCGCTAAGTTTTGTCATGCAGAGATTTATTTTAGCTTCAATAGTTTTGTTGGCGATAATGCCCTTGAAGGTGAAAGGTTTCCCGAGGGATAAAAAACGTGGCTTAGACTTCTTATTCTCAGCCTTATCAACACCACTCAAATAACCCTTATCCACGTGGGATTAATGTACGAGAACTCAGGCTTGAGCTCTCTTGTGACATATACTCAGCCGCTCTTTGTTTTCTGTCTGGCTGTACTATTTCTTGGGAAAAAAGCCAGCGTCATTAGGGTTTTGGGTGCTTTGACCGGGTTTTTGGGCGTAATTATACTTTATGCCGAGAAGATTTCTTTAACAATGAACCTTTTAAATCCCATCTTTTTCCTAATTTTTGGAGCTTTCCTATAGGCTGTGACAATAGTTTACTATAAAAAGTTTGTAAGCCATGTGAACCCATTGCTCGTGAACGCCGTTCAGCTTTCCATGGGCTTTGCATTTATTTCTGCTGTCACATTGGCTTTGAGAGGAAACGCCTTAGAGTTTAACTTTTCTACTCAATACGCCTCAAGTCTCATCGTCCCAGTGGTTGCCGCCATGTTCGGCTGGATACTGCTCGGCGAAAATATCAGCCCCCTTTCATTTTTGAGTTTTGTACTCGTGCTTATGGGCATATACCTTGTAAACAGAAAAACATAAACTCGTTTTGCGGCTCAAAATTTATGAATGTATGATATCAATTCTATGGTGTTTTGCAGCTTCTTTGAAAGCTCCAATGTTATATAGGCACCATAAACATTGAAGTATGGTGGTCCTTTTCTTGAGAAAATTGTTAGGACTTTCCCGTTGTGGTTTATTTTGTAACCTTCCATGCAGGGTTCATGCCCCCTTATTAGAAATTGCACGCCAAAACTTTGTAGAACCCCATCTGTTATCTTTCTTCCAAAAAGTCTTCCAGCACCGCGGGGCGAGGCACACGTTTCGCTTATATCGTCGTTTGGGTCACTCCAGAGCATATCTTCCAATAAGCTTTCTTTTGGATGCCTCTTGTGGGCATAAGCTAAATCTTCGAGACTTTTTGCTTGTGGAGGGATGCCCCCGTGAACCATTAAGTAGCGTTCCTCAACAATAACGGCGTTGTACAAGCAATTGAAAAGTTCGCGTATTTCCTTGTAGGCTTTTTCCCAACCGCTGCCGAATTTTGCTTGGAACTGCCATGGCAAGTCATGGGGCGAAGCCAAAAGGTCTTCTGGTCCTTCATGGTTTCCCCGCATTAAGATTATCTGTCTTGGAAAGTGCAGTTTAAGCTTCAATAGCATGTAGTAAACTTCTGCGGATAAAGGCCCCCTATCCCCATAATCGCCAAGGAAAATCATTGTTGCATTGGCGTCTTGGCTTAGTTTGTCTAGGAATTTACTGCTGGATAAAATTTCTATTAGGCTTTCTAGGTCGCCATGCAAATCCCCAACAACAAGTGCTTCGCCAACTGGCTTGAGCCCAACGAGTCTTCCAAAAACCTCGAAATTTCCAACTCGCCCATTCTCTTTGCAGATGAGTTCTCTTACTTCTTGAACAACACGGCAGAAATTTTCACATGTGACTTCGAAGGCTTCTTTGACAATTTGCCTAAGGTCTGGCTTCTGCAAAAACTCTGCCTCAAACCTCGATGGTTATTTCAACTTTTTTACCAGAAAAGTTCAGGATGTTCTTCTCCATTCGGCTTTTACGCTCAAAAATTTTTGCCGCAACATCCTTTAAGCCCTTTTCAGCAGCCTCCATTTCGGCCTCTAGGCTTTCAGCCTTTTTCTTCAGCCTATCCATTTGCTCGTTCAGTTTTGCCATTTCACTTCTTGCTTCAGCCAAGGTTGAAGAAGCTGAGATTTGGGCTTTACGCTGTCTCGCATCTGCACATTTTTGATGTAGGCTTGCAAGCGAATTCCTGCCAAGAATTTCATCTATGGCTTGTTTAGCTTTACGCTCCTTTTCCGGCTTAAGTTTAAGCTTGCCCTTAACCATAAGCCTCAGAGTTTTGTGCAAAATCTGCCTTAAAAGGGGATAGCCAACATTCTCTGTTGCCAATGCCTCGAAGGGATCCGCCAGATACTGGTTAAGCTTTTTCAGCTCTTCTGGTGTTAGACCGCTTCCCTCGCCATGGGAAGCCAGAGACTGAAGCTTTATGAGGGGTTTTTGAAGATGTCTTAGGCAGTATTCCACTTCTTTTCTCAAAGCATCTATTCCCTCGTCAAGTTCTGCTAGGTGGCTTAACCCTCCACTTTTTTCCAGTTCAACAATCTTACGCTGGACACCAGCGGACTCCTCTTCGATTCTCCCTTTCTCATCCTCAATTCTTTTTCTCTCTTCCTTTAGAGCCGCCACCCGCTCTTTCAATCTATTAACCTCTTCTATGAGCTGGAAGGTTTCTTCTAGGGCTTTAGCCTTAACATACTCCTTTGTTAAGAAATCGTTAAGCTCCTTAAGCGTGCCCTTCGCGTTTTCAAAAGCCCTTAGGAATTTTCCCCTATCCATTATGAAGAAGGGCGAAATCCTTGGAAACCAATTTCGAACATCAACATCAGTAACAGCATAAGCCTTTTGGGCAGAGCCAACAAACCCTTCAACATCTTTAAAGGATGGTTTTTCAGGAACCCTAAGAAGCTGCATCCTTTCCAGAAAAAGTTTAGCCAACTTATTTAGGGCTTGAGCCCTCTTAAAAGTTCGCATGTTACGCTTTTCAATTTCCTTTCGGCTACTCTCAAGAAGCATACGGCAAACCTCAACCAAGTCTTGGTGAGCTTCCCGCATCTCATCCAAAAGCCTTTCAGCCTTAGCATGAACAGGCATGAGAACGGTATTGGTTTCGCCCTCAAGCCAGTCATTAAGCTCATTAAAGGAGATTTTTAGGCTTGTTGACAACAGACCTCTCCCAAATAAGAGATCGCAAAGCCATATTAAATTTTTAAAAGTTATGGGATTGATTTGTACTCATTTTTGAGTAGCTACTCTTAAATAATATACATGAAGAAATTGCGAGAGGGACAAAAAGGTGAACACAAAAACAATCACATTCACGTTAATGATGGGAACGCTCGGAAACGTGTTCTTTGCAATATCTTTCTATACGGGAACCCTTGCTCCTGGAGTAGCTCTAGACTTCTCTTTATTGCCAGCTTTAATCGCCGGATTTTATGGAGGGCCATTAATAGGCTTTGTATCAGGAATTCTCGTGGGAATTCTCCCGGGAGTTATGTTTGGTCCTATGGGTATGGGTTCTTGGCTTGGTTTGATTGGCTTACCTATTGGTAAGAGTTTGACAGGCTTGACGGCTGGAATTTTAGCGAGAGGAATAAACTTAAGGCGGAACAGACATTCCTCACTTCTTACAATTCCGGCGACGCTTTTGGCTTATGTTCCGGAGTGTATATACACGTACGCCTACTTTGAGTGGCTAATGCCATTTTTCATAGGAAGCGGTGGAGCAGCGATATTCCTTTATTACATATTGCCAAAGGCTCTGGCAGAAGTTATAGTCATGAGCTTTTTAATGGCTGCATTGATAGGAAACAAAGGATTCAGTGAATTTCTAACAAATTTCATAAGCCCAATCCAGCAAAAGGAGATCAGTTAGAAACATCCCGATGAAAGTTTTATAACGTGGTAGACAGAATTGAAGAAGAGATGAGGCGTCTATCAAAGTTTAAGGCTGTGCTATTAATTGTTTTATTTACCGGTTTGGCGTTGTTGCTCAATTTTTATGCCCAAAAATTCCGGCGCCTTACATGCCGTCGCTTTTATATTATTTGTGGGAGATACCTATAGTTACAGCTTTCGTTTTGTGCGGAGTGAAAGTGGGATTTTTCACAGCTCTAGCAAGCGTTGTGGTGCCTTTTGCATTTTCAAAGGAGAATCCCATGCCTAACCTTTTTTATTGTTTGGCAGCCACGATTGGGAGTTCTCCGCCATTAGGCTTTAGCTTTTCAGAGCCAGCAACCACAATAACAATGATATATAGGGCTGTTTACGATTTTTCTCTAGCGCTTTACACTATTCCATTGGGCTACATAATTGCAGAAGCAATAAAACGCCATATTAAGGTTTAAGCAGTTAGGGCTTCTACCAGAATTTTAACGTTGATTTCTCCAGCCGCGAAGGTTTTGCCGGTCCGCATGTTGTTTATGATCATCTTCGCTGGCGCGAAAATGTTTGGGTCTATCTTGTAAAAGTCGTATCCCGCCGCCTTAAAAATTTCAATAAAGGGTCTTCCATAATCTTTCGATGCTTTGGACGGAGCTTTCTCCACGGTTTTTGCAAGCTCCTTCTCGTTTTCACAGTCCACCACGTAGAAGGTTACTCCACCATACAGTATGGCGTCGTTGGTTCTAGCCATGGCCTTAACAAACTTGGGGTGGATTGGCGGTATTGGGGCGCATCCCCAAGCATATAGAATCTTGTTCGGGTCAAACCCGAGCTTGTTGAGTTTATGGACGCCCGTTTCAACAATTCGGCCCGCCACCTGGGTAGCGCCGGCGACGCTCGCGGTGGGCGTCAAAACTATGGCTAGATTTTCTGCTTGCACCTTGCAGTCGCGGGCTAACCGCTCAACAAGCGTCTCTGGAGGATATTTGTCCGTTTCAAGGACCACTATGGCTTTGTCGCATTCGTCTCTATAGCCTATGCGTTCATAAACCTCCCTAGGTTTTTGGGCTAAGGCTCTGGCTGGCCCCGACCCTATAGCGAAGTAGTCGCCCTCCTTAAGGTTCCAGCCTGCAAACTGTGAGCCTAAGGTGGCTATGGCTGGGTAGTCTGTGTAAACGAATATTGTAGGCAGTTCAAGTTCGCCGTACCGCTCCCAGCCTATGCGGGCTTTTCCACATCCACCCATGCAGATTTCCGTTATAATTTTACCAGCTTGGAAACCTCCTTTGGCCTTTATGCCTGCATCTACCAGCAGGGCGCCGTTTTTCGCCTTTTCAACCTTAACGCCATAATAATCCGGGTTTCCGCAGAGCTTTTCCAGAAGATCCCATGCCAAGCGGTTTACGCTTAAACCTATTTTCATGGCCAACGCGCTCCCGCGGTTAGAGGAACTTTTCATAATGGCTTAGATGAGGGTTGGGTTCCTTTGCGACGAAAAGTCTTCCACGTCCATTTTCAGCTAGGTCGCCGATGAAAAGGTAGAAGGGAGCCTCCACAACTTCGCCTTCTTCGATTTTAACTTTTTTCCTTAAGCCTTCGATTGTGAATGTGGGAAGTACTGATTCTACGCGACCACCAACCACTATTGTGCCGTCCACCATGCACGCGCCAACCCTGGACTCGCAATCCTTTTGCACGTAGATTGTGCCACCCTTCATTCGGAAGCCAACAAACTGGCCTGCACTGCCGTAAATTTTGATTATGCCCTTTTTCATGTGGGCTCCTGCTTCGCGGCCGACGTTTCCATGCACAATTATTTTCCCGCCTTTCATGCCCTCAGTGCTGCCTCTGTAGGGAGCGCCTAGATAGTCGCCGGCGTTGCCGTGAATCTCTATGGTGCCACCCTTCATCATAGAGCCTGCCCAGCCGAGCGTGTTGCCGTAGACAGTTATTTTTCCACCCTGCATTTCTTCGCCTAAATGCATGCCCACATCACCCTTCACAACGATTTCGCCGCTTTTCATGCCTGCGCCTATGCGCCTCACACGGCTGACGTCGCCTTGAACCGTTATCAAAGGGGTTTCTTGGCTGCTTCCAGTGGTTTCCACCTCCACTTTGAAAAGGTCTCCAAGCTTTTTCTGTTTGTTGCCCTCCCAAACCTCAAGTTCCCCAATTTCTTTGGGGGTTTTCCCGAGGAAAACGTCGGGGCTTATGCATTCAGCCACAACTGGAAGTTTGAACTCTTTTAGAGGGTAAAGGTTCACCTTCATCATACATCAGCCTTCACGGTTATTGGTTGAGAGACCGCCAAGTAATCCTCCGAAACCGGGTAATTTTCAAACTCGACTGTCCAGTACTCCTTAAAACGTCTCCTCAAGTCTTCATTAACCTCCATCTCGCATGGTTCACAAAGCTGGATGTCAACCCACATGGTGGCGCCGTCAATGTGCTTCAAAACCTCACCGTCCTTTACAACCACCTGCCCACCCTTTATCGTGTAGGCGGCATGCTTGAAGGCTCGTCTGACAGCCTTGTACTTTCTTGATGGATCCATTGTTTCTGGGTTGAAATTGTATACGGCGATGTCCGCGTCCGCTCCCACGCCAAGATGCCCCTTGTTTCGTAGGCCTAAAGCTTTGGCTTGCCCGGCGCGGGTTACTATGGCTATCTCGTAGAAATCTAGTTCGCGATCTATGGAGGGCAATAGGCTTCGGCTTCTGGCTTTCAGATTAATCTTTTTCATGGTGGCTTCTCTGGCTTTTCGGCTCATAAGCCAAGCTACAATCCGCGGATAGGCAATAAACGGCCCTCCGTTAGGATGGTCAGTTGTCATCAAAATTTTCCACGGGTCTTTGATTAACAAGGCAAGCTCAAGGCCTATGGACCATTGGGTGGCGTGGACGTAGCTTTTCCGCTTATAGTGGAAGGGCACTATTCCAGCGCTGGTTTCGGTTTCCACATCATGGTTTGTCCACTTGTTCCCCGTAAGGGTGTAAAGCGTGTACTGGAAGGGGCCGTCAGCTGTCATGGTTGTGGTGTCTGTGAAAATAACTTGGCCCATGTCCATTGTCACGTGGGAATGTGCATTCACGTAGTTGGCTATTTCTTCAGCTCCAGACTCGAGGGTCCGCCAGTCGTCGCCTTTAAAGGCGCTGAACTGACAGTGAGTTATGTGAATGACTGGTTTGCCATCCTCGGCCAAGTCTTCAACACACCGCATCGTCTCCAAAGTCGTTACGTAGTTTCCAGGCTTTCCCAAGTTGTTTGTATGCACGTGGATTGTATGGGGCAGGTGGAGAAGCTTGTTAACCTTGCATAAGCCGCGAATGATCTCGCGGGGAGTAACCCCAAAATATGGGACCTGATCGTCTATACTTTCAACGTTGTGACCGAAACCCCAAGCTTCAAGTCCACCGGGGTTCACGAGTTTTATGGCGTATCCCTTTGTGGCCTTAATCATCCAGGCCACGTGGCGAGCGCACTCCTCGATTCCACCGTCCCGCAAGTATTCAAGCACGAACCACCAGTCGCCCAGAAGCGGATAACTAGCCTTATCAATGATTGGGGTGTCGCTGAGCTCCTCGTGGGTGTGCTTCGCTTCCAGTGGAGGCATGGCTGGATCCATAACTGTTGTCCAGCCCATCCGCGCGTAACGGTAGCCCGTCGTGAATGTAGATGGAATTGAATAGCCAACTCCAGACCTCGTGACGGCTGTTTTACGTTCAAAATCTTTAAAGTGGTCTTCTGGACGTAGAAGCCTACCAGCGTTTACCTTCCCGCCGGCGATGTGGCTGTGGATGTCGATGCCTCCTGGCATAACGACCATGCCTGAAGCGTCTATCTTTTTTGCTTTGCGCTCGTTGACTTTCTCAACTATTTTGCCGTCTTTTACAGCTATGTCCATTTTTTCGCCTTTAACGCCATTAATAGGGTCATAAACAAGCCCGTTTCTTATCAGAAGCTCCATTTTAGTCAGCCTCTGCTTGCGCCCTTTCACGTTTTACTTTTCTAACTTCGGCCAGCATTCTCCGCAAAATATTTTCATCCGGCAAAACTCCTCTAGGTGGGTCTACAACTTTTTTGAGGGGTATGGGCACGTGGTCCATGCGGTAGGCTGTTCCGGCAGCCTCTATGCCCACAAAAGCTGCTGGAATAACCACGTCCGCCACTTTGGCCGTGACGTCCATGTGGGGTCCAACGTAGATAAGCGGGTTCTTAACAAGGTGTTCGGCGGCTTTCCGCGGAAAGTTTGAAACGGGGTCTGAAGCCACTATTAGGGCGGCGTCGGATTCGCCCCGCAACAAAACATCAACAACAGAAGTCTCTCCAGGGTTATAGCGCGGGTAGCCCATCGAAAAGTCCACAGCGTATGGGTAGCCCGTCTGCCAAGTGAAAACAGTGTTCGCACCCGTCACGTTGAAGTGGCCTCGCATGGGCATTATGACGAATTTAGTGCGCATGTTTAGGTCGCGGACCAGCGCAAGCGCCGCATCGATGTTGCGTAGTTTTGCGCCGCTCATGGTTAATCCAAGCCCGAAGAAAAGCGCTCCGAAGTCGCAGCTCACCATAGCGTCGGCAACCTCCTCTAGGTATTCAACCGGCACGCCGGCGACACTGTCAACTTCAAGTTCCTGGTCGCGGATTAAGGCCCTAAAAGCATGAAGGAGTTCGTAGTCTTTAGCTGGCTCAACTTGAATAAAAAAGTCAGCCATCTCCGCAGTCTTCGTCCGCCTAACATCTACAACTATCAGTTTTCGGCCTTCTCTGGATATGGACGGGAGAAAGGTAGGCTCTAACCCAGCCTCGACTTCCGGAGGTTTTTTGAGGACAAGCCGTTTAATGGCGCTTCGAATCTTTTTCCGCCCAACCAAGGCTTTTATTTTCGCCACATATCCTCTCCAAGCGCTTTTTTCAAAACGTCCCTCAGAGAAGGCTGTGTAGCGTTCAATATGTCTCGGGTGGGCGCTCCACGGGTCGCACCCCCAATAAATGATTAGATCTGCCCTGTGGCGGATCTGACCCAAAGTGCATGATGGTATGCCAATGTCTTGAACGCTTAGAATTGAAGGACCGTGGCATACGACTGAAGTGTTATCTATTACGCCTCCAACCTCTTCGGCCAGTTCTATGCCGACGCTTATGGCTTCGCAGCTTGTGTTGCTCCAGCCGTAAAGCACGGGATAGTTGGCTTCGGCAAGGATTTCTGCAGCCCGACGGATGGCCTCTTTAAGCGTCGTCTCAACTAGTTCGCCGTTCTTCCGAACCAGCGGTTTAAGTATTCGGTGTTCACTGCGGTGGCTTAGAAATTTCGCCTCACACATAGCACAGCCGTTCTTAACCTTAACAATCTTACCATCATTTATGGTCAACTCTATGTCGTCGCAGAGGCTTCCACAGACCGGGCATGTAACGGCCTTAACTACAACGGGCATTCTAACCCTTCCTAAACTGTTGCTTAATTAGTTCCTCTAAACTCAGAATATGCTTGTCCGGAGCTGGCTCCACAGTGGCTGGCACACCCTTAAGAGTGGGCATGCCAATTCCGTGGGTTTCAGGATCCACAACAACATTAGCCCAAGGACCATAAGGAATATATATTAAACCCGGATGGGGCGCCCTCAGAGACTTCTTGGCTTTAACCACAACAGAGCCGAAAGCCGTTGAAACTTGAACGTTTACACCGTCTTTTACGCCCAGCTTTTTCATGTCTTCAGGATCCATGTAGCATACTGAGACGCTTTCCACATAATCCCTCGTGCTTTTTCCACGCTCCTTCCCAACTCCTTGCTCAATGGTGCGCCCTGTAACCAACACAACGTTCAGCTTAGGTTTCTCAGCCATCAGCCAACCTCAACAGCCTTGCTACGGTATTCAAATTCTTGAAAGCTACATACAATCGCCTAAACCCTAATTAATTTTTCCTCTAAGATTCTAGGGTGTAATCTTGCGGCTAGTGGGCTAGGGCGGCTACGGCTGTTATGGTGAATGGAGCAGCCATTGTTAAGATGAAACCGCTGGAGAAAGCCGTTATGAGGGTTTCTTGACCGCTGTAACGCACTATTATGGGAAGCGTCGTGTCCATGGCCGTTGCCCCTCCCATCGCTATGGGCGCATACTTATCCAGCTTAACGGCAAGCCATGCAGTTGCTATTGTAACCAGCTCCCTTAGGAGGTTCACCGCAAAGCCTAAAGCGCCCCATTTGAGGCCGAAAAGCTGTCCAGCCAGGGGCCCGGTTAGCGTGTACCAGCCGTAGCCGGCGCAAACCGCCATGGAAGCGAAGACGTCTGTTCCAAGGATTAAGCCGCCGACAAACCCGCCTATGAGACTGCCCGAGGCAACAGCGAAGGGAAAAACAAGCACTTTAAGCCCGGCTGCCTTCATCTTCGTCGTTGCCTTCTCGTCTAAGGCGAACAACATACCCATCAAGAACAGCAAGGAGATGAGTGAAAAATTGAAAAGGCATTCTGAGAATATGCGGTTTATTATTGGAGCACCGAACATGTTGTTTATGTAGCCTACCAAAACGCCTATGGCTAGGGTTGGCAAAACATACTTTATCATATTTTCACCAGCTTCACAGCTGCCTTTGCGAATAAAACGCTGAAAAGCAGAGCCATAACCAAGAGGACTAGGGCGTTAAGCCAAATGCTTGGCATAACTGCCAGAAGCTCGGAGTTAGAGCCTATAGAAAAGCCTAGGGAGAAAATCAAAGCCAAAATAATAGCTAAAACAAGTTTCTCAACCTTTAAAATTCCCTTTTTCCTCCTAAGGCTGTAACCCAAAGCCAGGCCTAAAGCCAACGAAAGGACTAGAACGGCGACGTCAGAGAGTCCAGCCAAGCCAAACCCTCACAGAACAGAGTATGCCAGCCAGAAAGCAAATTTAAACCTTTACTTCACCCGTTGAATAATCTTTAGGGTCGATAACCATTGAGGGCTGCCAGGGCTATGGCGGCGGCGGTTATGTCGGCTGTTGTACCTGGGTTTAGGTTGTTGCCGTCAAGCCGCAAAAAGGCGTCAAATAAGCGGAGCTTCTTCCTCCCAGCAGGCGTTTTTAAACCACCGTTCTCCAAAACATCCTTGGCTAAGGCTGAAACCTGACGGGCTTTCTCCATGCCAACCTTCCTAGCGATGAACGTGTCTGGATAGGTTGCTAAAACTTCTAGGAAAACGTGAACGATAGCCGTGTTTAGGTCTTCGCCACTGTCAATGCGTCCTTTGAGGCGAGGATAGGCGAAGTCAAAGGTTACCGGATAGTTGTTAACCCATTCCGAACAAACCCTGTCGTAGGTTGAAGCTATTTTAAAAACATGGAACAATGTAATTCTTTCATTAAGGATTCTATCGATTGATGTTGGGTCATTCACGTCTAGATCTGGCGCCTTTCCAAGCCCACTTGGCTTAGCGATTCTAATAGCTTCATAAACGGCAGCAGCATCTTCGGGTGTTGTCGCCTCCACAACCTTTTTCAGGTTCCGCCTCAGCTCTGAAAGTTGGAAAACGCCGTCTTCCAAGGGGGTCATGCCGGCAGCAACAGCTAAAGGCACAAACAGCAGAACCGTGCCAAGTAAGGTGTTTCCTCCCCTCTGCCAGTTGGCTATCTCTGAAACACAGTCCCGGATTATTCGTCCAACACCAACATTGTCAAGAGCCATCTCACCCACAGATACGGCTAAGCCTCTCTCTGCTGCAAGCCTAAAAAAGGGGGCCGCAGCGACCGCCGAGGCCAAAAAGTGCATGTGGTTCGTGCCTTCAAAACCAACAACAAGGTTAACGTTTCCAGGCTTGTCGGCACTAACCTCCAAAAGAATAGCCAACTCCAAACACCGCGAAATATGCTCAGCCTTGTTGAACGCTAAAGCCATTATCATTGCACCTTAAATAATAGTTTCGTGGAAAAGCTTATTAACGTTGTGTAAAAAAATACACAGCAATTACCAAAAATGCACAAGGTGAAACTGTTTGGCAAGTGTTGAATTATCTGCAAAGAACGTGGCGCTGTTAACCGTTTTCGCCGCCCTTTCCTTCATAATATGCAAATTCATACCGGGAATACCAATAGTAGGCGTTCCAGACGCCCAAATAAAGCTTGACGCAGTTGTCGCCCCCCTATATGGAATGATCATAGGCCCCTACCTTGGTTTTCTAGCAGCCCTTATTGGTGGGTTGGTTGCCGCTGGAAGCCCCTTCACCGTTTTAACATCCTTCTGCACGGGAATCTCAGCCATGGTCGCCGGATTCCTAACCATCGAGAAAGTCTCCAAAGAAGGCAGAGTCAAAGGATGGCACGTTTCCGCCTTAATCCTTGCAGTCTTAACAGCTGGCTGGTATGCTACATGGGTTGGACAAAAAGCGCCCTTCTACCCTATTCTACATTTTGCCGGGTTGTTCGCCATCCTCATCACAAGAGGCTGGGTTGCAGACTCCTTTAAAGAGGTTGGATTGCCAAGGGAGGGGTGGCAGGTTAAACCAGCCTCGATTCTATCTGGTGTAATCTTGTTCGTTGCAGGCTACATGTTTACGAAACCATACCTAAACGAGGCAGTTCCTTTAAACTTTCTATCGCTACCCCTATACATTGTAGCAGCAATCCTCGTCCTTTACGGAGTCTTTGGAGCCGGAAAGTACACCTTCATCTCATCGGTTTTTCTAGCAAGCTATTGCGGAATAATAGCCGACCACATGCTCGGAAACCTCATATTCATAGGAACCATAGATATCTTCATACCCCTAAGCGTTGTGGAAAACTATTTCCTCAAACCCCTAGGGCTGCCAGACATACCCTCCCTATTCATGTACATGGTTCCAGTTTCAGCCTTTGAAAGACTATTGATGACAGTTGTGGCAACAATAATTGGAGTTGGGCTAATATCTGGGCTCTACAAAGCCGGCCTCATCTTCAAGAAACAATAAAAATGCAAGGAGCCTCATCTAAACCCGATGGAGAAAAAGTTTCGCGAAGGAGACTTCATAGAGTCAAGACATGGCCTAATCTTCGACGTAAAGGGTTTAGTCCACCCGCCGGACAGGGTAATAGCCTTTATAAGGTATTATCCAAGCAGAGTTGGCGAAAGATTTGCTGGAAGCCGCATTTATGAAAAGGTTTACTCCCTTCCCGTACGGTATGAATGGCTGAGGGAATACTTCCCGGAATACCTTGTTTACGATCCCGTTTTCGACGAGGTTTTATGCGAAGTCCCCGTGAGCCATATTAATAAGCATTATATGCCGGTGGAGGTGCTTAGAAGGCTCCGGAAGGCCCGAAGTCAAGACGTTTTAGGGCGCATGGTTGTTGAGATGGCTTGTCTGCTTAAGTCTTCAGCGTCCATCCCGTGGAATACCATTGGAGCTTCAGGGTCCATCATGGTGGGCTTGCACACACCAAACTCGGACATCGACCTAATTGTTTATGGCTCTAAAAACTGTTGGGAAGTTTACCATGCGATTAAATCCTTGTCCACAGAGCCTTCTTGCCCATTAAAGCCTTACTCTCCAGAAGACTTGCGGAGGCTTTTCGATTTCCGTTCGAAAGACACCGCTGTGAGCTTCGAGGATTTCGTCAAAACCGAATCCCGGAAAGTTTTGCAGGGCAAATTTGGAGAAAGGGATTATTTCATCCGTTTCGTGAAGGATTTCAACGAGATATCCGAGAGGTACGGCGATGTCCAATACAAAAATTGTGGCTACGCTAAGATTGAGGCTGCGGTTGCAGATGACTCGGAATCCATATTCACACCGTGTACATACAAAATTGAAGACGTGAAGGTTATTGAAGGACCTAAGTTTCAGCCAATAGAGGTAGTTTCTTTCCGTGGAAGGTTCTGCGAGCAGGCAAGGAAAAACGAAAAAATCATTGCCCAGGGGAAAATCGAGAAAGTAGTGGATTATAGGAAAGGAGTCGAATATTTCAGGCTTTTGATAGGAAACAAGCCTTCAGACTACATGATCTTGAAAATCTAGATGTCAAAGCTGAACAACTTTTAAAACTTGCTCGTAATACCGTGGACCGTATGTGAGTGTTATTTGGTGGAAGCTTCTGTTAACCATCTCAACCTTTTCAAGGTTTCCTTCCACGTACACTGTTTCGCCCTTCCAAGCCTGCATTCTAAACTCCTCAAGGTAGGAGACAACCCTTTCTAAGTCGTTGACACGGGAACCATCTAAAACTCGCAGCGGTTCAACCCTGTAAACCGAGGGCATGTAAAAGGCCTCTGCGTCGTCTTCTACACGCAGAAGCGCTTTAATCCAGCCCACCCGCGTAATTCTTTTGACTTCACAGTAGTCTTCTCGGATTTCCCTCCAGCTTTTCACGGGTTCAAATTCAACTTTTATGTCACGTCTTGAAACGTCATCGTGGAAGATTCCATAGATAAGTTTGCGCTGTTGATGCCAGACAAACTCTTTAGGCGTTAGATTTTTGTAGCGCCAAATCTTTCCGCGAACAGGTATGTCGTCAGCGAACTCGTTAGAGAAGCCTGAACGGCTGTCGCTGTAAAGTTCATGAAGGAGGCTTCGGATTCGCTCCAGATTTTCTCTGCCGTAGACTACTAGGTCTATGTCCGAAAACTTTGGGTGATAAAAGCCGTGAAGGAGTGAACCGAAAACCCCTAAGTCTCCTAGTGGAAGCCCCAGGGAGAACACTGTTACGTCTAAAACTTTCCACAAAGCTTTAAGCAGTTCGTCTTTAGGCTCTTTCTCCAAAAGCCCTTTTAGGGCTTGCTCGGGCTTGCGAATTTCCGCAACATCCGCCCTATGAACACCTACAACCCTCATGCCTAAAGGTGCGTGAAGAACCATGTATTGCGGGAAATTTTCCCTTATAAAACGCCATCCCTCATCCTCGTAAAACTTGTAGTAGACGCTTCTACCGTTTGTTCTGTAGGCTTTTGGGTTTTTTGACTGGAAAAGGCCCGCGGGTGCATATTCCAAGTCGCATAGGTAGCCTTCGGGTGGATGCGTGTACCCGAGAACTCTGAAAATTAAGCCTTCCCTCGTGATTATGGCGTCGCGGTCTCTAAGCTTCAGGCTTGAACTGGCCAAATATATTCTTCCTCGCTTTCCGCCGAGCCTACAACAACTTGATAGGAAATTTTGCCCGTTACGGTGTTTTCAATCAGTTCAAGCATTCCAGAAACCTCTATTCGCTGTCCTTTTCTAGCGATGTTTCTGTAGCATCCAATCATGGAAATAACGGTTTCCGGCGTCATGTCTCGTGGAAGATGTATGCTGCCCAACGGGATATAGCCTTCAATTCTATATATGGCTGGGCGGAACATGGCTTCAGAGTCGTCTATGACCGTGCATCTGAACTTGACTGATGTTAGAGGTGTGTACCGGTGTTCCCCATACTTGTCTTTAACCTCCTCCAATTTGCGGACAGCGTTGTACATGAAAACCTTGTTTTTGAAGCGCCCCTTAAACCGCCTAGCAGCGTCCAAACGGTTGTTGAAAATGTATGTTAAAACCCCTTCATTAACAAGTTTGTTTACAGCGGCTTCAACGCGGCGGAAGTTCTGGCTTCCGTAAACCACAACGTCTATGTCGGATTCGGCCGAATGCATGCCAAGGGCTATGGATCCGTGCACCCCAAAATCTTCTAGAGGCACTTTAGCCTCGCTGGAAAGAAGCTGGACAAACTCTAGAGTCAACTCTTGCAACTCGTCTCTTTCCCCAGCTTCCACTAGGGCTTTTAGGCGGTCCCTTGGAACAAAAACCTCTAAAACACGGTCTAGGGGCGCGCTGATAACTTCTTTCCGTCTAAAAGGGCAGAAATAAACGTATTCTGGAAAATTTTTTCTGAAAACCTGAAGGAAAGTCTGATAGTTTTTCGCGGTGTAAAGCTTCTCAGCCCGAAAAAGCTCCAGTTCCCCCCTCCGCCAAGTTCTCTCAAGCATGCGGATTTTGAAAAGTTCCTTAAAATTCGATGGAATATACTTTAGGAAGGCGAAAACACGGTCTCTTGGATGTTCATATCCGAAAACGTTGAATATGAAGCCCTCCCGCGTTATAAAGGTGTCACCGTCTAAGGGTTTCCATTCAACCGTTTAAGCCACCTCGATAGACTTTTGGCTGGCTGTTTAAAAGTCTAACGACGCAAAAACAAAATATTAGACACCGTTTTAAAGGTTTAAAGGTGTCAGCTTGAACTCTTCATCGGAACCCCACCCTTACGTTGTTTTTCTCCCAGCGGAACAAAAGGACAAAATTTTAGGCGCCATATTCGGGTCGAAGGCTTCCATCGAGATCCTAAGGCATTTTCTAAAGCAGGGGATAGCCAACAAAATTTACCAGAAGGACCTCATTAAGAAACTGGCCTACTCAAACAAGACAATAATAGGAAACCTCAAAACCTTAACGGACCTCGGCGTCCTAGGAGAGAGTATGGAGAAAGCTGAAAGCGAGGGGCGAATAGTTTGGGTTAAAGCCTATAGGCTGACAGACGTTGGAAAATGGTTCGCCCTCCTACTAGCTGAAGAAAAAGAACTCTCCGACGAAGAAAAGGCAGAAATACTTCAAAACATTTTCAGAAATTACATAAAGTGGGTTAAAAACCTCTCAGAAAAGCTCCATTTGAATAAAGAAAAACTTAGGAAAATATTTGACGAAGAGATGAAGAAATGAAAACCCGCAGGCCGCCGGTCATATCTGTTGTAGGAAGCAAAAACTCCGGGAAAACGAGAGTGATAGAAATTTTAACGAATGAATTAACTAAGAGAGGCTATAAAGTGGCCGCTGTAAAACACATTCCAAAAAAGGATTTCACAATAGACACTGAAGGAAAGGACACGTGGCGATTTGCAAATGCAGGCGCAAAAACTATTGTTGCGGTTTCACCAGTGGAAATAGCCACCGTAGAAAAGGGGGATACAAGGGGGCTAACTTTAAAAGACTTGGCGAAAAGATGTCGGGAAAGCGACCTAATTATAGTTGAGGGGTTCAGAGAGCTTCTGGGAGAAAACTTAGAAGTTCCAAAAATTGTCGCGGTAAAAAATGTTGATGAAGCGTTAGAAGCTTTGAAAACCTTCAAGCCCATCATGGCTTTGGCGGGACTAGGTCCGTTAAACGAGGTTCCGCTGGGTTTTCCTTACATAAATGTTTTGGAGAACGGTGGCAAACTTGCAGATTTAGTTGAGGAGTTCGTTGGAAAAAAGGGGAAAATTGGGGCTTAAACCCTCTAAAAGGAGCGTCCACATTTTTGGGGCTTGGAGATTCCGTAGGGGGAGAAGGGGAGAAAGGAGAGCATTTAAAAAGAAAAGCCGGTTTTCTCCAAGCCTTTCCATTTGGGGCAGCTCCTAGAGAGCTTTGAAGGCTTCAAACCAACGGTTGTATAGAGCGAGCATGTCAAGGGAGACGCTTGGCTTCCTCTCTTCAAGAATCTGTCTAAAATCGCCCATCCGCAGGGGCCTCGGTTTGGCAAGCTTGTTGGCGGCTTGCCCCGACTCGAAGAATTCGCCTATAACTTTTAGGTGAGCTGCTTGGCAAACGTCTTTTATGTCGCTTCCCGAGAAGCCTTCTGAAAGCCTAGCCAACTCATGCAGGTCCACATCTGGGGCCATGGTCAAGTGGCTTGTGTAATGTTTGAACATCATTAGGCGGGCGTGAAAGTCTGGTAAAGGTACAAGGATCCTTTTTTGGAAACGTCGGATGAAGGGCCAGTCTAAGTCCCACGGCTTGTTAGTGGCGCCGATGACATAAACGTGGAGGTTTTTGCCCTTGTCGATTATGCCGTCCATCTCCTTGAGGAACTGGTTTCGAACTCGAACCTCACCGCCAACTTCGTTGGAATGCTTCCCCATAAGAGAGTCCAGCTCGTCGATGAAAATTATAACGGGCTTCTTGTCTTCCAGCGCGCATCTCCTCGCCGAATCAAAAAGCCTTGCAACATTTTGCTCCGCTTCACCCAACCACTTAGACATTATGGAAGCCGCATCCACAGAGATAAAAACAGCGTCAATCTCGGTGGCCGCCGCAGCGGCCAGCAAAGTTTTACCACATCCAGGAGGCCCGAAAAGAAGTATGCCCCTAGGCCAGCCTAGGGGGAACAGGTCTGGCCGCTGAACTGGATAGATTATGGCTTCCTTGATAGCCCTTTTTGCCGCATCTAAGCCTATAACCTCGTCCCAGCGGACGTTCGGCTTCTCCTTTATAATCAAGTCTTCATAACTTGCCTTCTTGACTTCACCTTGTTTGGCGCCCTCAACGCCTTTAGGCTGTTCTGTTTGCGGTTCCACCGGGGCGACTGCTCCCTGCAGAACCTTAATCCTCTCCTGGTAGGCGATGGCCCTTTGAATGTAAACCTTGTTTAAGCCGTAATCCGGGTAGAGTTGGACAAGTTTCAGCAGCGTTTCGATGGCTTTCTGGTACATAGTTATGGCCATGCCCCTTGCGCCTTGCTTGTCTAAGCGGACGGCTTCCATGGCATAGTTGGTCGCAGCCCTTTCAAGCTCTTGAGAAGCTTCCATGGCAGCTCACCTTCTAACCTCAATCTTCACTTTACCTTTAGCCCCTAAACTCCGCAGTGCCTTCTCAACTTCCTCATAAGAAGCCCCCAAGTCCTGGGAGCAACGGGTCAAATCTATTTCGCCGCCGCTTCGCCTAACATACTCCAGTAAGGCTTCTTCGAGAGGGGGGCCACCAACTTTAAGGCTGATCTCCTGTATCTCGGCCTTCCTGAAAGAAATCAAATTTTCAGAGCGACAACAACTTTCATCAACAGTTTCGCCGCTAACAGACTGGGAGCAGGAAGCAGCCAAAGCCACCATTTGCTTAATTTCAGCCCCTGCTTGTTCAACGATGGGGGATTCATGCGTAGCAGGCGGTTCGGGAAACTTCTCCTCGATTTTCCTCTCAAGGAAACTTGCGACCTCGTTAAGTATCTGTTCTCCTGCGGGCGTAACTCTATCCACAGGGATTATTACTTCGTCGCCAGATATCTTAGTCGTGTAGATTGTTTCGCCTATAACGTTGTTGATTTCGTTTATTTCTGAAGAGACTTCCGGCAGTATTTCAGAAAGCTGCCTTGAAACACCCTGTAGAGTTTTTAGGACAGGTTTTAGGTCTATTACTATATCGCTTAGCTCCCTAACCGTTTCGAGGCGGAGGATAACCCTTTCAAGGGCGAGCTCCACTTGCTGTAGGAAACTTACCAGTTTGCGAACTTCAGCCAATTCGTTGGCGCATATAGCGGCCCTTTCACGATTGTTGGCTTTCAAGGCGTTTACGCATGTTTGAAAAAGAATTTTGTCCCTTTCCTTAAGCCTCATAGAAGCTTGGACGACTTTCTGTTGTTGCACCTTAAGCTTGTACATTGACTGGGTGATTACCTCTCGCAGTGGTGGAGGGGATTGTGAGAAAGGGTTTTTGATTTTAGTTCCCTCCGCCCGCTACGCTTTTAAACCTAAAGGCTTGATTCGCCCGCTTCCTTCACGTAAACTATAACAGGGGGTTCTGGCAGATTTGTGGGTATAGAAGCCGCCGTCGAAGTTACAGCCGTTTCCCTTCCAGAAGTTTCATGAACTGTTTCGCCCAAGAGAATGTTTGAAAGCTTGCTCCTTAAACCTTCAAGGTCAGCCTTTTCCAGGTTAGCCCGCTTTAAGCACTCTTGTAAGGCTGTGAACGCGGCTTGATAAGAGATGTCGTCCACCTCCCCTATTTCATGCTCAACTTCTAAGTGAACCAGGGCGTAATTCAGCTCCTTAATCTCCTTGTTGCATCTTTCAATTTCCCTGTCAATTTTTTCTGAGAGAGCTTGAGCTTCTGTTTTCAATTGGTTTAGGGCGCCTTCAAAACTGTTGTGCAGATCTTCGTAGATTTCCGGCGATATTTTCTTCTTCTCGTAAAGCTCTTTCAGGGCTTGGTCTTTACGCCAGATTAGGGGGATTTGGTTGCAGAAGGCGTTTGTTTCAGTTTTTAAGTTTGAAACGTAAAGGACTTCTGATCCGTTAAATGTCACGTTTGCGGCTGGATATTTGGCAAAGGTTCCATCGTTACGTCTTATGTAAACTTGTTCGACGTAACCGTTGGGCTTAACAGCTAAAGAAACGACTTCTCCGATTATTCGACCATACTCGTCCTTAACTGGTTTTCCAATAGATAAAAAAATGTTGGAGTCGTGGGACATACACATTCCCTCCTCTTAGGATGTTTCGGTTGATGTTTTCTCCGGCAGGGGCATTTGAGGTATTCCCGACGGAAGCTCTGGGAACTTCTCTTTTATCCTCTGTTCGGCGACCGCTGCTGCCTCCGTGAGGATTTTCTGGGCATCTTCGTTGGCTGCCTCAAAGTTTATGGATAAGCCCGTGGTTTGCCCAGCCTCGACTATTATTCCGCTGAGCAGATTTCCTATAAACCCTAGCTCCCTTTCGGCTTCTGGGAAGATGTTAGCCATTCCAGTTTTCACAGCTCTCAACACGCTGACCGCTGGACCGAGAGTTGAAACAACATCCCCAAGCTCTGAAACCGTCCGTAACCTTAAGACTATCTGTTCAAGGGCAAGTCTAGCCTGCATAATCATCTTTTCCATTTTCCTTATCTCAGCTAGCTCGTTGGCGAATACATTGGCCCTTGCCATATCATGCTTCGTGTAAGCGTCCACTATTCTGGCGAATATGGATTTGTCCCGTTGGCTAAACCTTTCACTAGCCTGGTCGAGCTTCTGAATCTGTAGTTCCAAGCGACGGATAGCCATGTCAAGTCTAGGCTTCAATGGACCCGGAGGCCTAACAGCCTCCCTTATGCGCTCCGTTATCGGCTGCTCGTCGCGTTTATCATCCCATCGTTTACTAAACTTTTCTGACAATTCAGATTCCTCCGAAGGAAGCTAGGTTTAGAACAATCTTATACGTTGTTAATATGCTAGAAATATCCACGTATATACGTAGAGATATACGTGTAAATTGAAACCTTTTTGAGCTTTAATTTTCCAGTGAAAAGAACTCCTTGCTGTTTTCGCTGGAATAGACAGAAACTTGTAAGTTAGACTAAAAAGAGGCCTTTAAACCAGTTTAGACCAGGTGGAAAAATGGGTGAAAGGCTAAAAGTTTTCGTCTTCGTGGCAATTCTGGGATTCTTCGCAGGCATTATAGCCGACATAACAGCCACCTACGTGATCCCGGCGCTGATCGCATTGCTACCGTCGTTGGGCATATTGACACGGTACATGCTTTCAGGGTTTGCAGGAGCAGTTTTAACGCTCATTCTAGTGAGCATTTGGGCGTACATAACAAGTCCTAGAGAAACCTAAAGCCAACCCATTCTTTTTACCGGCCACCCTCTTCAAAAACGTTTTCATAATCGTATTCATACTTCAACGTTTTGGACTCAGAAGCGGAAAAACCAATCACCAGTCAGCGTACCTCGATCTCCTCATCGTCCAAAATAAAAATGCTTAACCAAATTATTTATGTTTTGCAAACTACTGCAGGGATGTATGTGGAGAGTGAATCTTTTGGTTGACTATTTGCGTGCGCACAAGGCTTTTCACGCTAAACGGGTCATGGAAATAGTTAAGGACTTTTGAGAAGACAAACAAGAAATACATTTAAGGCTGGTCAAAGGCATGTGCGGCATATTCGGTTATGTATTGAAAAGGCCTATGGAAGTGGCACACGCCTTAAAGGTTCTTCAAAAGC